>Ga0075423_10002979_pt1 | contig 15509 bp, 14 predicted proteins | sample SoiMethybrSBSTD2_FD_80114 | JGI IMG/M metagenome (GOLD analysis project Ga0075423, IMG submission 80114) | Bulk soil microbial communities from a Populus tree surrounding site in Tennessee, USA - Soil MetaG P. TD hybrid SBSTD2 | ecosystem: Environmental > Terrestrial > Soil > Tree plantation...
CTTCATCCAAAGTGGGGTACTCCCTATGTTGCTTTGTGGACGCAGTCTTGGGTGGCGGCTATATTTGTTTTGCTGGGTCAGGCGGGCACAAGTGTAAAGGGGGCCTACAACGTCTTGGTAAGCATGGGAGTCACTACTTACCTGATTCCCTTTCTCTTCATATTTGGCGCGATGATTAAGGTGCAAAGGGAACCGACCGGGCCAGACGTAATGCTTGTCCCGGGGGGCAAAGGAGTGGCTGTCTTGCTGTCTGTCCTTGGATTTAGTGCCACTGCTCTTGCCATTGTTCTGGCGCTTGTTCCGTCTGAAGACGAACCAAACCAACGTCTTGCTGTTGTGAAAGTGGTCGGCTTTACTCTGGTACTGGTTCTCGTTGGAGCAGTCTTGTACGTCCACGGCAAGTGGAAACGATACCCGGATCCAGGCACGAGCGAGTCTCGTGAAGATGTCAGGAACAAAGTCCGTCGCTGAGCTCCAGAAAGAGATCACCCAATGCTCGAAGTGCCCGCGCCTCGTCCAGTGGCGCGAAGAAATTGGAAATAGAAAGGTGGCCAGGTTTAGAGAATGGAATTACTGGAGCAAGGCGGTTCCAAGCCTTGGCGAGGCCACTGCAAAGCTACTCATTGTCGGCCTCGCCCCGGCCGCACACGGGGGGAACCGTACTGGACGGATGTTTACCGGAGACCGCAGCGGGGATTGGCTCTATAGATCGCTACACAAGTTCGGCTTCGCCAACCAACCCACGTCTACCGACCGGAATGATGGGTTGAGACTGGTCAACTGTTACATCACGGCAACTGTTCACTGTGCCCCTCCTTTGAATATGCCTAGCCCTGCTGAGATCCTGAACTGTCGACGTTTTCTGCATCAAGAGTGGGAGTTGCTGAGTCGAGTAAGAGTGATCGTCGCCTTGGGACGGTTGGCTTTTGATCAAATCTGGAAATTAGAAAACAAGAGTACAAACCTAAGATGCCCGATTTTTCGCCACGGGTTGGAACTGCCGTTGGGTGAGACAAAGACGCTTTTGACATCTTTTCACCCTAGCCAGCAGAACACTTTTACGGGAAAACTCACCGAGCTCATGTTTGACCGGATTTTTGAGCGGGCCAGACAGCTGATCACACGTGAATCGCCAGCCTGAGAGCCATCCCACCAGGAAAGGACGGCCGGATGGCTTGACATTTCTCACAAACCCTGGTCTATCTCTTTCGTTGGACATCCGCTCGAAGAGCCTGGCCGAACCCCGGTTCACAACGCTGCTAGCGCGCCCAAGATGGAACAGACAAGGAGGTAGAGCCATGAAGGACAACTCACCCTTTTCGAAAACGATGAAACGCCGGTCGCTGCTTAAGAATGCAGTTTTGGGTGCCGCCGGGATTTTGGCCACCGACAAACAGGCGGCAACTTCTGACTCCGTCTTACCAGCCTCCCAACAAACAGCTAATACGGAAAGACGTCCAGTAACCAAGGAGATTATTAAGATCACAAAGCTGGAAACTTTTTTGGTCAAGCCTCGCTGGCTCTTTCTGAAGGTTCATACGAATGCCGGGATTACAGGGTTAGGGGAGCCGATCACAGAAGGGCGGGCTCTCACGTGTGCCCAGGCGGTCAAGGAGGTTGAACCTTATCTGATCGGAAAAGACCCCAGGGCCGTAGCACATCACTGGCAGGCTATCTACCGCCACGCGTTTTACCGCGGAGGTCCAATTCTGACGAGCGCGCTCAGCGGAATCGATCAGGCTCTTTGGGACATCAAGGGCAAAGCGCTTGGTGTGCCGATCTACGAGCTGTTAGGAGGGCCTACCCGGCAAAGAATCCGAGTCTATGCACACGCTGAGACCTCGGAACAAATGAAGAAACTGATGGACCAGGGTTTCACGGCCTTCAAGACAGCGCCGGCTCACAAACGACCGGCCCGCATCATCGAGAACAAGGCCTTTGTGGACAATGTGGGTGAGCAGTTCGCCAAACTGCGGGACACGGTGGGGCCTGAGGCAGACATCGGCATCGACTTCCATGGAGCTGTCTCCCCGCAAACAGCCAAGCTGTTGATCAAAGTGTTGGAGCCTTACCAACCCATGTTCGTAGAGGAACCGGTCAATTGCCAAAATGTCGACGCCATGGCGGACATTGCTCGCGGAACCTATCTCCCGATTGCCACAGGCGAGCGAATATTTACAAAGTGGGGATTTCGCGAAATCCTGGAGAAGAAGGCGGCGGGCATCCTCCAGCCGGACCTTTGCCATGCGGGAGGCATTACGGAAGTCCGGTTGATTGCTGGGATGGCCGAAGCCTACTATGCGTCGATTGCTCCTCACAATCCACTGGGACCGATTTCATTGGCGGCGGGAATTCAGATTGCGGCCGCCATACCAAACTTTCTGTGCCAGGAGCAGGTAAGCTTGGGCGAAGGCTACATAAAGAGCCCGTTCAAAGTCTCGCAGGGTTACTTAGACCTGCCCACAGGGCCGGGACTTGGAATCGAACTAGACGAGATTGCGATGGCAGACAAGATCGGTCATGAGTGGCGAAATCCAGAATCCTACGATGCTGACGACGGTGCTGCGGTGGATTGGTAACGCAGAGCCCCGTATTTTCCTTTCAGGATTACGGCGGGGCAATGTGAGTAAAAAAGAACTCAATCGCAAACGTCAAAAGGTTCACGCAGATCGATGCTGAGACCATGCGGCACGCGGTCGCCTGTGAGATGGCTGTCGGCGTCTTTAAGCTGTTGATCAAAAAGATCTTAATCGATGCGTGATCATGTGGTTCGGACCACGTGATCGTCTTTCTGGGTCACTGCTTTCTTCTTCTTCTTGACTCTCGCATTGGTCAAGTTACAATAATTAAGGGTAGTCAGAGATGCGTCTCGCAGCGCGTTGTTCTCTCCTCACTACCTAAACACGGCCAGCTCAAGCTGGCCGTGCCTGTTTATCCCCACCTCCATCTCACCCATTTATGATTTTCAAAATGGTGGCAATTGACATCGATGGGACCCTTTTAGACAGCGAAGGTGAGCTGCCCTTGGAAAATGCTCGCGCGATTGCAAGGACGCTCGAAAGAGGAATCACTGTTGTTCTTGTCACCGGACGGCGCTATGGGACTGCCAGACGAATTGCAGATCTCTTGCAGCTGAGGTCCCCCCTCATCACTCACAACGGGGCATTGATCAAATCTCCTCTGGACGACAAACGGATCGCATCCTGGTTCTTGTCTCCTGCGATTGCGTCCGAGATCCTTGTGGCAACCGCGTCTTTCCTGCCGTATGTTGTGCTTCACAAGGATACTCATCCAGGAGGCCAGATGGTTATCCACCCGCTTTGCAAAGATAACACTCCTTTGCAAGGATACCTTGAGAAGCTACCCCACGAGGTATGCCAAGAAGAATCTTTGCAGGACGCATTAGATGGTGACTTGATTCAAATCATGTTTAGCGGGACTCTTCCCGCTATGCTGGAGATTGAAAAACATCTCAGCGAAAGCGCGTTCCTCACAAACGTAAAAATGACGAAGACCTATTATCCTGAAAAAAATCTCGGCATCGTGGACATCCTAGACAAGCGTTGCTCAAAACGGCGTGCCCTGGAATTCCTGACGGAGGCCTTCGGCTACCGACCTAAAGAAATGCTGGCGATTGGCGATAATCACAATGATTTAGAGATGCTTGAGTACGCCGGAATCGGAGTCGTGGTAGGTAACTGCGTGGCAGAGCTCAAAGGACGCGGGTTTGAAGAAACATCGAGCAACAACAATGGCGGTGTGGCCCAGGCGCTTGAAAGGTTTATCTTGCGGAACTCCAGGCCTTGAGGCTATGACCATACGCATCGAATGGAGTGGAGGGAGATGAACTGGGCCACGTTTTCCAAAGCCCTCTTGCTGCTGGTTGGCCTTGAGATGTTCTGTGCTAAATCCAGCGTTAGCTCGGAGGTCGCAGTTCTGAAGAACGGAAGAAGCCTGTCGGTAGAAGCCCATGAACTGGCCGGAGACAGGGTTGTGCTGCTGCTGGAGGGTGGTGATCGTTTGGAGTTTGACTGGCACTGGATCGAGAGTATCACCTCAGCGGATTCAACAACTCCGGAGCTGCCTCGCAGCACGCAAACACCACTTTCTGTGAGCTCCCGGCAATACAGTCAACGTGAAATAGCGCAGATCGTCAAGGACGCCGCTCAAAAGAATCATTTGACGGAGAGCTTGCTCTCGTCCATGATTCGCGTCGAATCCAATTTCAATCCCGGGGCGCGTTCTTCAAGAGGGGCTCAGGGATTAATGCAGCTGATGCCTGCCACTGTCGCTCTTTATGGAGTGAAGAATACTCTGGATGCGAAAGAGAATGTGGAAGCTGGAGCGAGATACCTGAGGGATCTGCTTCAGCAGTTTAATCAAAATCTGGCTCTTGCTTTGGCAGCCTATAACGCCGGGCCCTCGGTCGTGAGCAACTACGGAGGAGTTCCACCGTTTGCTGAGACTCAGAGCTACATTCGTAGAGTTCTGGGCTTACGGCGATAATCGTCACAGTCCTACTTCGAAGCTACCACTGTCGTGTCATTCTTGAGCAAACGAATTTCAACTCGACGGCTATTCGTGCCGCTCACCTTCCCGTTTTCGTCCTGGACGGCATTGGCCTGTCCCATTCCCATGGTTCGCATGCGAAACAGTGGAATTTCGTGTCTCTCGCTCAGGTAGCGAACGACACTGGAAGCACGTTGGCGGCTCAGTTCCAGATTGACTTGCAGTGAACCGCTCGGATCTGCATACCCTTCCACTTCTACGAGGTAACCTTTGGAATCTTTAAGCTCGCTTGCAAATTCATCCAGAGTGCTTTGGGACTGTTCGTCCAGCTTTACCTGGTTGAGCTTGAAATTGACTTGCAGCGTTTTGACGACTTGGTAATTGTCGACGTTACTCAAGCGGCTTTGGAGCCTGGTTTCAGCATCCTTGGCATTGGAATTTGCCTGCAAGGCCGACTTGTTCGCTTCAGTTGCCTTTTCATCCGCCACCTTTGCCTTGGCATCGGCTTCTTCGGTCTTGCTCATGGCCAGTCGGATTCCTTCTTGCGCCTTCTCGTCTACCTCTTTTATTCTACGCTCTTGCTGACGATTGATTTCTTCCAACTCGCTGACGCGGCCGGTTAGAGGGTCAACCTGTCCCTTGATGTGCTTCTTTGAAGCGAATGGCCAAAGTCCGGCTTCAGCAGGCCTGATGAGTCCAGTGCCCATGAAGCCCACTACCAGTGCTATCGTTCCAATTCGTCGAATGCTGCTCATTAGCTTTTCTCCTATCTATTCTGTCTATGGTCGTAAGGCACACCCGTCAGAAGCACGCCATATGCCACTTCGCGGCCGCAACCAAGTGGTTGGGATTCATGCTATTAACAAGCCAATTTCAACAACATTCTTCCCGAACGGGATAAAAAACTACAAGGGGATGTGGATTTTCTTCACTTCTTGAAAACCATTTCTCGGCTTTGCAGACGCTGTTTGTTCTTGACATAGAGTTCGGGGTAACTCTGAGTAACAAAGTCTTGGAGCGTGTACCCCAGTTGCTCAGAAATCACTCGAATACTCTCCCGTGGCCCCTCGAGCTCGAGATAATCCCCAATAGGAGTCTCATCGATACAGATGAGGATTCGCTTTAACCGTCCAGATCCAATCTTCTCGAAGATGGACCGATACTTTTGGTATCGAAAAACTTGTATGAATCCCAATCGCTTGAGAATCCGGTGAAACTTCGTACCATCAGCTACCTCGGTCTCAAGCTCTTCGCGGATCTTGAAGTGGTGCGAAGCCGTTCTCGGTCCCTTAAACGTCAACAGCGCCGTGCCTTCAAAGTAACGCAGCCGCAAAAGACAGTGTTTCTTGAACAAATTCCTCCTCGGAAAATCCAATATCCAGTTATCTTCAAATTTTCGATGGCAGAGCTCGCGAAAGCCCAGCGCCTTGAGCCGTGCTCGAAGCCTCCGCCGGCTTGCGATTTTCAGCTTCACTTCGATTTCAAGGTTCTTTCTTGCGTGTGATGTGGCAGTTTTCATCGAGTCGTGCTCTCCCGGACTCGGGTGCGTATGGATTATCCACAAACCACCATGAGTTTCACAGACCTTTTGAGCTCGACGGAGCCATGGAAAAATCCGATCTATTCGGATAAACTCCTGCCATGCAATCCGAGACTTGGCGAGAAGGAGCCGCTGCCGAGATTCGGTCGGCCGTTCAGAAACGCCACCATGAAGTTCAGCAGACTTTCCCAGACGTTCGACTCGACCTGCAAGTGCTTGTACAAAAGGTCTTGGCGATCCTAGGGACGCGGTTGCCTCAGCGATTAGATGAAGCCCAGTTCAACGTGACTGCCACCCAGTTCTTGAACGATCTGAAGTGGGAAGCGCTCTTTCTTACCACGGCGTGTGCTTCCGGCGACCAAGCAGCTTGGAAGATCTTTGACTTGCGCTACCGCTCAGTCATTCAGAAAGCGGCGAGATACTGCTCTGAGAACTATTCGGAGGCGCGGGAGCTGTCCGACTCCTTGCTGTCGGAGCTGTTCTTGCCCTTTTCAACTGAGTCCGGAGAGAAGACGTGTAAGATTGGGCAGTACGATGGGCTTGGCTCTCTAGAGGGTTGGATCAAAGTCGTCGTATCACGTCTGGCAATCGACCAGATCCGACGTTCACAAAGACAAGTCTCGTTGGAGGATCTGGAGACTGACCCCACCACTCTGAGAGGCGGAGTACGGGAGAGTGGAACCGACGGTGAGATGGATCTGCCGAAAGCGTCGAAGATGTTTATCGCAAGTCTGAATCACGCCATGGAACAGCTGAACGCTCAGGAAAAACTGATTCTTAGTTTGTATTACCTTAGAGACCTCAGTCTTAAAGAAATAGGCGACATGTTACGGGTGCACGAATCCACCGTGAGCCGAACCCTCAACCGGCTGAAGAAACAGCTTCGTAAGTCAGTGGAGAGACACTTGCGGGAACATTTTCAGGTTCGGTCAGGGGAAGTATCGCAACTTATTGAAATGGCACATCTCGAAGTCGATGTTGATCTCAAGAGGATACTGACTCAGTAAGGCATGTTGCGGATCATCCCGTAAATAGCGTGCAACATTTTGCGAGTTTCTCGTCTTAGGAGATGAGGAAGAGCATGAAGCAGGACGGTGAAAAGATCTTTCAGGCACTCCTGAAAAGGCAATTGAGAGACGGTCTTGCGACAACTAACGTCTCAACGGAGTGCCCGGACGAGAACTTGGTTTCGGCTTATTTGGAACACACGCTCGCTGAGAATTTGCGGACGGATTTCGAGAGGCATGCCTCGATGTGCGCTCGATGCCAGGAAGAACTAGCGGCGGTCCTAGTGAAATCACAGGGCGCAGCCCCTGCTTCTTCTGCAGTGACCCAGCCCGTAAGCGCAGCCAAAAGCGGTTGGCTCGCAACCCTTCAAACAGCTCGGATCTGGTTCTCAAACGCAGGGCCCAAACCGGTTCTGGCTGTTCTTGTTGTGATGCTCATCAGCGGATATGTTGGTGTTGAGTTATTTCAACGAGAGTGGCAGGGGAGGCAGTCAACCACTGACGTGGCTCACACCATTCCGCAAGATCGTAGGGTCGCGGAACCAGACAATCATGAGGGTTCAGTCCTCGAAGTGGAAAATGGAGCAGCCGAAACAAGGCCTGTTCTACCCTCAACGCCAAAAGAGAAGCTCAAAGCGAATCAGGAAGGGTACTTGACAAGAGCCAAGAGAGTGGTCGGAGGGGACTCTCCAGCTGCCCGTCCAAGCGATGGGCTCTCCAAGGACGCGAGTCGGGAGAAGTTGTTGCGGGACACATACTCACCGGCTCGCACTGCGTCATCGGCAAAGGACAAGACGACACGGCTTCAAAGCAGCCAGTCGGAGAGTCTTCCCAGGCAACGCACGATGGCCGGGTTGCCGGAGACTCCTTCGCCAGATCCGTCGTCGACGGTCGTTAGACGGGATAATACGGCTGCAAAAGCTCCAGAGCGACAATTGCCGGCCTCGAAAAAGACCGCGGTAACGGCCTTGGCAGCCCCCGAAAGTCGGCGGGCTATGATGCAAAATCAACGTGCGGCTCCTGATCAAGATCACGTAAACACTAACGGTCGTGACAAAGAAGATTTCTTCAAGAGGCAGGCCAATGCTAATGACCTATCGGCGAGTCGTGCCACAACGGAAAAGTTGAAAGAGGAAGCTTCGATCAATCCAAAGGTGGAAGGGTCAGGCGAACAGGGTGGCAGGGAACCACTTCGCCTTCGGGCGGCTGGAAAAACCTTCGAGCTTCGGAACGATGTGTGGACAGACCTCTCGATCAAAGAGAGCGAGGCCGGGCAGGTTGATGTCACTATCTACAAGGACTCTTCGGACTATCAGCAGCAAGTGAAGCCTCTATCAGATTACAATTCGGTGTTTTCCCGTTACGAAGACTGTCTCGTCGAGCATGAAGGAAAAATCTACCTCGTCAAAAGCTCTCGCTAAGTGGAGCTGACCCTAAGTGCACCAAAGGGATTCGCCGATAGCAGTCGCGGCCTCTAATGGCCTTGACAAGTTCTTGCGCCCGAGACTAGTATTAGCTTTTTTTGAACGGCCTGCCCCACCCGACTCGGGAAGGTCCACTCAAATTTCCTGCGCTACTCAAATCCCCGAAATCTATGGCTAATGTATCATGGGCACGGATAACTCTTTTATAGGTGTGGGAGCCCTGCTCAGAGGGTGCGCTAATCTGGCAAAGCCGATAAAACTGTGAACTCACTCTTTTTCGACTGCTTTTCAGGTGTCAGCGGAGACATGATTTTGGGGAGTTTGCTCGATCTCGGGCTGTCTCTTGACAATCTTTCTGTCGAGTTATCCAAGTTGGACGTCAGGAATTACAAGCTTAGCGCCCGGCGCTTGGTCAAGTCCCAAATCATGGCCACTAAGTTTGATGTTGAGAGCCAGCACGAACACACTGCCCGCCGTTATCCCGATGTCGAGAAAATCATCGATCAAAGTGGACTTAGCAGTACGGTCAAGGATCGGGCCAAGCACATTTTTCTCCGCCTCGCGGAAGCAGAGGCAAAGGTCCACGGTTCCACCGTCGATCAGATTCATTTCCATGAAGTTGGCGCCGTGGATGCCATCGTTGACATTGTAGGTGCATGCGTTGGCTTTGAAATGCTGGGAATTCAGGATGTCCGCGCATCAGCTTTAAATGTGGGCCACGGGTTTGTGGAGACAGAGCACGGCACATTGCCCGTTCCGGCTCCAGCCACCGCTGAGTTGTTGAGAGGGGTACCCGTATACTCCAATCAAATCAGTGGAGAGTTGGCTACACCGACAGGCACAGCTATCTTGACGACAGTCAGTCAGAGTTTCGGTCAATTGCCAGGGATTCGGGTTGAAAAAATAGGATATGGAGCTGGATCCAGAGACTTCACCCGCTCGCCAAACGTGTTGCGAGTTTTTCTGGGGCAGCTTCAGCAGGAAGATGACCTTGAGTTTGAGAAATCGTCGGTTGTGGTCATGGAGACCAACATCGATGATATGAATCCCCAGATTTACGGCCACCTTCAGGAAAGACTACTGGCAATGGGAGTCTTGGATGTCTTTATTGTTCCGGTACAGATGAAGAAAAACCGTCCCGGCGCCTTACTCACCGTAGTCGTTTCGGAAGAGGCGCTCCAAGCGGTTTCGACTGTCTTATTCGAAGAAACAACCACCATTGGAGTCCGTTATCACCGGGCGCAGCGCAAAACGCTGGCTCGGACGATGGAAGAGATTAAGAGCGAATTTGGGAAAGTCAGTGTTAAAGTCTCTAGACTGAATGGAAGGATCGTGAACTTTTCGCCCGAGTATGAGGATTGCCAGAGGCTGGCTGTCGACCATAGGGTGCCCTACAAAAGGATCCAGTCGCGAGTGATTCAGGAGTTCATGAACCTCCATGCCAAGGAGATGGAGTGAAACCTTTCTATCTCACTACGCCCCTGTATTATGTGAACTCCAAACCGCACTTGGGACATACCTACACGACGGTCATAGCCGATTGTCTGGCCCGCTATAAGAAGATGCAGGGCTTTGAGGTCTGTTTCCTGACCGGGACTGACGAGCATGGTCAGAATATTGAGCGTGCGGCGGCTGCCAAGGGAATTACACCGAAGGAACTGGCAGACACCGTGGCAGAGGAGTACCAGAAGCTATGGAGCCAGTATGGCATTGAATACGACCAGTTCATAAGAACTACCGAGAACCGACATCGAATTGGAGCTGGTGAGATCTTTAGACGTGCTGTCGAAAAGGGCACCATCTACAAAGGCGAGTACTCGGGTTGGTATTGCATTCACTGCAACTTGTTCGCTCCCGAGAGCGAGACGCGGCCGAATTGTGAAGTTTGCTCCCGTCCCACTGAACGGATTACGGAAGAAAGCTACTTTTTTCGCTTATCAGAGTTTCAGAAAAGACTTCTGGATCACTACGAGAAATTTCCAGGCTTTGTGGTGCCCACCTCTCGTTTCAATGAAGTCATAAGCTTCGTGAGAGGTGGCCTCAAAGATCTTTCGATCAGCAGAACATCCGTGAAGTGGGGAATACCTGTGCCGGGAGACGACCGGCACGTCATCTACGTCTGGTTCGATGCCTTGGTCGGGTATCTCACCGGCATTGGCTTTGGTAATCCTAGTGGTGCCGAGAGCTTCCAGAAGTATTGGCCCGCCCAGGTGCAGTTAGTGGGCAAGGACATTCTCCGATTTCACGCGGTTTATTGGCCCGCCTTCTTGATGGCAGCGGATCTCGATTTGCCAAAACAGATCTTTGCTCACGGTTGGTGGCTCAAGGATGAGACCAAGATGTCCAAGTCTCGCGGCAACGTCATTGATCCAATATTGTTGAAGGAACACCTGGGGTCAGATGCGGTCCGCTATTTTCTTCTGAGAGAAGTACCGTTCGGGTTAGACGGTAATTTTTCCTATGAGGCACTTGTTCAACGTGTCAACAGTGATTTGGCCAATGACTTTGGAAACTTGGTCTCTCGCACCCTGACACTGATCTCCAAGAATTTCAGCAACCGGATCCCTTACCCTTCGGCGGTCGAGGCCCATACGCGGCTTGACAGGGAAATCGAGCAGGCCGCTCTGGTGAGCATCAAAGGGTATCAAGCCCAGATGGACCAATTGGCATTTAGCAAAGCTCTTGAAGCAGTTTGGGAACTGCTAGCCAAAGCCAACAAATACATCAACGAAAGCGCTCCTTGGGCTCTGACTGATGATCCGTCACAAAGACCGCGGCTGGCGACTGTTCTCTATACGAGTGCTGAAGTCATCCGTATTGCCACGGTTTTGCTGGCTCCAGTCTTGCCCGACAGCTGTAAATCGGTTTGGAAGCAGCTAGGCATGTCCTCGGAACTGAAGGCTTGCCGTATCGACGAGCTCAAATGGGGCGGCTTGCCTGTCGGAACGTCGATTGGAGAAATCAGTCCTGTGTTTCCGAGACTCGATAAGAAAGTCATATTGGAGAAGCTGTTTCAGCCCAAATCTGAGAGTGGAGTTGCGACCGCCCCGGCGGAATCAGGCGAGGAAGACAAAAACTCAACGGTCGAGAATACAGCTGTTCCATTGCCAGCTGGGAGCATATCCGAAGATTCTCCAACCGACAAGATCACCATTGACGATTTTGCCAAGATCGATCTGCGTGTCGGGCAGATCCTGTCGGCTGAGAGGATTCAAGGGGCTGATAAGTTGCTCAAGCTACACGTCGACTTGGGAAATGAGACGCGCCAGGTCTTGGCCGGAATCGCCAAGCACTACGCTCCCGAGAGTCTCTTGGGAAAGAAAATCATCATTGTATCCAACCTGCAGCCTCGGAAGATGCGAGGCCTCGAGTCCCAGGGGATGCTCTTGGCTGCTTCTGTCGGCGCAGAAGACAAGCCAGTGTTGGCGACCTTCTTGGAGGACGTCCCCAACGGGGCCAAGCTGAGATAGTTCGGCAAGCTTAAGTCCTCGGTCGTTGATCTGGATCAGGTAATCAATGAGGTCCCTTGGAATCCGCCATCGAATTTCTTAAGAATCTTTATCAACCTGAAAGATTGGTTGAACTGATTCGATCCGGTGGCTACACAATCCTGAGTTTGATTGTTTTCGCCGAGACAGGGCTGTTTGTGGGCTTCTTTCTTCCCGGCGATTCGCTGCTATTCACTGCTGGCCTGGTAGCCTCTCAGGGATTCTTCAATATTGCTTTCTTGATGGGTCTGCTGAGCCTCATGGCCATTGTTGGAGATGCAGTCGGTTTCGCCATCGGCTACAGAGCAGGAGCACCACTATATAAGAAGCAAGACTCCTTTTGGTTCAGGCGCAAGCACCTATTGTATGCCAAAGAATTTTATGAACGACATGGCGGTAAGGCCATCTTCCTGGCACGATTTGTGCCTTTTGCCAGGACCTTTGCTCCAGTTGTTGCCGGAATTGCCCAGATGTCCTATCCCAGGTTTGCCGGATATAACGTCTTCGGAGGGATTTTCTGGGTTTGTTCGATGACGGGGGCCGGTTACTATCTGGGCACGGTTCCTTGGATTCGGCACAACCTTGAGAAGGTCATTCTTCTCATCGTTTTGATTTCAGTGATGCCGATTGCTGTCGAGTATTTTCGAAGTCGCGCAGGAATAAAGCGCTCCATGAGGGAATAGCTCTCCATCAGAAATAGAGGACTCCGGCCCCAACGCACTTTTGAAGCCGCACGAGAACCTGCCCTGAGATGCAACTCACCCTGTCGTAGAGCGTGACGGGCGAGGACTTGTTCTCCGGATGATGGATCGAAGGCAGGCTCCGCCGCCCAATGTTTATTGACTCGCACGCCCATATTGACTCCATTGACTTCCAAGCGGATCGTGCAGCTGTGCTGGAGAGGGCTCGCCTGGCTCAAGTTGACCGAATATTAGCTGTTGCTAGCGAAAGCAGCCCTGACACGGCACAGGCGATCGTCGATCTGGCCGATGACTATTCGTTTCTCGACGTTGCAATCGGTATTCATCCTCATGAAGCCAGCTCTGCCGGCGAAGCACATCTTGACTGGATGAGGCAAAAAGTAAATCGTCCCAAGGTGATTGCCTGGGGTGAAATCGGCCTTGATTTTCATCATGACCACTCGCCGCGTGAAGTTCAAACAAGTATCTTCGTTCAACAATTAGCGATGGCAAAGGAGGCTGATCTACCCGTCATTATTCATACTCGCGAGGCCGAAGCTGAGACTCTCAAGATTTTGAGGCAGCATGATAGCGGCGGGCGGGGAGGGATCTTGCACTGCTTTACTGGATCTTTGATGATGGCTGAGGAATGCATTGAAATGGGGTTTATGGTATCTTTCTCGGGGATACTGACTTTTCCTAAGGCTCAAGGTATCAGAAATGTCGCTCGAGGCATTCCTTTGGAACGACTGTTGATTGAGACAGATTCTCCTTACCTGGCCCCGGTTCCTTACAGAGGAAAGCGTAATGAGCCTGCTTACGTTGTAGAGACCGCTCGGGCTTTGGCAGAACTCAGGGGACTGGGCATCAACCAAATTGCGGAACTGACGACGGAGAATTACCGGCGTTTCTTCAGGATGGGGTGAATGAACGCGGGCCAAGCATAGCCGAATTCATCCTGTTACACCTTGCTGAAGGATGGTATCATGGCAGCGCAAAATTCGTTTGACATCGTCTCACAAGTTGACCTGCAGGAAGTCGATAACGCCATCAATCAGGCTATGAAAGAAGTCTCAACTCGTTTTGACTTCAAAGGCAGTAAGAGCAAAGTGCTCTTGGAGGGTAAGGAAAAACTGATTCTGATTTCTGATGATGAGTTTAAACTGAAGAGCTTGAACGATATTTTGCAGCAAAAGTTAGTCAAGCGCGGTGTGCCCTTGAAGGCCCTGCAATATGGTAAACCAATCCCGGCGGCTGACAGCACCGTTCGCCAGGAGGTGACGTTGCAACAAGGAATTGCGACTGAGAAAGCTAGAAATATCGTCAGAATTATTAAGGATTCTAAGCTCAAAGTTCAGGCGGCGATTAATGGAGATTTGGTTCGGGTAAGTGGTAAAGATATCGACACGCTACAAGAAGTCATCAAACTGCTCAAGTCAAGAGAGTTTGATTTCGACATGCAGTTTACGAACTACCGCAGTCACTAGGGAAGGCTTGTAAGACGGTTGAATGTTCCTTCCGTATAGAATTCACGGAACGCTAGGGTTTGGAGAGACTTGGGTATGGTAAAAACGTCCTTGAGACAAGAGCCTGGCACGCACCGGCCTCCAGTGGACCCTTATCAGATTTTTAACCTTATTAAGGATGAGTTGCAGCAGGTTGAACTTGAGTTCGCTCGCCAAAGCAAGTCCTCAGTCAAGACGATCTCAGAAATTGGGAGATACCTCCAAGAAGGAGGAGGGAAGCGCATTCGGCCGAGTTTACTCTTGCTCTGCGCGAAGATGTGCGGAGAGACCAGCGATGCCGCGATCAGATTGGCCGCCGTCGTTGAATTCATCCATACGGCCACGCTAGTTCATGACGACATCATTGACGGTGCTGACACGCGCCGCGGCCGATCCAGCGTCAATAACAAATGGGGAAATCAAATCACCGTCCTCGTCGGCGATTGGCTTTACATGCAATCTTTCTTCGTTGCCCTCAACCAGAGAAATTTTCACATTCTGGACATTCTCATTGATCTGACTCAGCGCATGGTCGAAGGGGAGTTGATCCAGTTGACGTTCAATGGAAACCATCGAATCACTGAAGAAGATCTTCTGGACATTGCCAAGCGCAAGACCGCTTATCTTTTTTCCGGCTGTGCCCGTATTGGCGCAATCCTCGGAGGAGTCAGCTCCACCCAGGAAGAGGCGTTATCCTCTTACGGACTAAACGTGGGTTTGGCCTTTCAACTAGTGGATGACATCCTGGATTTCAGCTCCTCCAAAAAAATTCTGGGCAAGCCGGTACTCAGTGACCTGAAGGAAGGCAAAATTACATTGCCCCTAATCTATGCGATGGATGTATGCACTGCGCAGGAGACCCGAAAGATAATGACTGTACTGGAAGAGAAAGAATTTCGGTCCGTATCTCGCGAAGAGATCATTTCCATCATTGAAAAATACGACACCCTCACCAAGGTCCGCAGCCGCGCCACTCGTTTTGCCCATGATGCCGAGAACGCCTTGGAGCCCTTTGTGCCTTCCGAATATCGAGACGCTCTTCAGTCAATTCCCCATCTCATTTTAGACCGCGACCGGTGAGAAGGTCATAAAGCCTCCCCTTCTAGCACTGAGATTGTACGATCCTTCCTTGGGTGACGGCACCAGCAAGTCTTGATGCCAATGCAGTTCGCCGTTAAACCTTTTGTTCAACCCGGCACGAAAGCTGTGCGGAGCCTGGAAACTTACAAGACATATCAATTTTGAGGCGGGTTGCCAGGCATTTTGAAAACAGCGTCATCCAGGGACACATCGGGTTCCGCCTTCTCGAGCGTGAGCTTGCTGAAGGTATTGCCATCCACTTTGCTTTCGATGACA
>Ga0075423_10002980_pt1 | contig 15507 bp, 15 predicted proteins | sample SoiMethybrSBSTD2_FD_80114 | JGI IMG/M metagenome (GOLD analysis project Ga0075423, IMG submission 80114) | Bulk soil microbial communities from a Populus tree surrounding site in Tennessee, USA - Soil MetaG P. TD hybrid SBSTD2 | ecosystem: Environmental > Terrestrial > Soil > Tree plantation...
ATGTGGGACCCTTCCGTGTCTTACTCCAGCAACTTCTGCTGCTTGTCCTGCCCTTGCAAATCCTTCCCCTCGAGCCCTTGCCAGTCTTGCTATTCCTTGACCAGTATTGCGAGATTCAGCACTGACCATCTCGCCAGCCATCGGATAACGTCCCTGTTTTTGAAATGAATGAGATAGCAGATTTGTGTATGCTCTGCGAATAATATCCGGTCTGAAAGGCGTTTCAAAAACAGGAGGTAGCGCTACAGTATGTAATTCCGTGCCATCAATTTGGAGAGCTTTTGCCTTGTTAGTCATTGAAGCACGACCTCTAAAACCTTGGGTTCTATTATTTTGGTATTAATTTCCCTGATTGCGTGTCTTAGCTTGACAAGTCTTTTTGGAACACCGGGAACCGAACCTTTGATTACCATGTAGTCACCTTTTACGCGCCCAAAATGTTTGAAGCCTCCGGAAGGATTGATCAAATTTTGCCCATCTGATTCAGTGTTTGACATTATTAAGATCCTTTTATTATATTCTGTTCTTTGATGGAAACCTCTTTGTCCTTGTCTTGCAACGGTATACATTACTACTGCAGGGGATATCGGACCTAATGTACCCACAGCACGGACACTTTTCCTTGATTTATGTTGCTTCCTCTTAACGCCAAACCTTGTTACTGGACCTTCTACACCTTTGCCTCTGGTGATTCCGAAGACATCAACATATTGCCCTGTTTTCAAAATATCACTAGCTCGAACCTGTTTACCAAGGAGACCCAGCAGGTAATCATACTGTACCTTGATATCACCACCCGAAACGGCCACCTCAAAAACAAAGGGCTTCTTTTGTGAAAGATTTATTTCATGTGGTGAGACTGCAACTATTGCCATGATTGAACTAAGCTTATTTAAAGCCAGTTCTGCTTTGGAAAATTCTTCCTGAGTAAAATGAGCATGAAACTTCCTCTCTAATTCTTTTGGTAAATCCTTTGCGTAGATGTCGAAGAGCGCGTGCTTCCCCTCGTAATCATGAGTATAACCACGAATACCAATGACTCTTAATGGAGGTGTTACAACAACAGTCCCTACATTTAGAAAATGCTTTCCAAAATTTGGAGTCTTTTCACGATCATCTATTGTCAGGACATGAATTTCACCAGCTTTAAAGCCTGCAAAACCAAGTAAGGCTGCCTTTTCTGTCCTGAACTTTGGCCAAGTTCTTATCCGTGGCTCCAAACTTTTAGCTCTCGCGCGTGGTCTAAATGCAACGCTACCCCTCCTAGGAGCGCTATACTTGCGATGACCCATAGATAATCAGCAATTTACCTGCCCTTTAATAAATTTATAATCCCGCACTTATCGACAAGATTTATCGATTCTCTCTGTCCTATAATTCGCCCTACAAAATCTATTAACTCGTTACTGCAAATTTTCACATTTTTGCAGGGCGTTTTTCCTTCATCAATCGATGTTCTATATGTTTCTCAGACATAGGCACCAACACTCGATTATTCATCCTTATATTGGCAACCCTTTTTCCAGGCAAAGAAACTAAATTGAGCAGATTTTCTGGCTAATAGACCGGATCTGCTGGCGTTTACAATTCTCAATATGTATCTTCTCATGTATATTGGATTTACGAAACGGTGATTGTGCCGGCTAGACTTAATCACGACTATATTGCTCATTCTTTTAAGTCTCGTCGTTTGTAATGCAAATTTTTTTGGGTTGTTGCTTTAAAAAGATCTTTTGTTATGGTTCTGATTTTTGCCTGAACAGGCACCAAATTGATGTTAATAAATCCACTGTTGTGTAATTTATTTAAAGAAAACATAATTGAGAATCGCGAGTGTTCCCAATATTGCTTCCTCTAATCTGACAGTTTCAGTTCCTTGGAACGGAAACATATTTACTACCAAATCAAACGGCTTTATACTTCGACCTTCACTTTCCAATATCTCGTCAGCTCCTCTTTTGGGTGCACCGAATATTACCAATAAATTCTGGATGCTAGTTAAGCATGTAATAAGCCTGTCCTCTTTAGCTTGGAAATATGATCCATTTCTGGATGTGATTATAATTTTCGTTTTTTCAGTCTCTTGCAATAACTCACTAAGGTTTGGAACATCTCTCACCTCATATCCCCAGTAATGATCTTTGATATCGCCCGCTGTGGCTTCTCTGGCCTTTAGATTAGGGTACGACGAAACAATCGTAACGTTGACTTTTTCTCCTTCCGTCCTGACATCGCCCACATAAGGTACAAGGGTGCCTAAACCAATATCTACACATCTGATACCTTTAGATCTTACCACAACACCCACACGAACATCACCGACTTTAACACGCTTGATATCTTCAAATTTTTTATGGTGCGGTGCTTTTATCGGATGGAGAATTCCTGCATAATGGAGTTGAGGTATATGAGGATATAAGATTCTCCTCAGATACTGTGGAGTATCCAAATAACGCAAAATTGTCTTTATGATATCAGTGTCTTCTTTTCCAATTCTGGATGTTTTGTCATGGTAAATATAAATTCTATTAACTCTAAAAATCGAACAGGCTCTGGCAAACTGTGAGACTTTGATACTTTTGTCCCTTTTTGTTTGTTCATCTGAAATGGAAGAGTCAGGAATAGCGATCCAAAGATTAACAAATTTTACCATTTACTCTCAATCCTATCATTTGATCACTTCTCGCCATTAAACCATTTAGCCTGCGAGATCAGGAGCTACTGCACAATTCCCACGCTCATAATAAGTTTTCAAAATAGCATTATCTAAAGGAATATAGGACTATTGTTATTCTCATTTGCTAGTTCTTCGTCGGGCCATTGCCGCATACCTTTCAATATCTGCCTCTTCCACTTTGTGCATTGTCTTTGTTTCGTTATCTATAACAGCCATTTTTATGTGCCTGGTTCCGGTTTTGTCCTCACTTACTAGATAAATTGATTCTATTGCAAGAGCACTTGCCTCATCCATGTTGATGTCATCATTGTAACTCTTTTCTAGGAACTCGGTTACTTGATCGCTTCCCGCGCCAATGGCTACTGCATCGTACCCAATATAGGTGCCGCTAGGGTCAGTCAGATAAAGAGCTCCCCCGCTTTTATCTACTCCTGCAAGAATTAAAGCAACACCAAAAGGTCTTACCCCTGCATATTGAGTAAATTGCTGGGCCATGTCTGCTATGTTTTTTGCCACGCCTTCTACATCTACGGGTTCGTCATAAATTAATCGGTTACTCTGCGCAAAGAATCTTGCATGATCAACTTGTGTTCTAGCGTCCGGAATATATCCGGCTGCTGCCACCCCTATGTGATCGTCAACTTGAAAGATTTTCTGTGTTACATTGGAGATCTGAAGCTTCCTAGCTTTTTCTTCTACTGCCAGAATAACGCCGGTCTTGCTTTTTATTCCTATGGCTAATGTTCCTCTTCTAACTGTTTCAATTGCATATTCCACTTGATAGAGTCTACCATCTGGAGAGAAAACAGTAATAGCTCGGTCATAACCTGCTGCTGCTGGTAACAATACATTTTTTCTACTTTGCAATGTTTAATTTAAATTTACCTTCAATTTCTATCGACGAATATAATAACATGGCACAAGATGAAGTGATTTTTTACGGACACCCAAATATAAGGTCAGTTCATCCCCGCACGATAGAAATAACGAAAGATCCGAACCTCACTTTAAGAGGAGATTGCATAGTTGGAATCAGCGCAAATAAGTCATGTAGTGATTTAAGTCAGATATTACGACGACTTCTGAAGGCTGACAGTTCGATTGCGAACATTGAAATTATGGCTGGAAACACTTCGTTTAAGGTTAGCGGTCATGGTAACAGAGGACTTTTACTTTCCAATAGTAATGATATCGTGATACGAAAATCGAATTTTATCTGTCCCAGGACTATGTCAATTGGTTGTGACAGAGCCTCTTCAGATATTCCTAGGGATATGATCCTTTCCTTGCAGAATCCGGAAACGAAGGGCATTTTTAGGATAACTGTAGAATAGTTTTCCTTAAAACATCGGATAAAACTTGCATCACAATTTTCTTCCAGTAATTTTCTCGTATGCAACTACATATCTATTACTCAACTTATCCACAAGTTCCGGAGATAGTATTGGTGGATCAGGTTTTTTTCCTTCCTCTGCGAAGCGATCTATTTTATTTTTGAATCCAATCTTTATAAGCCAATCTCTTAATAGTTGTTTATCATAACTTTCCTGAATATTTCCTGGCAAGTAATCACTCCTCAGCCACAGGCGATATTCGTCGGGCCCCAGGGAATCCCCTAACAATATCTCCCCCGTTTTGGGTTCTCGACCAAACTCGAATTTGACATCCGCTATTATGAAACCAGCCCTATCTGCGATAATACTCATTTTTTTGTATAGAGTAATAGAGGTTTCTTTCAGATAATCAAATTCCTTTTTTGACAAAAGTCGGGAGGATACTACTTCGCTCTCGGTTATAGGCTTATCATGTTCTTCTGACTTTGTAGTTGGATCAAAGATAGGCTCAATTAATTTAGCAGCCGTTACCGGTTCAACAGTATTTGGAAATATGCAATGAATTGTCTCCTTGTTATAACGTTCTAGTAAACTGCCATAAAAGTATCCTCTTACAATACATTCTATGGGTATCATGTCCATATTTTTTGCTATCATTTTGTCCTTGTCTTGTAGCTTGAGCATGTGATGGCTTGTGTCAAGACTGTTAAACCAGAATTCTCCAAATTTACAAAGGACTTCTCCTTTCTTTGGGATAGGCGTAGTCATTTTGATATCAAACGCAGAAATACGGTCAGAAAAGTGTAATAAAATATTCCCGTTTTCCAAATCATAGATGTCTTTTACTTTTCCCCTACGTAGTAACTTCATACTGAAATATTACCTGGATGGCATAAAATGTCTTTGCGATCTCAGATAATCCCGTTTCGACTGGACGTTTGGAAACAGATCACTTACAAAAGGTATTGTCTTCGATTATTTATTGAGCCACAATCCTAAAAGTAAAGGTCATGGTGGGATTTGGACCCACGACCTAAGGTTTACAAAACCTTCGCTCTGGCCAGGCTGAGCTACATGACCGATACCGCTTAACTCAGTCACAATTCGACAGCTGAAGATAATTAACACTTTCGGTAGATTTCAAGGTTTGCTCATATGTGTTTAAATCCTATCCCGTTAACTTCATCTTTGTTATTTGATATGTCGAATACCATGTCAAAGTTTCTCGTTGTTGTTACAATAGAAAACAAGCCATACATCAATGATCCCGAGGGTGAAACTATCAGCAGGGATCTTATAACCAAGGGAGGATATTCGAATATCGAATCAGTAAGGACAGCGAAAACCTTAAAGGTCATAGTAATTGAGAAATCCGAAAAGGAAGCTGAAAAGGTCGTCCGTAAGCTTTGTGAAGAACTTCGCATCTACAATCCTGTTGTAAGCAATTGCAGTGTAACATCAGTCGGAGAATTGGCCCGGCAATCTAAATATAAGCGTATATAAGATTTGTCTCATTTTCTTGTTCCTCACAGGAAAGTAGCATATATGTTGATGTATGTTCCTATAGATTAATCGGTTCAAGAGCATTTAGACCGTTAATCTTCACCCTTTGTCTGTGCTCTTGACTTGAAAATCGGTTTAATTCCTAGAGGAGAATAATCTCCAGTCGAACAGCTGAAACATAGGTCTTCTGAAGGAATTCCTATCGCATTAGATAGACTTAAAGTGTCATTATAGGCGACATAGTCAGCTCCGATGACCTTGGATACTTTTGAAGCAATATCCATATTTGACCCTTCTTCCCTGGCTTGCTGATAGGCTATCAACTCTTGCTGAGAGGGAAAGTCAATACCTGCGTAACACGGATAACGTATTGGGGGATATGTGACGATCATGCTGACTTTTCTTGCACCACTAGCGCGAAGGATCTGGACTATGGATGCAGAACTTGTTCCTCTTACAATGCTGTCATCAATAACAAGTATATGCTTACCTTCAATAACTTCGCGAATCGGTATGATTCCCCTGTTTATTTCTACCCTGTCTTCGTGATGTGGTTCTATGAAGCTACGCATTGAACCTTTTTTTCTGTATCTATCCTTAAGTAAGCCTTCTTCATAAGCAAGCCCTAGTTCTTGTGCATAGGCCAAGGCAGCAGGTCGAGCAGAATCAGGAACCGGGATTACAACGTCAGCATCCTCTACAGGGAACTTCTTGGCTAATAACAATCCTATCTTTTTTCTTGCCTCATACACATTCACACCTTCCATAATGCTACTTGGATGTGCAAAGTAGGTATATTCAAAGGCACAATGAGTATGAGAGTTTTCGGTTGAGAATTGCTGCATTTCAATTCCATTTCTATTCATTTTTACAAGTTCTCCTGGTGTTACATCTCGCTTTATGCCTGCCCCGACAGCAGACAGAGCACAAGATTCTGATGCAATTATATATGTATTGGTTTTTTCATGATGTCCAAAAATGAGTGGTCGGAAACCCTTCGTGTCACGGGCTGCATAAACCGAACCATCATCGGTTAGAAACGTGAAGCAGAACGATCCTACCATTTCGTCTTTCAGGATATACAAAGCTTTAGTCATGTCTCCTTCATCAGCTAAGTGCATAACGAGACGCTGTGCTGCGATGAGGGTGTCGCTCATAGTTTGTGGAGTAAAAGTGCAACCGCCTACCATGGTTGATAACTCTTCGACATTCGCAATAGTTCCATTGTGTGCAACACATAGATCTTTAACTTTCAATGGTTGAGCATTTTCCAGTGTGCTTTTACCGAAGGTCGAATAACGGACATGGCCAATTGCAGCATGAGAAACAAACTTCTTTATTATAGATTGAAAGTCGGACGCTGCTGCAGATACTAAGCCGAGTCGTTTCAAGGGAGGTTTGCCAGGAATCGCAATACCCCATGATTCTTGACCTCTGTGTTGCAATGCACGTAAGGAATCTATAACAAGGGGTATGACATTGTGACCATTGAGTGAAAACATGCCGAGCACACCACAGTTTTCATGAACCAATTATGCCAACGCCTCTATAAAACTTTCTTGCACCTTTAGAAAATTATGGGGTAGATTTATTTCATAAACTTTGTTCATTGTCTGCACCATTATGAAGATAAATTGTGCCAAAGACCTAAAAAATGTTGTCATGTATAGGCCGTTTGTATTTTTCTTACTAGTCATATATTTTCTTCAGCAGACAGATTCGCTGCAAATGGACAGTTGAGTCCCGATATGCTTTTGAACGATCAACTACTCATCATTCTTTCTAACGCGTTTGACCTTTGTCTTAATTTGTGAACAGGGATATCCACAATTGTTCGATTCTTTTTGTTTATGAATTTTATATTTTTGTCGCTCTTGGTTACACGCCCTATTTGAGCAAAACTAAGGCCTTTGAACTTTGAAAGTAATTTCCTTGCTTTGATTGGCTGCCTAGTTCCTATAATAAAACGGGATTGAGACTCTGAAAAAACTAGATTATCCAATCTCGAGCAAAAGTTGGGGATAAGACCCAGCTTTACGTTTAAACCTATATCCCCCGCTATTGCCATCTCGCTGAGTGCAATAGCTAAACCACCTTTAGAACAATCATGAACACAATCAACGAGGCCAGTTGTAATCAATTGCAACACTGCTTTAGAATTTATTTTATCAACGATAAACTCTACCTTTGGCACATTCCCTCCAGTAATACCGTGATAATATTCATAGTATTCGGATCCGCCGAGTTCATCTGAGGTAAATCCTATTATAAAGATAGAGTCATCAGGCTTCAGAGAGGGTTCCATGATCCATGACTCCTTTTCGATTAGTCCCAGCGATCCTATAACCGGAGAAGGCTTTATTGCTCCTTTGGGAGTTTCGTTATAAAAGCTAACCTTACCGCCCACTACAGGAATATTCATGTATTTGCAATAATCAGTTATTGCATTCACTGCCTGGACAAACGTCCAAAATATCCTTGGATCTTCAGGACTTGCAAATTGCAAATGATCTATTATCCCGATAGGCTGAGCCCCAGTGCAGATGACATTTCTGCATGCCTCAGAAAGACACCCTAGCGTTCCTTGGTACGGATCCAAATAACAGTGTTTGGAGTTACCATCTAGTTTAACTGAAATGAATTTACCATTGCCAATTCGTACTACAGATGCGTCGCCACAACCCGGTTTTACTACTGTCCTTAAACCAACCTCATGATCATATTGGTGATAAACCCATCTCTTATTTGCAATTGAAGGGTTAGACAACATGCTAAGTAGAACTTCGTCAAGATTGTCAATTTCTTGTCGTATATCAAAAGATTTTTCTAGTTCATGTATATACCCGGGCTCTTTTATTTCTCTGTCCAGAAGTGGTGCATGAGCCAAGATGTGCGAAGGAAATGCAGCGATTACTTTCCCACCATATCGCATTACAACCTCTCGATCTTTTTTGACCTTACCAATTAAAGAGTATGTTAACTCATACTTATCAAAAATTGACATTAAATTTTCCAGTTTTAAACTGTCAGTTATGTAAAGCATTCGCTCCTGAGATTCCGATATCATTATTTCAGCTGGTGACATATTTTTATGCTTGAGATGGACCTTGGTCAATTCTATATCAAGGCCCTTTTTCAGATTGTCGGAGACCTCGGATAGACAACATGAGAGTCCACCCCCACCTACATCCTTTATGGCCTTCACGCATTGTTGTTGTATTGCTTCAACCGTTGCTTCTAGCAGCAACTTTTCCAAAAATGGATCAGGTATTTGTACTGCCGACCGATTCTCTCCTTGTAGAATAGCTGAAGCGAATGATGACCCGTGAATACCGTCTCTGCCAGTAGATCCACCAGCAAGAATGACGAGATCATCATTATCAACCTTGTTTGCTATAATCTGCTCCCTTCGCCCGACACCTATCGAAGCAATATCCACAAGACAATAATCCTCAAAACATGGATCAAATTCGACTTCACCTGCTACTGTAGGTACGCCTAGACAATTACCATAGTCTGCTATACCGCGGACAACGTTTTTGAAAAGCCATTTTGACTTTCGGCTTGTTTTAGTTTCTCCATTAATCGGCGCAAATCGCAGTGCGTCAAGAATGGCTATAGGACGAGTCCCCATTGACATTATATCTCTTATAATGCCACCAACGCCTGTGGCAGCTCCCCCATAGGGTTCGATAGCAGAAGGATGGTTATGGCTTTCTATATGGACAGTTATAACATATCCGTCCCCAACGTCTAATAACCCAGCATCGTATCCTAAACCGGTAATAACTCGAGGTCCATTTGTTGGCAATAACCTGATATACTTTTTAGAAGATTTATATGAGCAATGCTCAGACCATTGTGCACTGACTATATCTAATTCAGTCGGAGTCGGCTCACGTTCTAAGTGATTTCTTAGATAGTCAAATTCGTTATTGGTCAACATAGTTGGAAATACAGCAGAACGATGTCGCATATAACCATATTATGTTTATAGTTTTTTCAATAGATAAGAAAGGAGTGAATGAAATATCAATATTGCGGTACAGCTACTTTTCGTAGGAGAAAGAATAGTTTCGCTAGCCCTTTCGGGGTGTGGCATCATACCCATTACGTTTCCTTCTTGATTACAAATCGCGGCTATCAGATTCATAGAGCCATTTGGATCATCATTGACATACCTCATAACAATCTGGTTCTTCTTTTCTAAATCTTCTAAAACTTCATCATCGGCTACATACCTTCCTTCACCATGAGCAACAGGAATTGAGAGCTTCTGATATTTTAAGAATTTGATTGTAAAGGGTGTCTTATTGTTATGAACTCGGACAGTTGTCCAACGACAGACAAAATTCAGGGAATTATTCATCATCAGAGCGCCAGGAAGTAAACAAGATTCAACAAGGATTTGGAAACCATTACAGATACCAAGGACTGGTATACCGTCCTTTGCCATCCTTTTTACCTCGCCCATAATTGGACTATGAGCAGCAATCAGGCCAGCGCGAAGACGGTCGCCATATGAAAATCCTCCTGGAATCACGATAGCATCATAATAAGAAATTTTATTCTTCGTATACCATATTAGATCGGCCTGGGCCTTCAGAATATTATTTAGTACATAATGAACATCACGGTCGCAATTACTTCCAGGAAAAACTACAATTCCAATCTTTGGGACTTTTCCACAATTAGGTGAACTTTGCATTGTCTATACTTTTATGTTTAGATGTCTAGAATATATCTCGTATATAGCCGTTACCCGGATAGCCACGAAATGAGATCCACAGTGTGGAACGGTTCTTTTGTATATATGTCTGTCATAGTTTAACCAGAGTTACAAAGTTTTTATCTTCAATAAAAAAATTAGTAATGATGGTTGACGTAGTTAGGGATATTATGACGAAGGAAGTTATCACAATTGATGAAAATAAAACAGCTTTGGAAGCTGCCAGATTAATGTCTGAAAAGGGTATTAGTTCATTGATTGTTATAAAAGACGGAATGCCAAAAGGCATCTTGACTGAACGCGACTTTATCAAAAAAGTATGCGCGAAAGAATTGCATATATCGCAAGCAAAAATAGGCAATATAATGTCAAAAATTCGAACATTTGCAGATCCCGATACTCTTATAGAGGTGGCTGTTCAGAGGATGGTGAATCAAAAGATCCGGAGATTGCCTATCATGCAAGAAGGACGAGTCGTTGGAATCATCACCGTTACCGATTTAGCAAGACATTTGCGGACTATATTGTTGCTCGAAGGTGCATTGTCCGGGAATGTATAACCCGATAACAAAGGAAACGATGTCAATCTGGGCATCCTGAACGCGACAGGAAATCAGCCACAAACACACCTCACCTGATATTTTGATTCTCTAGTGCCCTTGCCTTCTGGATGACGCTTTTTTCTAGATCTTTTTTGTATTTCTCAATTCTAGTAGCAATTTTCTTGTATTTGAGTGCCAAAATTTGGCAAGCGAGTATTCCCGCGTTCTTAGATCCGTTAATAGCCACGGTTGCCACCGGTATTCCTGCGGGCATCTGCACTATTGACAGTAGAGAGTCCAAACCGTCTAAGCTAGCAGTTTTAATTGGTACTCCTATCACAGGGATAGTTGTAATGGACGCAACCATTCCCGGAAGATGCGCAGCGCCTCCAGCACCTGCTATAATCACTTTAATACCTCTTTTTCTGGCTGCCTTCCCATAATTCAACATTTTTTCAGTTGTTCGGTGTGCTGAAACGACTTTGATTTCATTAGATACTCCAAATGAATCTAAAATGAGTGCAGCATCCCTCATCACAGGAAGGTCACTGTCACTACCCATTATTACGCCGACAAGAACTTCAGATATTGTGTGTCACCCATTCTATTCCACAACCACTTTTATCATCCTTCTTGCTCTGTTTGCTCTTAATATTGCTTCTTGCACGTTGTTACCAGTCACTGTGATATGTCCGAGCTTTCTACGTGGTTTTGATATCTTTTTACCGTAAATGTGTAGTTTTACACGCGGGATAGACAATAATTCTCTTAAACCTTTTATCTTATAAGTTCCGCTATGGTTCTCAGGACCTAATATATTTACCATTACAGCGGGAGAGAATAATTGAGGCTTTGATAGAGGGAAATCGAGGACAGCCCTTATATGTTGCTCAAATTGTGAGACAGAGCAAGCCTCAATAGAATAATGACCGGAATTGTGTGGTCTTGGTGCGATTTCGTTTACTATAACATGCTCGTCTTTCGTAACGAACATTTCAATACCAAATATCCCTGCTCCTTTTAATGACCCGATAGTTTTTTCTGCTATTTTCTTGGCTTTAATGCTGACATTTTTTGAAATCCTTGCAGGAACTATCGTCATGTCAAGAATGTTCTTTTTATGGATATTTTCTGCTACTGGAAACGATACAATTTGGCCGTCAGAGTTCCTCGCGACCATTATGGATATTTCTCTTACGAATGGTATGAACTTTTCTAGCATACATTCTTTTCCTTGAAAGAACTCAAAAGAATGCTGTATTTTATTCTTCGACGTGATCAAAAGATTGCCTCTTCCATCATAGGAATCTTCACAGGCCTTGAGCATGGCTGGCAGACCATAAGCTGTACAAAGACTCCTCAAACTCTCTATGGATTTAACACGATCAAATTCCGGTACAGCAATATTATTTTCTCTCAAAAATGATTTCTGTCTGAATTTATTTTGGATTATTCCCAAGGTTTCAGGCGAGGGAAACACTGGATATTGTTGAGATTCTAAGATCTTCAGTGCATTTGAATTCGCCAGCTCTATTTCATACGTTATTACATCTGAATTTCGTGCGAGTTTTCTAATAGCTGATTCATCCTTAAAATCAGCAAGAATAATTTCATCCGAGACTGACGATGCTGGACAGTTCTCACTCGGATCCAAAATGATGATCTCGAAAGACATACGTTTGGCTTCTTGTGCAATCATCTTTCCGAGCTGGCCTCCTCCGATTATCCCTATCCGAATGGGCCTTTTTATTGCCAGGACTTCTGTGCTGATTTGAGGTATGAACATGAACTAGTCTACTAGATTTAAAATGATGAATTAAAGTCTTCGTCTTCAAACCCCAAGTGCTTGAGTAATTAAGCAAATTCATACCAGATCTTCGCAGACAAAAAAAGGCTCGCACATACAGACAGCTTACAAGTCGGAGGGCTAGGTTACCGCAAACGTTGTGGCATTCGCTTCATAAATTACAACTTAAATCCGGCGCTCAACTGATACATGCAAAGCTTATCATACAGTACTTTAAAAGGAGTGTCCACTCTTCTACGATTTATGAATCTCAAGGGCAAAATTGCTATGGTCACAGGAGCAGGAGGAGGGGTTGGAAAGGCTACGACACAACGATTGGCCGCCGAGGGAAGCAAGGTGGTTTTGGTGGGAAGAGAGAGAAAAAAACTAACAAAGGTGATCTCTGAGGTGAACGACGGAAGAAACCTATTACCTATTACAGCAGATATCACGAAGGAAGCTGAAGTACTAAATGCAGTAGAACAAACAATTTCAGCGTTCGATAGAATCGATATTCTGGTGAACAACGCAGGTGTTCTTAACGACCCCACTCCTTTTCACTTGATGACTGATGACCAATGGTTATCACTAATCAACACAAACCTTATCGGAACTTTTCGAACTACGAAAGCAGTACTTCCTATTATGATGGAAAGAAGAGGCGGAGGTAGTATAGTAAATATTTCATCAATATTGGGAATACGTGCCATCCCTAAGGTTCCATTTTCTGTGTATGGAGTAACAAAGGCTGGTGTAATAATGTTTACAAAAAGCATTGCTGTTGAATATGGTCAATATAATATACGCTGCAATTGCATTGCTCCTTCAACTATACGTAGTCCTCTAATTGAGCCATATCTTCAAGACGAAAATGCAAGAAGGGTACTTGAATCATCTTTTCCATTACGCACCATAGGAGATCCAGAAGATATCTCTGGAGCTGTTTGTTATCTATGCTCTGATGATGCCAAATGGATTACAGGAACGATTCTGACTATAGATGGAGGAATCACTGCAAAGCAGTAAAACATCCGCTGTCCATCAATCCAATCACATGGATGGCCAAGCCAAATCATGAATGTGTTTCTTTCAGAAGCCTATTTGTATTTCTAGAAACAACTGGAAGTATTTTTTTCATTATAACTTCATGAAAATTTTCTGTGTCGACATCAAACGATAACAATAATACATATGAAAGACGACTACTATAATCTGTGACAGGTATAGTGGCTCGAATTAGCTTGTTATAGTGCGAGCAGGCATATATTATTTTACCCAACAGATATTCCCACCGCAGTCTTGTATACTGACGTGTAGCGGCTGTAATTGCGTATTGTGCTCTTTCCTCAGATCCAAGCAGCGGTTTTAGGCCTTTTCTTAAGGAAGTAGATAATAAAATACCTTCCTCATCTGCTATCCCTGCAAATCTTATCGAATTATCCAGAGATATAACGTCATCACAAAACTCCTTAAACAATTGATTCTTCAACTCAGTATAATCATATCATTGGGTATATTTTGATTTTTGCGGTGTCAGAAGAGTACGTGTTTTGGGCTATTGAACGGAGGGGAACCAATAGAGAAGGCTGCCTTCTTGGAATGCACGGTCAATCAAAAGGTTCTCAAATACGTGTGATCTATCTATCATCATTATCTAACAAAAGCGATTGCTATAAATAACAATTTTATTTCTTTCAATCTACATTAGCAGTGTTTATGGAGATCAAGGAAGGCTCTTACGTTTTGCTCTTCCATACACCAAGGAAAAAATGGCTAACCAAGGTTGGGCATGAAAAAAAATTGCACACACATCTTGGAATAATAGATATCTCCTCAATTATCGGAATGAAGTATGGTTCTGTTGTTCTGACTACAGAAGGCAAAATTGTACATCTTATTGAGCCTACTGTTCACGATTTTATAATGAAATCAAAACGCATGACACAGATAGTCTATCCAAAAGATCTAGGATATATTGCGGCTCGTACTGGTTTGAAAAACGGATCAAAAGTTCTAGAGATCGGCACGGGCAGCGGCGCACTAACAACCTTTATGGCGAGCATAGTAAAACCTGACGGCCATGTCTACACCTTTGATATAAATCCTGATTTTATGGAAGTCGCCAAAGAAAACCTAGAGAGAGCAGATATGGTCGAATACGTCACAATGCACCATCATAACCCCTCTGATAGATACGACATAAGCAACGCTGATATTGCAATAGTTGATTTAGCTGATCCGTGGACTGTTGTTAAACAAGTTCATGAAGCATTAAAAGGAAGTGGCTCATTCGTAGCGATATGTCCAACGATGAATCAGCTAGAAAGAATTGCCTCAGAACTTAAGCAAAGTTGCTATGTTGACGTCGACTGTGTTGAATTAATGATACGTAATATCGAGGCAAGAGAAGGCATGACAAGACCTTCGATGAGAATGATAGGTCATACAACCTATCTGGCCTTTGCGAGAAAGGCTGAGGAAATGATTAAATCTTCTCCAAATTGACCTATAAAGATAGAAAAATTACCCATGGAAGCAAGGTTCTATAGAGGAAATAACTCCTATTACATCTCTTGTACATTCTGCAGAACTACAATAAGCATTAGAAAAAGCAGAGGCTGAAGAGGTTGGTGCCCTTGTTAAACCTGCATATCTGCCACAATACGAATATTAGAGATCAGGTTTTTCACTAGCCATTTCTAGATGATATGGCCTAATGTTTACAAGAGATTATTTATATCCTTTTTTCTATATTTTATTATCGTCAGAAAATCTATAAGGACGGTTGGGAAGGAAAATGACGGTATTATGATTACAAGGAAATTTCATTTGGTAGCAGCAAAAAAGAGATCTTTTGATATAATTGTAATAATGGATATGTAAATATAGATATGATAAGGAGGAAATCCCTTAGTTGTTTATCATATGTATATATA
>Ga0075423_10002984_pt1 | contig 15489 bp, 9 predicted proteins | sample SoiMethybrSBSTD2_FD_80114 | JGI IMG/M metagenome (GOLD analysis project Ga0075423, IMG submission 80114) | Bulk soil microbial communities from a Populus tree surrounding site in Tennessee, USA - Soil MetaG P. TD hybrid SBSTD2 | ecosystem: Environmental > Terrestrial > Soil > Tree plantation...
CGGGCCGCAACCAATCGGAGATCGAGGGGTTGATCGGATTTTTTGTGAACACGCTGGTGCTGCGGGTGCAGTTGGATGGACGGGAGAGTTACCGGGAGTTGCTGGGCCGCGTGAAGGAAGTGATGCTGGGAGCATATGGGCATCAGGATGTGCCGTTTGAGCGGTTAGTGGAAGAGATGCAACCGGAGCGTGACCTGAGTCACACGCCGCTGTTTCAGGTGGTGTTTGCGTTGCAAAATGTTCCGGACCAGCAGGTAGAGTTGCCGGGTTTAAGTTTAAGATCGGAGTGGAGCGATAACCAGACCGCCAAGTTTGATCTAACGCTGCGGTTGTATGAGACGGATGCACGCTTATCAGGATCGTTGGAGTACAACACGGATCTGTTCGAACGCTCGACGATGACACGGCTGCTGGACCACTTTCAGGCGTTGTTGGAAAGCGTCAGCAGCAACCCTGACTTGCCCATTTCAAAACTGAACTGGCTGCCGGAAACAGAGCGTCGCGAAATACTGAAACAGTCGCATGACTCGGCTGCGGATTATCGCAGTGATGTTAGTCTTCACCAGTGGTTTGAAACCCAGGTAGAAAAAACTCCCAACGCGGCGGCTGTGACTTATGACAGCGCTACGCTCACTTATCAGGACTTAAACCAGCGTGCCAACCAACTAGCACACTATTTACGAAAGCTAAAGGTAGGACCGGAATCACGCGTCGCTATCTGTGCTGAACGATCGCTGGAACTGGTCGTGGGAATCCTGTCAATACTCAAAGCGGGCGGCGCTTACGTTCCACTCGATCCAGCCCTGCCAACAGAGCGCTTGTCGTTCATGCTAGCCGACGCTGAGACTCATGTGCTGTTGACCCAGGAGCGATTGATTCCGGAGCTGCCCGAATTCGCCGGCAAGATCGTGAGGTTGGATCACGACTGGGAGTTGATCGATCGTGAGAGCAATGAGAACCTGGGAGTCAGAGTGCTGGGCGACAACGCGGCCTACGTAATTCATACGTCGGGTTCGACGGGCAAGCCGAAGGGTGTTGTGATCACACACTCTAATGTCGTTCGCTTGTTTGAAGCTACGCGTCAATGGTTTAACTTCGGAGCTACCGATGTCTGGACGTTGTTCCATTCATATGCCTTCGATTTCTCTGTGTGGGAATTGTGGGGCGCACTTCTCTACGGCGGCCGGCTGGTAGTTGTTCCCTACCTGGTGAGCCGTACGCCCGAAGCCTTCTACGATCTCTTGCGCCGCGAGCAAGTGACGGTGCTCAACCAGACGCCTTCTGCTTTTCGTCAATTGATCAGTGCCAGCGAGTCCGCTGACGCCGAGCTCGGCGCTGAGCAAAGTCTGTCGCTTCGTCTGGTTATTTTCGGAGGCGAGGCCCTCGAGCTGCACAGCTTACAGCCGTGGTTTGCTCGCTGGGGTGACGAGCGACCGCAACTCGTCAACATGTACGGCATAACGGAAACTACGGTCCACGTCACTTATCGCCCTTTGACCGCCGCGGATCTCAGGCAACCGCGAGGCAGCATGGTGGGCCGGTCCATTCCTGATTTACAGGTGTACGTGCTTGACGAGGAAATGCAACTGGTTCCGTTTGGCATCGCAGGCGAGTTATATGTCGGCGGACACGGGCTCGCGCGAGGATATTTGAATCGCCCTGACCTGACTGCGGAACGCTTTGTGCCGGATCCGTTCGGCGATTCGGCAGCCGCAAGGTTGTACAAAACTGGCGACAAGGCGCGGTATCTTGCTGATGGAGACCTCGAGTATCTGGGACGCCTCGATCAGCAGGTGAAGATTCGAGGACACCGCATCGAGCTTGGAGAGATAGAAGCGGTTTTGAGGGGACATGCGTCGGTTCGGGAAGTTGCCGTGATCGCGAAAAAGGAGGAGTCGGGAGATCAACGCTTGCTCGCTTACGTCTCGCTGCGAGACGAGTTGTCGGTTGATGAATTGCGCGGCTATATGAAAAGACATTTGCCGGAGTATATGGTGCCGGCGACGTTCGTGATGCTGGACCAGTTGCCACTGACAACAAACGGAAAGGTAAACCGGCAGGCGCTGCCCGAGGCGGCTCAGTCACGACCTCACCTGGACCAACCTTATGTAGCACCGCGTACGCCCATCGAAGAGATCCTGGCAGCCGTTTGGGCCGGCGTGCTGGGTGTTGAGGAAGTCGGCGTTCACGACAACTATTTCGCGCTCGGCGGCGATTCCATTCGCAGCGTGCAAGTGCTTGCACTTGCCAGGGAGAGAGGTCTCGAGATTTCGCTCCAACAGTTGTTTCGGCATCAGAGTATCGCCGAGCTTGCGCAGGAGATTAAGCTGAAGGAGATTGACTCGCTTCCGGCGACACGGGTTGAGCCTTTCGGACTCATTTCTGAGAACGATCGTTTGAAGTTGCCTGAGATAATGGAAGATGCTTACCCGTTGACGATGCTTCAAATGGGGATGTTCTACCACATGGAGTTGATGCCCGAAGCCCCACTTTATCACAACGTAAATAGTTGGCCGCTGGACCTAACATTCGATCACAAGGCGTTTCAGGACGCAGTTGATAATGTTTTGGCTCGTCATGCCATATTTCGAACCTCGTTTGATCTGACCAACTACAGCGAGCCTCTCCAGTTGGTTCACCGGGCGGCGCCGCTTCCAGTGCCGGTTGTAGATCTGCGTCACTTCGCGCCGGATGAGCAAAATAAAATCGTGGACGACTTTGTGAAGAGCGAAAGTCAACGCGCGTTCGATCTGAGCAGCCCTCCGCTCCTGCGTTTTCATTTTCATTTGCTGACGGATAAGACTGTTCAATTTACGCTGACTGAGTGTCACGCCATCCTCGACGGCTGGAGCTTGACTTCGACGCTGGCCGAAATTTTCACTTATTATTTTGCGCTCTTAGATAATCAGGCTCCGCCCGCGCAATCACCTCCCTCTTTTCTGTTTCGAGATTTTGTCAGGTTGGAACATCTCGCTTTGCAGGCGGAGGAGTGCCGCCAATATTGGGACGACAAGCTAAGCGGCTCCAAGCCTCTAAAGCTGCCGCGTTTGCCGGATCAAAATCGGGCGCCTTATGAGTCGCGAATTCGCACCATACGCCTGCCGATCTCGTCTCAACTAAACGAGGGATTAAGACGCGTGGCACGCATCGCCAAAGTTCCAATCAAGAGTGTTCTGCTGGCGGCCCACATGAAGGTGTTGAGTTTGCTAAGCGGGCGGAACGACGTGATGGGCGGGTTGTTGTGCAATGGCCGCCCCGAAGAAATGGACGGCGCGCAGGTGCGTGGATTGTTCCTGAATGCCGTGCCGTTGCGGTTGCAATTGCAAGATGGGAATTGGCTCGAGCTCGTGCAACAAGCATTCGAGGCGGAGTGGGAGTTGCTGCCTTACCGGCGTTATCCGTTGTCAGCCATGCAACGCAAGGCTGGCGGACAGCCACTCTTCGAAACGCAATTCAACTACATCCATTTTCATGCGCTCAGCGGCGTCCTGGGCTCAGGCCAGGTGGAGATTCAATCCACCGGGATCAGGAGATCTGAGGAGACTCAATTTGTCCTCGCAACATCTTTTACCTCCGACATCCTGTTGTCTACGCTCGCCCTCGTCCTCGAATTTGATATGAGCCAGTTGTCCGTGGAGCAGACCGACGCAATCGCTTCTTACTACGCATTGGCACTTGAGGCTATCGCCAGTGATCCATTAGCACGCCACAATGAAGCGGCTCTTTTACCTGCTCAGGAACAGTTCCAGTTGCTGTTGGAGTGGAACGATACCGTCGAACACTATCCCGAGACTTGCCTTCATGAACTCTTCGAGGCGCAAGTCGAACGGACACCAGGTGCTACGGCTGTCATCTATGAAGATCAACAACTCAACTACCGTGAACTCAACGAGCAGGCGAATCAACTGGCCCATTATCTGCGCGCGCTGGGTGTGGGACCGGAAGTCAGGGTTGGCGTATTTATGGATCGCTCGCTGGAAATGGTGCTGGCCCTATTGGGAATTCTGAAGGCGGGCGGAGCCTACGTGCCGTTTGACACCGCATATCCGAAAGAGCGGCTGGCTTTTATGTTGGAAGATTCGCAGGTCACACTCCTGTTGGGCCAGGAGCGGCTGGCTGATGACCTGCCACCGCATGCCGCCCGCTTCATTTGTCTCGAGACAGATTGGGAAGCGATCATCTCCGAGAGTAAGACGAATCCGGTGAGCGGAGCCACGCCGGAAAATCTACTGTATGTCCTTTATACTTCCGGCTCCACCGGCAAACCCAAAGGGGCGATGCTCTCGCACAGCGGTATAGTTAACTGCATTCACTGGATGCAAAAAACCTACGAGTTAACGCCGGCGGATCGGTTTCTCTTTAAGACCTCCCTTAACTTCGATCCTTCGGTGTGGGAAGTGTTTTGGCCCCTGACCGTCGGTGCAACCGTTGTCACGGCACGTCCAGGCGGCGATCAGGATACTGCCTATCTCATCGACTGTGTTATCAATCACGGAATTACGGGAATCTATTTTGTACCCTCGTTGCTCAAGCTTCTGCTTAACGAATCGAGATTGAGCGAAGCCGGCTCGCTAAGGTTTGTGATCTGTGGCGGCGAGTCGCTCCCGCGCGAGACCGTCGAGCAATTTTTCGAGCTCTCGAGTGCGGCCTTACACCACTCGTATGGGCCAACCGAAACATCCATTGCGGTCACCGAGTCGGCCTGCGTCCGCGGAAACCAGCGCGGACCGATTCCCATGGGACGGCCACTCGCAAACACGCGCGTTTATGTTTTGGACAAGCACTTACAACCGGCGCCGATCGGTGTTCCTGGAGAACTTTATGTCGGCGGTCTTGGCCTGGGGCGTGGATATCATGGAAGGCCGGAGCTGACGGCAGAACGTTTCGTGCCCGATCCCTTCAGCAGTGAGCCCGGATCGCGACTCTATGTAACGGGAGACCAGGTGCGCTATTGGCCCGACGGCAACCTGGAGTTTCTGGGCCGTACGGACGATCAGGTAAAGGTGCGCGGTTTCCGTATCGAGTTGGGAGAAATCGTAGCGGCAATAGAACAACACCCAACCGTGCGCGAGGCGATAGTTATGGCCGGGCACGACAGTGCCGGAACACAACGACTCGCAGCATATATTCTACGAGACGGAGGGACGACGCCTTCGCATAGCGAGTTGCGGAGTTTTCTCGAAACGAAACTCCCGAAGTACATGGTGCCGTCCGCGTTCGTGTTCCTGGAAAATTGGCCATTGATGGCTAACGGCAAGGTTGACCGCAATGCACTACCGGAGCCCGAAAGTGTGCGGCCGCAATCGGAGATAGCTTACGTTGCGCCCCGCACTGAGCTCGAGCGAATTATTACCTCGATCTGGCAGGAGGTCTTGCAGATTGAGATGGTCGGAACGAATGACAATTTCTTTGATCTCGGCGGGCATTCTTTGAGCATGCTTCAGGTGCACAATAAGCTGAGACAGTCTCTCAACCGGTCCCTCTCAATGGTCGACATGTTCCAGTATCCCACTGTCAGTTCAATGAGTAAGTACTTAAGCCTCGAGCAAGACGAAGAGATCTCCGTCGATCAGATTCCTATCCGAACGGATTTTCGTCAACAATCGGCCCTCCGGCAGAGGCAGCTCCGAAAGATGGCGAGGAGCTCGTAAGCGACGGATTTCCATTACTCATGCCATTCCACTAAATCATCTCGGATGGCTTTGCCTCAAAAATTGGTACTTGGAAGAGGTCAGTACCACCCGCGGTGGCGGGTGGGTCAGTCAATATCGCATGCTGATCAGCGACCCCGGTCGCTACCGCTCCCGGTACTGACCTCCTTCAAATGCAACGCCTGACTTTTGAAGCAAAGCCGTCTCGCGTCATTACCTGATATATGTCTGGGACAATTACATCTTTGAAAACCTTCGAAGATCGAATCAGGTCCACCGGGATCGAGAACAACCTGAGGAGAGGTGTTACTCATGCAGTATCTCCAAACATCGGGCGTTGTGAGCTCACGTTCATGGAGCGCGTGGAAATCGACTATGATCTCGCCGTCCAGCAGCATGAAGAGTATTGCAAAATGCTCGCTCGTCGCGGCGTAGCAGTTACCACACTCTACGACAACCTTTCCTTCGCCGATTGCTGTTTTGTGGAGGATACGGCCATCGTAGTGGACGAGCTCGCCATTATCGCCAGCATGGGCGCCATCTCTCGCCGTAGTGAAACGGCAGCAATCGCATCGGAATTAGCCAAGTATCGGGAACTTGTTTGCGTTCGTTATCCATCGACGCTTGAAGGTGGAGATGTTCTCCAGGCTGGAAAAAATATTTTCGTCGGCCTCTCCACCCGCACCAACCATCGCGGCATGGAAGAGATTGTTCGCATCCTGAAAGCGTTGGATTACCGCGTCTTTCCGGTCCCAGTCAGAGGCAGCCTTCATCTTACGACCGCTTGTAGCCTCATCGACGACGAAACCGTGTTGATTAATCCACGTTGGGCCGATGCCGATTCTTTTCACAATTTTAGAATCCTGAATATCCCGGACGATGAGCCATGGGGCGCTAATACTTTCAGGATTGGAGAGACTGTCTGCCTCGAAGCGAGTTTTCCAAAAACTATCGCGCTGGTACAGGACGTTCACGACAACTTAGAAGTACTGAACATTTCAGAGTTTCTCAAAGCAGAGGGAGGACTCTCATGCTTGAGCCTGATCTTTCAAATGCCCAGCTGATTCGCGTCAAACTCAGAAGTTACACTTGGACCACGTCCAACAGCGGTTTTTGACTTTGAGGCAAAAGCCCAGGGAGTCAGTAAATGAAAACTGAAGCGGCCGTACTTCTACAGCCCTCACCACCAACAAACAACGGCACCGCGCACTTACTCAGCCAGGCGCCGCATCTGACCGCAATGCCGGACGGGCGTTGGGGTGTCTGGCGTAGCATCGCGCTACGCGGCGCGGGTTTTCCCGCAGCGCAGGTCTTGAAGCTTGCCGCTCCTGAGCATGCTGCCGCAATCGAAAATCAATTGGCTCAGATGGAGGAGGCGGAGCAGAAAGCGAGGTTAGCCCAGACGGCGGCTGTGGACATTGCGCGCAATTGTGTGAACCGCATCCCGCCTGATCAACGCGCAGCAATGGAAAGGGTGGTCAAAAAACTGCAGAAGGGAAAGACTCCTACGGCCCAGATGCCAATTGCTGACGACTCTGTCCGTGCGGCAGTCGAAGCTTTGCACACAGCGCGCGAGGCGGTGGAGACAGCGAAAGTGAAATTCTATAAAACTTTCGAAGCTGCCTTGCAACAAGGCACCGCCGCAGTTTCCGAGATTGCTTCGCAGGAGCGTTTTCGTGAGGCGGTAATTTGGCAAAATCGGCACGTCTACAAGACAGCTATTGAGCCCCTGCTTCAACGTGAGCCAACTTCTGCTCGAAGTTCTAAGCAGCGCCAGCGAGAAGAGTTGATTGCGAATTATTGGCAGCGCTACTGCGTCAAGAACGACACCATTGGATTTTTCGGCCCGGTCGGTTGGGCCAGGGTGGTGCCCGGGGGCGAGGCGATTACAATCCGTCCCGGGGCGGACCTGCTGGCGACGCGAAACGTCCGGTTTGAAGGTTGGTGCATAGACGCCATGGTCCAATCGCTGGTGCGCGATAAATGTTTCGAGCCGTGGCTTGTGCCGCGCCGCTTGTCGTTGATAGACATCGACGGCACGCTTCTTCACCTGCCGCTGCAACTTCCGATCAACTTAAGCGTGGAACAGGCTGCGCTGCTTCACGCCTGCGACGGCTCGAGAAACGCAAGACAGATCGCCATGGATTTGCTCCAAACGCCCGGTCTCGGGTTCAAGACTGAGACGGATGTTTATCGCAAACTCCGAGAACTTTGTAACCGAAGACTCATCTGGTGGGAATGGCGTATCCCAATCCCGCATCAGGTGGACCCGGAGAAAATCCTCGGCAAAATGTTCTCCGGCATCGAAGAGGAGAGTCTTCGCCAGACCTCGCTGAGCATGCTGAGAGAACTCGATGAGAAGCGGCAATCAGTGGCGCGCGCAGCCGGTGATGCAGAGAAACTCGCTCAGGCTTTGGAGGATTTGGAGACAACTTTCACACATCTAACCGGCGCTGCTGCAACCCGTTCACACGGCCGGATGTATGCCGCGCGAACCCTCGTATACGAAGACTGCCGCCGGGATATCGAAGTGGACATTAGTCACGAGTTGATTCAATCTCTCGGCGCATCGTTGACTCTATTGTTGGAGGGCGCGCGTTGGTTTTCTTTCGAACTCGCTGGACGTGTTAAGAGAATTATCGAGAAGATCTATGCAGACCTCGCGCGCAAGGCCGGCTCTTCAGTGGTGGAGGGTGCCGCGTTTTATGAAAGAATAAGACCATTAATCTTCACGCCGGACTCTCTTGTTTACGATAGCGTCCTGACACTCTTCCACAAACGTTGGGCAGACATTCTCAACCTCGATCCTCAGGCGCACCACGTTGAATATACGAACGAAGAGTTGCGGCCGCGCGTGCTCTCAGCGTTTGCCGCTCCGCGAGCCGGTTGGCCCAATGCTCGTTTTCACAGTCCGGACGTGATGATCGCGGCATCGGGTCAAGAGGCGATCAGGCGCGGCGACTATCAATTTGTGCTCGGCGAGTTACACCCAGGGGAAATTACAATATCCAATTGGATTTTTGTCGGGCAACACCCGTCTCCGGAAGAATTATTCCAAGCCCTCGAGATTGATCTGCCGGAATCGCGCGTGTTGCCGATTGCATCCAGGCATCAACCGGGCGCGAATGCCCGGACTAGTCTGTCGTTGCTCACCTCGAGGGACTATTTTTTGGATTACTCTCTTGACTCAGCGCACATCGCACCGATGAGGACTTTATCTTTAGGCAACATTGTCTTTGAGAAAAGCGGAGCCAACCTGATTGCCAGGACTAGAGACGGCCGATTAGTTTTTGATGCCATAGAGTTCCTGGGCAGTATTCTCACTTCCATCGGTGGCAGCGACCTGAAGATTGTGCCTCCAGCACGGCACACGCCGCGCATAAAGATCGACCGTCTCGTTGTTGCCCGCGAAACGTGGCGATTCTCTCCGCCGGAGATTACCTTCGCAGATGAAGAGGATGAAGCTTACCGCTTTATAAACGCGCGTCGCTGGGCCCAACGTCACGGGTTGCCGCGGTTTGTATTCGTGAAGACGCCGGCGGAGGTGAAACCTTTCTTCGTAGATTTCGACAGCCCTGTCTTAATCAATATTTTTGCCAAGATGGTCCACCGAACCTTTGCCGGTAACAACACGGATCCCCTCGTTACCATTCCTCCGAACCCAAAGATTACCATCTCAGAAATGCTGCCAACCCCTGACAAGTGCTGGCTACCCGACGCAGACGGCCAACGTTACACCAGCGAATTGCGGATGGTGGTAGTGGATTTGGTCGATAGACTCAGCCGCTCGACAACTTCTCGAGCTTAGTGAGCGAGAAAACTGCGTCACGGATCGTCCGACAAGGAGAAAATCTTAAACCCGGCGATAGAAAAATGATGAAGGGCGGACTGCTCAACAGAAAGGCTAGGCGGAGGTCACTGAACACTTATGAGCGGGCAAGATGTAATGCAGGAGCTGTCGTTCACATACAGATCTTTTGTCAGCCACTGCCGGCCGGAAACGGTGACTGCGTCGGGGGTGCTGGGGTTGCTGGAGAAGGCCAGGCACTACCTGTTTACCCTCGACAGCGCGGCGGGCGATCCACAGGTGGTGAGGGTTCGCGTTTTTTTACGGAACGCCGCGAAGACTCTGCTGACGCGTGCGGATTGGATCGGCGACGCAGCTCAGGAGTCGTTGGTAAATTTTATCCGCGAGCAGCCGGAATTCCTCCCCGAAGAGCCTTATAAGTTCACATACGACTACTTCTCCGACAATATCGGGCAGTGGAGCAAGGACTGTGCGCGTTTTGCCGGGTTGCCTCATTTGGCCTTTCTCGAAATCGGCAGTTTTGAAGGAAGGTCCGCCTGCTGGTTGTTGCAAAACATTCTCACGCACGACAGCAGCAGAATGACCTGCATAGACCTCTTCGAGCAGGGGCGAAGCCAGGGGGTGTACGACACGACCGGTCTGGACTCAAACTTGATGTCAACGGAGGATCGGTTCGATTTCAACATCCGGCAGACGGGCGCGTCGCACCGCGTGGAGAAGCTTAAGGGGGATTCTCATGAACTGCTCCGTTCTCTTTTGCGCTCCCAATGTGACTTCATCTACATCGATGGGTCTCACGTAGCGAAGGACGTTTTGGAGGATGCGGTGCTCGCGTGGCCTTTGCTGAAAACGCGGGGCTTGTTGACGTTCGACGATTATCAGTGGCGGGATGAGCCAGACGCTCTCAGGTGCCCCCAGATCGGGATTGATGCTTTCCTTCGGGTGTACGAAGGCCACTATCGGATGATACACAAGGGTTATCAGGTGACGCTGGAAAAGCAGCAGTGAGTTGACGCCATCGTCATCCGCTGAGAGGCCGTGGGTCGCCATCGACAAGGAAGGGGTCATGAACTGGAGTACGGGTATCGTGGGAGGAGAGAGATGGGGACAGTTCTCTTAATGACGCAGGGGACGGGCGGAGACTTGTACCCGTTCATGCAGATCGGCCGTGGGCTCCGTTCGCGCGGACATGAAGTGACGTTGATAACACAGCCGAACTTCGAGGAAGAGGTCAGGGGTGCCGGCCTCGACTTCGCCTCTGTGTTCCAACCGGGCCAGGCTGAAGCGCTGGCGGACGGCAACGGCGGGGGGAGCCAGCCGGAGGGCATCATCAACCAGCGGATACTCGAGGCCTGCATGTACGTCTACAACGTTATTCGCCGCCGGCTCGGCCCCGGCCGGACGATTCTGGTTGGCCACTACAACCTCAACATCAACGCCCAGATGGCCGCGGAGCTGTTGGGACTTCCCTACGTGACGATCTTCCCCGCGCCCTTTTTCCTAATGAAGATGTCGGTCATCGAGCAGGACTACCTCGCAGAGTCCGACGTCATCAACGAGTACCGCACCTGCTTCGGACTTCAGCCGGTGCGCGACTGGCGCGACTGGTTGAGAACACCGAAAAAGTTCGGGCTGTGGCCAGAGTGGTTCGCGCCCGAGGACCCGCGCTCGATGTTCGGCGTGACGCCGGTCGGCTTCGTTTACGATCCACGGATGGAGACGGGCAGCCTCCCTGAGCAGATCGACGAGTTCCTCGCTGACGGCAGGCCAACCGTGCTCATCACGCACGGCACAAGCAGGCCGTATAGGTCCGCGTTCTTCTCCGCCAGCGCCGAGGCGTGTATAGCTCTGGGCATCAAGGCCCTTCTCGTGACGAAGTTCCCCGACTTGGTTCCGAGCGGCCTCCCCGGCAGCATCTTCTGGTGCAAGTACTTGCCCTTCGCCAGCGCCATGCCGCGCATGGACGCCGTCATCCACCACGGCGGGATCGGGACTTTGAACCAGTCTCTGATGGCGGGGAAGCCCCAACTGGTGCTCGGTTTTGGCTACGACCGCCCGGACAACGGCATGCGTGTTCAGCAGCTAGGCATCGGCGAGTACCTGCCGTCGATCCGCTGGCGACCTGTCCCGGTCGCGGAGTCGTTGCGCCGCATCAGGACGCCGGAGGTGAGGGAACGATGCCGCGATCTCGCTCTGCGGCAGGAGAGCGCGGCAGACCCGGCGGCCGTCGCGTGCGATGTGATCGAGAGTTCGATGTGCGAAAGCGGCGTCGTCGCAGCGCACAACTGAACGCTCTCCGGGCTTAATGACGCAGAAAAAATGCGCTGTGGATCGTGCGACAAAGAGGAGTGATTTTTGAGTACGAACACTACAACAGTTTCGTGGCTCGCGCATCACCGGCCCTTGTCGCGTGCAAGCTTGCGGCTTTTCTGTTTTCCGTATGCGGGGGGCAGTGCAGCGATCTATCGTAGTTGGACGGAAAGTCTGCCGTGGCAAGTCGAGGTATGTCCTGTTCAACTACCAGGACGAGGCAGTCGCATTCGGGAAGCTGCTTTTACGCAGATGCCAAATCTGGTCGAGAACGTCGCGAAGGATCTGAGCACGTATCTGGATAAACCGTTTGCTTTTTTCGGTCACAGCATGGGCGCCATTATTAGTTTCGAGTTGGCGCGTCTCTTACGACACGAAGGTGCTCCGGAGCCTGTGCACCTGTTTGTCTCAGGCCGCTCAGCGCCGCAAACACCCTGCGACCATCTGCATACCTACGACTTGCCCGAGCAGGAATTCATTAAAGAGCTGCGCCGCATGAACGGAACACCGGCAGAGGTGCTGGAAGATCCGGAGTTGATGCAGTTCATGTTGCCGCTGTTACGAGCCGACTTCGAGGTCATTCAAACCTACACCTATGTGGATGAGCCGCCGCTTAACTGTTCCATCACGGCTTTCGGCGGCCTGCACGATGATGAGGCGAGCCGTGATTCTCTTGAGGGATGGCGTGAACAAACTACGGGAGCCACTACTTTACGCCTTTTTCCCGGCGACCATTTCTTCATAAACAAGGTCCAGCCGTCGCTGCTTCGCATGATTTCCGGCGAACTGTATCAACACGATCTGCTAAACAGGGATTGATGAGACGTCATTCGCCTTCGCTCGCAACACCGTTGGACCAATTCTCAACTAAAGGAGACAAGACATGTACCCAGACGAAGAAGAAGACAAGACAATTTACAAGGTTGTCGTTAACCATGAAGAGCAATATTCAATTTGGCCGGCATACAAAGAGAACGCCCCAGGTTGGAACGACGAAGGCAAGAGTGGCACCAAGGCTGAATGCCTCGCGCACATCAAGGAGATCTGGACTGATATGCGTCCACTCAGCCTTAGAAAAAAGATGGAAGCGGCGGCAGCAAGTCAGGCTGTTCACTGATCTGCGTTGCCACGTAAGAGGAAGTCAGACATCGGTCGATTGGATTTATTCCTGAGAGAAGTATTACAGATGAACGACAGCAAATATTATCTCAGACCCAATGTCATGATTGAACCACTATTCAATCAGTGGTATGCCTGGCCATTACTGATTGCCCCACATACCGCGGCGATGAATATTGCCAACCTTCATCTGAATATCATGAAGTCGTATGTCTCTGCGCCACAGATCCATGCGAACGCGGTTAAGAACCCAGCTTTACTCGGTGGTCCATTCATTGACTACAAGGGCGAGCGGGTGAGCGATATCAATGAGCTCATCACCAGGACGACCAAAGAACAAGCCCACCTGATCGAGCTTGCCGACTCGGTCAAACGTCTGGCTCAGATCCTGAAGTCTCAGGCGAAGGGCTACAGTCTCGAACCCCTGTACTCGAGTGTCCCTGAGAACCTGAAGGGATACGTCGAGCTGGTCTACGACCTTAACAACAATGCCGCAATTCGCTATCTCGAAGGTCTGCTTTACAAAAGTAAATACTACGATCCGGCATTGCAAAGTATCTCCCTCTCGTTAATCGAAGAAGACGGTCGGGCGTTCGCCCTGAGTACGCCGCGTCTCCCGGATAAGAAGAAGCTTCATTGGAATATCCCATTCGCCGATGAGCGGATCGATGTGCTTTTTGCGCTGCGGAACAAACCACAACCGTATCCTGAAATCGTCGAGCGTTTGCGTATCGAACCAAACGAAGAGGAGCTCTTCAAGACCTTCCTCACCGAAGAGGTTCCACCACCACAGAAGCGATATGAAGGAGAGGGAATCAGACTACGCTACTTCGGTCACGCTTGTGTTCTGCTCGAGACGAGTGAAGTAAGCATCATGACGGATCCGGCGATTAGTTATCTCTACAACAATGGCATCGATCGGTACACCTTCATGGACTTGCCACCCCGGATCGATTACGTGCTTATCACGCACAGTCACCAGGACCACATCATGTTCGAGTCGTTGTTGCAGTTGCGCCACAAGGTTGGAAACGTGGTGGTACCTCGCAGTCGCGGCGGATCGTTGGAGGATCCTTCATTGAAGCTGATCCTCAACCATCTCGGCTTCGCAAATGTGATTGAGATTGACGAGATGCAAGAACTGAATATCCCTGGAGGAAGTATTACCGGGCTGCCGTTTTTCGGCGAGCACTCCGATCTCAACATAGGAAGTAAGATCGCCCATCTCATTAAGCTGAAAGAGAAGACATTCCTGTTCGCCGCTGACTCAAATAATCTTGAGCCCGCTGTCTACAAGCACATTTACGACATTCTTGGGGAGGTAAATATTCTGTTCCTTGGTATGGAATGTGAGGGCGCGCCAATGTCCTGGCTCTATGGTCCACTACTGCTGACCAGTCTCGACCGCCGTATGGACCAGTCGCGAAGACTTTGCGGATCGAACTATGAGAAGGCTCTGGATATCGTTAATCAGTTCAACTGTAGTGAAGTGTACGTCTATGCGATGGGCCAGGAACCTTGGCTGACCTATGCTCTAAGCATCAAGTACACTGAGGAATCAAAGCCAATCATCGCCTCAAACAAGTTGGTCGAAACTTGCACCTCAAGAGGCATTACATCGGAAAGAGTTTTCGGTAAGAAAGAGTGTTTTTACCTGAATTGAAAATGTCCGTAGAAGTTACCCTAAGATTCGAGTGTGTCGAATCTCTTCCTCGAAAATTCTCAAGCCCTCCTGGTCCTTCCTGCTGCATTCAGAATGCGGCCCTGCACTTCCATAAACTCCTGCTTCCCATCGAGCTTCAGCACCTTGCCTCGTTGTAAACGTAACCCCGTAGTCGTTTTTACCGGCACCAGCGGCACCCAGTAGCCGGAAACTTCACTCGCCAATTTATAGATCGATTTAGTAGTCGCCGATGTTTGCGGCGGTAGTGCGCCGTCGTGCGCTGTATTGAAGTTTTCTTTACTTCCGAGACTTGCAAAAGCAGAAGCCCGGAGCTTATGACTAGACACATGAAAAACCTCCGAATTCGTCACTATCTGGCGCGTTAAAGCTCCGATTCAAAGCGTCTGGAACGAGATTTATCACTCCATGGAATGGCCTAAATGGTGGAAAGGCGTAGAGGAATTGCGGTACTGAGGCAGAGAGGTCCTGCGTTGCGCTTCTTTCAAGTCGGTCAAGACTTCGAGGAAACCGTCGCTTTTGGACCATGTGATTAATGCTTCGCGAACTTCGGTTTCCTCATACTGTTTTTGAGTATTTGTAGCCGCCGTCTGAACGAGCGGCTCCTCTAGCAGCCTCTTTAAGCCCGATTTCCCGAGTTCGGCCAACTGCTTTCCTGTGCCTTTAGCTATTGCGATTGCTAGCGGATTCATCGGTAGGAATTCGTATTAGTAACACTTTCATGAGTCTACCAAATCGAAGCATATTAGCGAATATCGATCGCTTCTCTAATGGCCTTCAATTCTGAGTCAATACGCAGCTTTCCGTCGGGGGCCCACTGCCCGGTGAAGTTCGCTCACAGCCATTATATTGTGCACCATCTTTTACTATGATCCTGGAAGACCGTAGTTGAAGTTTTTGAAACTCGTAAAACCCCCTCC
>Ga0075423_10002988_pt1 | contig 15478 bp, 7 predicted proteins | sample SoiMethybrSBSTD2_FD_80114 | JGI IMG/M metagenome (GOLD analysis project Ga0075423, IMG submission 80114) | Bulk soil microbial communities from a Populus tree surrounding site in Tennessee, USA - Soil MetaG P. TD hybrid SBSTD2 | ecosystem: Environmental > Terrestrial > Soil > Tree plantation...
CGGATCAGCGCGCTCGCCATCGGTGATCCGCACACGCCGCCGACCGGCGAGCTGTTCCGCGTGCGGCAGGATGCCTCGCAGGATCGACACATCGAAGGTCTCCCGCTCGGCACGGTGGGCGGCATTCTGATTCATCGCACGCTGCCGCTCGACGGCGAGTACCAGTTCCAGGTGCGTCTGTTCCGCACCAATCTCGGCACCATGCGCGGGCTCGAGTATCCGCATCAGCTCGAGATCGCGGTCGACGGCGTGCGCGTCCATCTCGCATCGTTCGGCGGCGACAAGGAAATCGCCTCGTCCAGCGAGAATCCGACCACCACTGGTGATGCGGTGGACGGACGTTTCACCGCGCGCGTGCCGCTCAAGGCGGGACCGCACGACATCTCGGTGGCGTTCCTCGAGAAGACGCACGCGCTCAACACGCGTCGTTTGCAGCCGTACGTGCGCAGCTCCGCCGACACGATCGATTTCTCCGGACAGCCGCACATCGACGAAGTGCTGCTGTCGGGTCCGTTCAATCCGACCGGTGTCGGTGAGACGCCGAGCCGGCGCAAGATCTTCGTGTGTGCGCCGAAAGCCGCATCCGAGGACCCCGCATGCTCGAAGAAGATTCTGTCGGCGCTCGCCCGCCGTGCCTATCGCGGCGACGTCGCGCCCGACGATCTGAAAGTGCTGCAGGAGTTCTACGCGCGCGGACGCGAGGACGGTGGAAGCTTCGACACCGGGATCGATCTCGCCCTGAGGCGCATCCTCTCGAGTCCCAAGTTCGTATTCCGCGTCGAGCGTGATCCCGCCAACGTGGCCAGCGGCGCGGCATATCGTCTGTCCGACCTCGAGATCGCCTCGCGGCTGTCGTTCTTCCTGTGGAGCACGATCCCCGACGATCAGCTGCTCGCGCTCGCCGAGAAGGGCACGCTGTCGACACCGGCCGTGCTCGAGCAGCAGGTGCGCCGCATGCTCGCCGATCCGAGGTCGCAGTCGCTCGTCGACAACTTCCTCGGCCAGTGGCTGCAGCTGCGCAACTTGAAGAACAAGCAGCCCAACTCGCACGAGTTCCCCGACTTCGACGATAACCTGCGCACGTCGCTGCAGACCGAGATCGAGCTGTTCTTCAACACGATCGTGCGCGAAGACCGTAACGTCGTCGATCTGATGACGGCCGACTACACGTTCCTCAACGAGCGTCTGGCGAAGCATTACGGCATCAGCAACGTGTACGGCACACACTTCCGCCGCGTGACGTTGACCGACGACACGCGTCGCGGCTTGCTCGGCAAGGGCGCGTTGCTGATGGTGACCTCGCATCCCAACCGCACGTCGCCGGTACAGCGCGGCAAGTGGATCCTCGAGAACGTGCTGGGATCGCCGCCACCGCCGCCGCCGGACGTCGTGCCGCCGTTTCCCGAGGACACCGAAGCGCGCAAGCCGGCATCGGTGCGCGAGCGCATGGAGCAGCATCGTCGCAATCCTGCCTGCGCGAGCTGCCACCGCATGATCGATCCGGCCGGCCTGGCGCTGGAGAACTTCGACGCCACCGGCGGATGGCGTACGCGTGACGGCGGTACTCGTGGCACACCCGTCGACGCGTCGGGACAGCTCGTCGACGGGACGCCAATCAACGGCGTCGTCGAACTGCGTCAGGCGCTGGTGCGTGAGCCCGACACGTTCGTGCGCACGACCACCGAGAAGCTGCTCACGTACGCGCTGGGGCGCGGGCTCACGGCTGCCGATATGCCGGCGGTGAGGACGATTGCGCGCGACGCGCAGCGCGACAACTACCGGTTTTCATCGATTGTGCTGGGAATCGTGAAGAGCGTTCCGTTTCAAATGAGAGTGAAGGCCCCTGCAGGGGAACGACCGTCGTAGTGTCCGGCTTTAGCCGGACCTGATCACGGAGTTTTCGATGTTTATCACCAAGACGTCTCTTTCGCGGCGCGCAGTTCTTCGCGGTATGGGCGCGACGCTCGCGCTGCCGCTGCTCGACGCGATGGTCCCGGCGATGACGCCGATGATCGGCACCGCAGCCACGCCGACGCGACGCTTCGGCGCCATCTTCGTGCCGATGGGAGAGCGGCCCAGCCATTGGGTGCCGCCGACCACTGGCGCCGGCTTCGAGTTCAGCGCGATTCTCAAGCCGATCGAAGCCTTCCGCGATCAGGTCATCGTGGTCTCGAACATGGATCGGCCGCTCGCGGGCACGCACGCGGTGAGCACCGGCACGTGGCTCACCGGCAGCGCGCCGAAGCGCACCGAGGCCGAGGACTTCGTGGCCGGCACGTCGCTCGATCAGATCATCGCCAACAAGATCGGCGGCGACAACGTCTTCCCGTCGTTCGAGATCGGCACGGAAGATTTCACCGGCTACGTTGGCGCCTGCGATGTCGGCTACAGCTGCGCCTACATGAATACGATCGCGTGGAAGACCCCAACGACGCCGATGCCGATGGAGACCAACCCGCGCGTGGTCTTCGAGCGCATGTTCGGTCGGCCGGGGTCGACGGCCGAGCGCGTGACGCGCATGCGCCAGAACCGCAGCATTCTCGATTCGGTGACCGGCGACGTGGCGCAGCTCGAGCGCGGCCTCGGCGCGCGCGATCGGGTGCGGCTGGATCAGTATCTGGAGCACGTGCGCGAGATCGAAAACCGCATTCAACGCGCGGAGAAGCAGGCGACCACAGAGATCACGCTTCCGGTGGCGCCGGTCGGCATCCCCGATTCATGGGAAGAGCACGCGACCGTGATGTTCGATCTGATGGCGCTGGCCTACGAGGCCGATCTCACGCGCGTGTTCACCTTCATGCTGAACCGCGAGGCGAGTCAGCTGGTGTTCCCGAATCTCGGGTTCAACGAGCCGTGGCACCACGTGTCGCATCACGGCAACGAGGCGGAGAAGCTGGCGCTGCTGGTGAAGTTGAACACGTGGCAGATCAGCATATTCGGCAAGTTCCTCGAGCGTCTGCGCTCGACGCCGGACGGCGACGGAACGCTGCTCGATCATTCCGCCATCCTGTGGGGCAGCGGCATGAGCGACAGCAACACCCACTCGCCGCTCGACGTGCCGTACCTGATGGTCGGCGGCGGCGCCGGTGCGTTCAAGGGCAACCGCCACATCGCGGCGCCGAAGGGGACGCAGCTGGCGAATACGATGCTGACCGTCGCGCAGAAGTTCGGCTGCGAGATCGACAAGTTCGGCGTGAGCACCGGAGCCTTCGAGCTGTAGGGAAGTTTCGAACTTAGAGGAACGGAGATAACGGAGGCGTGTCTTTCAACACAGAGTAACGGAGGAACAGAGGACGAACAGAGGCCATCTGCTTCGATCGATTCTGGCGCTGGCGGGGCCGCGGGCTCCGCGCGGATGGGACGAGAGGTACTCGCGAAAACAAACACGTTGTGATCGCCTGGTGCTTGTTTTCGCGAGTACCTCTCGCCCCATGCGCCGGCCGCAGGCCGGCCGCCCCCGTCAGCGCGTTTCGATGTACATCAGCGTGTAGCTCTGTTATTGCTCCGTTGCTCTGTTCCTCTGTGTCGAGACGAGCCTGTGTTGCTTCCGTTTCTCCTTTGAGATTGAGGGATCGCGTGAAACGAGTCGTTCATTACGCGGGCGTCGTTGCGTTGCTGTTGGCAACCAGCCTCGGAGCCGCTGGCACCTCGCCGCTGATTGATGCGGTGAAGCGCGGCGACCATCAGGCGGTGCGGACGCTGGCGCGCAGCAAGGCCGATATCAACGTCGCCGAACCCGACGGCATGACGGCACTGCACTACGCGGTGCAGGGCAACGATCTCGAGCTCATCACGGTGTTGATTCGGGCCGGCGCCAACGTGAGGGCGACGAACCGATACGGCATCCAGCCGATCACCCTCGCGGCGATGAACGGCAGTGCGCCGGCACTCGATGCGCTGATCAAGGCCGGCGCCGATGCGAAGACGCGCACGACCGCGGGCGAGCCGGTGATCATGACCGCGGCACGCACCGGCAATGTCGACGCGCTCAAGCTGCTGCTCCGGAACGGTGCCGACGTCAACGCGCACGAAGATTGGTTCGGTGAAACCGCGCTGATGTGGGCGTCGGCCGAGAACCACGCCGATGCGGTGCGCGTGCTGGCCGAAGCCGGCGGCGACATCAACGCGCGCTCCACCGTGCTCGATGCGCCGGTCCTCGAGTTCCCGCGCAGCGGCGGACCCAACTCGCCGTTGCCGCGCGGCGGGTGGACTCCACTGCTGTTCGCGGCGCGCCAGGGCGCGATCGATGCCGCGCGAGTGCTCGCCGACCTCAAGGTCAATCTGAACGCCACCGCGCTGCCGCAAACCGACGTGCCGCTCAAGCCCGAAGAGATCAAAGCCGGCTTGAACGGCGTTGGCACGACGGCCCTCGTCGAGGCGATCATCAACGTCCACTACGACCTGGCCGCGATGCTGCTCGAGAAGGGCGCCGACCCCAACATCGTCGATGGCTCCGGCATGGGCGCGCTGTACGCCGCGGTCGACATGAACAGCCTGCAGTGGGTGCAGGGACGGCCCGCGCCGATCCTCACCGACCGCCTCGACGGATCCGATCTGGTGAAGCTGTTGCTCGAGAAAGGCGCCAACCCCAACGCTCGGCTCAAGAGCAAGCCTCTGAAGCGTCATCACGATGCCGGCTCGACGCTGAACTTCGGTGAAGGCACCACGCCGCTGATTCGCGCCGCGCGGACCAACGACACCGCCGTCATGAAGCTGCTGCTCGACAGCGGTGCCAATCCATTTCTCAATCTTCCCGATCGCACCACGCCACTGATGATCGCGGCCGGCTCGGGCTACGGCGGAGTCCGCGGCGACGGCATCCGCATCGTCGTGCCGACGCCGGAGGGCGCCGTCGAGGCGTGCAAGCTGCTGCTCGATCGCGGTGTCGACATCGATGCGTTCAACAACGCGGGCAACACCGCCCTGCATTCGGCGATCACGCGCGGGGATCCGGTGGTGGCGTTTCTCGCCTCGCGCGGCGCCACGCTGATGCTGAAGAACAAAGCCGGGCTCACGCCGATGGATCTGGCCAAGGGGACCTCGGGCCGCGGCGGCCGCGGTGGCGGCCGGGGCGCCCCGGTCGTACGCGAGAGTACGGTGAAGCTGCTGGAGCAGTTGATACGCGACTCGGAAGCGAAGAAGAGCAGCGCCCAGCTGCGTCCCTAGATCGCGGGCGGGTCTGAAGGCTCGCCCCAACGACCTGCGGTGTCCTCCATCCCCTCGCGGTTTGCCTTCCCGTTCGCGGCGCTGATCGCGTTGGGTCTGGTCGGAGCATCGGCGTGCTCGCCCGCGCCGAATCGATCGGAGAACACGTCGACGTCCGCACCCGTTTCTCCCGGCTCGTTGTTCCGATCCCAGCCGATCGGTGACCGTCCGCGTAAGGACGAACGTCCTCAGATCTCGCATGTGGCGATGGTCGATCTCGATCGCGATGGACTGATGGACGTGCTGGCGTGCGATGCGCTTCGCAACATCCTCGTCTGGATTCGGCAGTCTCCGAAAGGGACGTTCACCGAACAGACGATCGCCGGTGTTGCGGCGCCCGCCCACGTCGAAGCCATCGACATCGATCGAGATGGTGATCTGGATCTCGTCGTCGCCGCGCTGGGGTTTCTCTTTCCCAACAACAACCGCGTCGGCTCGGTGATCCTGTTCGAGAACGACGGCCAGCAGCACTTCAAGTCGCACTACATCGCCGATCGCGTCGCCCGCGTCGCCGACGCGCGCGCCGCCGATCTCGATGGCGACGGCGATCTCGATGTCAGCGTCGCCGGCTTCGGCTACGACGATGGCGAGACCAGCTGGCTGGAAAACACGGGCGGCTGGATGTTCGAGCAGCACGTGCTGCAGCGGCTATCGGGCGGCATCAACGCGCTGCCGGTCGATATCAACGGCGACAAGTCGCTCGACATCGTCGCGCTCATCAGCCAGGAGTAGGAAGAGATCTGGGCGTTCGTGAACAACGGCAAGGGCGGGTTCACGCCGCGGATGCTGTGGGGGTCGACCAATCCCGACTTCGGATCGAGCTGGATCACGATCGTCGATCTCGATCGCGACGGCGATCCCGACATCCTCTACGCCAACGGCGACGCCTTCGAGTACGCGCCGCCCAACAGCCGTCCGTGGCAGGGCATTCAGTGGTTGGAGAACACCGGTAATCTCAAATTCACGTTCCATCGCATCATCGATCTCCAGGGCGCGACGAGCCCGCAGGCAGCGGATCTCGACGGCGACGGCGATCTCGATGTGGTGATCGTCACGTCGAACAACGATTGGGACAACCCGAAGGCGCCGAGCCTGTTGTGGCTTGAGAACGACGGACACCAGAAATTCACGATGCATCCAATCGCCAGCTCGCCGACCCATCTCCTCACCGTGGCAGTCGGCGATCTCGATGGCGATGGGAAGCCGGATGCCGTGACGGGCGGCATGCACATCAGCCGTCCCTACGATCGCATCGGGCGAATCACTGCGTGGTTCTCGACGCCGCCGGGTAGGTGAGACATCCGAGGATCAACGCAGGGCTCGCGGAGATCGCAGAGCGTTCGGATCAACACAGAGCAACGGAGTAACAGAGGACGAACAGAGCACCCTGCTCACTCACACAGCCAGCGCGGCTGGGGCGCCGGCCTTCGGCCGGCCATGGGACGAGCGTCGCTCACGAAAACGAACGCCACACGCGAAGAACCGGGCGCTCGTTTTCGTGAGCGACGCTCGCCCCATTCGCGCGCGGAGCGCGCGACCCAGCCGCGCTCGGATCGCTTGTAATCGGCGTGCCTCTGTTCGTTCTCTGTTGCCCTGTTTCTCTGTGTCAAGGCGAGCCTCCGTTTCTCAACGGTTTCGAGAACTCTGCGATCTCCGCGATCTCTGCGTTGATATCCTGACTAGCCATGGCACCCAAGCGGGCATCGCGTCAGGCTCCCTCGAAGCGGCGCGATGTGCGTGTCGAGACCACGGTTTCCACGCCGGCGGACGTTGGTCCGGCTAAAGCCGGACACTACGTACGGCTCGGAGTCCTCGCAAGCGTGGCGATCGTGCTGGTCATCGCCATTGTCGTCGGCGCGCGTGTCTTCAATCGTGGAGGACGTGCTGAGTTACCTGCGCCGCCAGCGGCCACAGGTCTGAGTCCAGCGGTCGCGGCGCATCTGCGCGAACGATATGCGGCCGCGTCGCAGGCGCCCGGCGACGTCGCGGCCGTGGGTCCGCTGTGCATCGCCTACCACGCCGACATGCTGTTCGATCTCGCGGATCGCTGCTACGCGTCTGCGAGCGATCTCGAGTCGGGAAACTGGCGGTGGCGGTACTTCCGCACGATCATCCTGACCGAGCGCGGCGGCGGCGACGCGCTGGTCGCGATGTTGCGCGACATCATCAAGGCGGCGCCTCAATTCGGGCCGGCGTGGCTGCGACTCGGCGATGCCGAGTTCAAGGCTGCCAACTACGACGTCGCGGCGGAGGCGTGGCGGCATGCGAGCGAGCTTCCTGAACCCGCGCCCGAACCCGGCGACCCACCGCATGTCGTCGAGTTCCCCATGCGCGCTTACGCGACGTTGGGTCTGGCGCGGGTGGCGCTCGTGAAGAACGATGTCGATCGTGCGCGCGACATGCTCGAGCGTCTCACGATGGCGACGCCGAGTTTCGGGCCCGGCTTTCGCTTGCTCGGCGACGCGTACCACGCGCTCGGCCGCGCCGCCGATGCCGATCGCGCGGTGTATCGCGCCGGGCGTCTGCTCGCGTATTCGCCGTATGCCGATCCGATGATGGATGTGCTCGCGCGCGAGTCGCGCAACAGCACGCTCTTGCTGCGGCTCGCGTCCGAGGCCACGCTTTCTGTCAACGCACCGTGGAGCGAGTACCTGGCCCGTCGGGCCGCCGAGTTCGATCCCGGCAACCCGGAAGCGGTGCTCAAGCTGGCGCGGGTGCTGCGCACGGTGGAGCGCAACGACGAAGCGCTGGCGCTGTTTCAGAAGTACCGCGAGATGGTGCCCGGTGACGTGCAGGTGCTCGCCCACATCGGCAGCTGTCTGAGCGCGATGGGGCGGTACGATGAAGCCGAAACCTACTTCCGACAGGCGCTCGCGCGTCTCGACGATCCAGTGACGCACTACAACATGGGCCTGCTGTTCGCGGTCACCGGCCGTCTCGATGCGGCGATCGCGGAGTACCAACGGGCGCTCGAACGCGATCCGTCACACGTCGACGCGCGCGGCAACCTCGCGATCGCGCTGGTGCGGCAAGGCAAGCTCGATCGCGCGACGAAAGAGCTCACCACGCTGATCGAGCAGGATCCGGACAACGCGGGTGCGCACACCAATCTGGGTCTGGTGCTGCTTCAGCAAGGGCGCAAGGAGCAAGCGCGGGCGCAGCTCCAAGAGGCGCTGCGGCTCAATCCCACGCTGGCGCAGGCGGCTGAGGCTCTGCGCTCGATCAATTGAAGATCCGGCTAAAGCCGGACACTACGCCCTACGGAATGATCGTGGTCGTGCGGTCGACCGACTTCTGCTGGCCCACCATCAGCTCGCCCGCGTAATTCGCCTGCTGGCACACGTATTCGAACAGCTCGGTGCCGCCCTCACGCCGCAGGTTGAACGAGGTCGTCCACGGAGCAGTGTAGGCACCCGGATCGTTGACGGTCACTTCGTACTTGATCGTCGCCTGGTCCGTGCGCGTGAACTTCTCGAGGGTCTGCATCGCCTCGGTGTGCGGCATACCGCGCCGGTCGAGCCAGAAGTTCTCGTTGTAGCCGATCGTGTCGACGTTGAGCGTGTCGCCTTCCCACCACCCGATCGAATGACCGTAGTAGCTCGGCGTCAGATTCGTCGGATGCGTCCGGCCGTCCATGTAAACGGTGCGATACGTGTGCGGACCGCCGATGTCGAAGATGAAGAGGCGATCGAGCTCGGGCAAGTCGACGAACTCGACGCCGTACGGTGTGAGGAACTGCCGCGCGACTCCCGACGGCTTGCAACGCGTGTGCGGTTCCAACTCGTTCTTCTGGCGATCGTCGAACACCGCTTTCGCCCACGGCTGAAACGGCGTGTCCTTCGCCGGTTTGATCGGGTCGCTGATGCCGAAGACCGGCAGCCACACACCCTTGTCCTTGATGTTCGCGCCTCCGAGGAGGGCGCGTCCCTGGGCGTCGCGCGGCGCGGGCCCAGGCGGGGGGCCGGCGTTGCGTCCGCGGCCACGACCACCACCGCCGCCGCCGGCATTCACGCCGCCGACGACGTCCTGCGTGCCGCCTTGGCCATCGCCGCGGCCAGCGCCGCCGCGACCTGCGCCACCGCCGCGTCCGGCTGGTGCGCCGTCCTGCTGTTGTGCCACGAGTGCGGCCGCCGAGATGATCGCGGCCAGAAATACGAAGCCTGTCAGTCGCCTGAGATTCATAACATCAATCTATTACCAAAACCTTGACACGCCAAGGTCACCAGCGTATACACGTTGCGTCCAGAGAAGCCAATTTCGCCTTGCGAAGAGCGAGGTGTCTCTCTGGACGGCGTAAGCGCCCCTGGCGCCAGACGCATTGTATACAGCGCAACTCTCACGGGGCGGGGCACAACAGGGAGGTCGGCATGCGACGTGTGATGAGAACCATGGTGATGATCACCGCGGTTCTCCTGGTACCGGCGGTACTCTACGCGCAACAGGCACAGGCCACAATCGCGGGTGTGGTGAAGGATGCGTCCGGCGCCGTGCTGCCGGGCGTGTCAGTCGAGGCGGCGAGCCCGGTGCTGACAGAGAAAGTGCGATCGGTGATCACCGATGGAACCGGACAGTACCGCATCGTGGCGCTGCCACCGGGAACCTACACCCTCACGGTTTCACTGCAGGGCTTCAACACCGTCAAGCGCGAGGGCATCGAGCTGAGCGGCGCGCTGACGGCGACCGTCGACGTCGATCTCCGAGTTGGCTCGCTGCAGGAAACGGTCACCGTTACCGGCGAATCGCCGATCGTCGACACGCAGAGCGCCCGTCGTCAGCAGGTTATCGACGGCGATGTGCTCCAGGCGATTCCGACGTCGCGTTCCTATAACAACGTGCTGCAGCTCGTGCCCGGCGTCGTCGCCGGTGACGGACAGGTGCAGCTGCGTCCCGCGATGCTGCTGTTCACGGCGCATGGCGGCAATGCGGAAGACGGCCGCTTGACGGTCGATGGGATCAACACCGGCGCGTCGCGCGGCGGCGCCGGCGTGTCGGGCTACATCCCCGACATGCAGAACACCGCCGAAGTCACCTTCACGATCTCCGGCAATCTCGGCGAAGCCGAAACCGGCGGACCGCAGATGGCCGTGATTCCGAAGTCCGGCGGCAACTCCCTGACCGGCTCGTTCTTCGTGTCCGGCCTGAACGACAAGATGCAGGGCACCAACTTCGACGCCGATCAGCTGCGCGTGCTTGCGGCGCCGGCGAAGTCACTTCTGCTCCGCGACTATCAGGGGTCGGTCGGCGGGCCGATCAAGAAGGACAAGATGTGGTTCTTCTTCAACCATCGCGGCGTCGATTTCGCCGACGCGCAGCCGGGCATCTTCGCCAACAAGTTCGCCGGCGATGCCAGCAAGTGGAGCTACTCGCCCGACTTCAGTCACCAGGGACGCATCGATCAGAAGCGGCGGATCTTCGCATTGCGACTGACGACGCAGATCAGTCCCAGGAACAAGCTGTCGCTCTTCTGGGATGAGCAGCCGCAGTGCAGCGGCGCCGCGTGGACCGGCAACGACGGGTGCATGTCGAACAAGGATGGCTGGATCTACGGCGGCAGCCAGGTCAACGGCTTCTTCGGTGCCGGACCGAACTCGCCGGAGACGGGCGACTACGCCAGCACGCACCAGAAGGTGCAGCAGGCGAAGTACACCGCACCAGTCACCAACAGATTGCTCCTCGAGGCCGGGTTCGGAACCTACATCTCGCAGTGGGGTTACACGGAGCGGCCCGGGAACGTGACGAGGAGTCTGGTGCGCGCGCAGGAGGCGCAGGCGCAGATCTTCGACCGCGCCACGGGAAATCGAATCGCCGCGTGCACCGGCAGTCCCACCGACTGTCTGACAGTCGGCGGCAACTTGAAGTACCGCTCGTCGAACTGGCCCACCGGCTACATCTTCGCGCACACGTGGAACGCCGCTGCGAGCTACGTCACCGGCGCGCACAACATGAAGTTCGGATATCAGGGCGCGTTCCATCGCGACGACGACAACCTGTTCCCGACGATCAGCAACGACTCTCTGATGCAGTTCCAGTTCAACACACCGTGTGTGGCGAACCCGTGTCCGGCCGTTCCCATCGCCACGGGCATCACGTTGCAGTCTGGCGTGTTCACGCGAAAGGTGCGCACCGAGTACTACGCGTTCTACGGACAGGAGCAGTGGACCAAGAATCGCCTGACACTGCAGGGCGCGTTGCGCTTCGATCACGCGTGGAGCCACTTCCCTGGGCAGCAGATCGGACCATCGGTCACGGTTCCGACGGCGATCGTCCTGCCCGCACAGATTGGCATCAAGGGCTACAACGATCTCAGTCCGCGCGTCGGGGTGGCGTACGACCTGTTCGGCAACGGCAAGACATCGCTCAAGGGCAACATCGGGCGGTATCTGCATCCGGCGTCGAACCAGGGCCGTTACATCAATGCGAACCCGTCCGAGCTGGTGTCGACGATCACCACGCGCCCGTGGACGGATAACAACGGCAACTTCCAGGTGGATTGCGACGTCCTGAATGGCCAGCCCCAGGGCCCGACCACGACCGGTTCGATCGATACGTGCGGTGTGTTCAGCGATCTGAACTTCGGTCGGCCACGAGCCGGCACGAGGCTCGACGATTCGATCCTCGGCGGCTGGGGTGCACGTCCTTACGACTGGCAGTTCGGCGTCTCGGTGCAGCAGGAACTGATGCCGCGTGTGTCTGTTGAAGCCGGCTATTACCGGCGGTGGTGGCCCATCTTCACGACCGCCGATATCACCGACAACATCAACACGACGGCAGCCGATTACGCGCAGTTCGCCGTCTACGCGCCGGGCGATCCGCGGCTGCCGAATGGCGGCAACTACCAGGTGCCGGGCATCTACAACATCAACGCCGCAGCGTCGCTGGTCGTTCCCAGCAACGTCCAGAAAGCAGCGAATTCGTACGGCGCCTACACACGCTACTGGGATGGGTTCGACATCACCGCCCAGGCCCGGTTGAAGAACGGCGTCACGCTGCAGGGCGGCACCAGCACGGGACGGACGGTCGCCGACGCCTGCGAGTCGCGCGCCGTCGTACCGGAAGGTCTGACCGGCGGCCTCACCAACCCGTACTGCCGGCAGGTCGAGCCGTTCCTGACGACGTTCAAGGGCATCGCGACGTATCTGGTGCCGAAGATCGACGTCAACATCGCCGGCACGTTCTCGAGTCGGCCTGGCGTAGTGCTGTCGGCCAACGTGACCTACACGAACGCCGACATGTTGAACCCGGCGCGATCGACCCTCGGCAGGCCGCTCAACGCCGCGCCGACGATCACCGTGAACGTCCTCGAGCCGAACGTCATGTTCGGCGACCGCATCGATCAGCTCGATATCCGCATCGGGAAGGTCCTGCGCTTCGGAAAGTCGAGAACGAACATCAACCTCGACATCGTCAACGCGCTGAATTCGAACGACAACCTCGGATACAGCCCGACCTTCGGCGCCACATGGCCGGCGCCGACGAGCGTGCTGACGGCACGGCTGTTCCGCTTCAGCGCGCAGTACGAGTTCTAGCCACGAAGGACACGAAGGGCACGAAGAGTTAGGCCACGAAGGACACGAAGGGCACGAAGAGTTAGGCCACGAAGGACACGAAGGGCTCGACGTGGTAGGGCGGGTCGAAAGACCCGCCTCTACGACGTCCGCTATCATGCGTTTGTTGCGGCGGGTCTTGAGACCCGCCGTTACATCGCAATGCTCCGCACTCTCTTCTTTCTGATCGCTTGCACGGCCCTCTTCCTCTGGCCGTCGTCTGCTCACGCGCAAGGTAAAGATCAGTTCGTTCAAGGGCTCGTCGAATTCCTGACCGCTGTCGAAGGCACGCACGGCGACGAAGGCCCTGCGGTCGTGGCGTCCATCCAGTCGATGGCGGACGGACTCGCGCAGTGGAATGCGTTCGTCGCGCGCGTCGAATCCGGACTGGCGTCCGAGATCGGCGGTGCGCCGCCAGCAACAGCGGCTCGTATGCGCGGCGCCCTCGCCGCCGCATATCTCGATCGCGGGCGGCTTGGCGATGCGCTCGGTCAGCTTGATATGGCCGCGGCCCTCGATCCCTCGTCCGCCGACGTGCACGCGCTGCGCGGGCTGGTGCTGGAACAGTTGAATCGCCAGCGCGATGCCGCCGATGCCTACAAGAAAGCGTGGCAGTCGGATCGAACCAGTCCAGCACACGCGTATCGATTCCTTCGATCGTCGATCGACCCCGATGCTGCAGATGGAGCGGCGGCGCTCAAGATCCTGGTCGCCGCGATGAGCGATGGGCGCGCGTCGCCTCTTGCCTTTGCCACCAGCTCGCTTCTCGATGACGCCTCGGTACCGAGTCCCGAGTTCGCGCTGGCGCGATACGGCGGCGCGTTTGCGCTGATGCAGCAGGGCAAGTACGACGAGGCCGTGTCGCGTCTCCGCTCGCAAGCCGCAACCGACCCGCTCGTATTGGATGGCGCGATCAAATCCAGCGACGTGTCACAGGCGATCGCCGCGCTGAAGCGCGACGGCGGCGGTCAAGCGCTCGCGTCGCTGGCCGACGCCGTTCGCCGTCAGCCCACCTCGTCCGAGGCGCATCGCGTTCTCGGCATCGCCTACGCGAGCGCATCACAGACCGAGAAAAGCATCGACGCGCTGCGAATGGCCGTGCGTCTCGATGCCGGCAACGAGCGTGCGCGTCTCGCGCTGGCCGACGTGCTCGTCGCGTCGAACGACGCCGCTGCTGCGCGAGTGGTGCTCGCCGACACCGCGCGGGCGATCCCTGAATCGGGGCAGGCACTCTGGAAGCTCGGGCAAGTGCATCTGCAGTTTGGCGACGAGGCAAATGCGGTGCGATCGTTCGAGAGCGCGGCACGTCTCGCGCCGTTTGCCGGTGCAGGTTTGCTGCAGGCGGCGATCGGTCGCTTGTACAACAACCGACTCGACTTCGATGCCGCGGCAACCGCCTACGGCAAACGGATCACACTGACGCCGAATAACAGCGCCGCTCACCTCGACCTCGCCGACATCTACCGGGCTCAGGACAAGCTGGACGCGGCGTTCGCCGAGTCGCTCGTCGCTGCGCTGATCGATCCAGCGAGTGCCAGGGGCTTCGCGTCCATCGGACAGATTCACGCGGCGGCGGGCCGCGACGAGGATGCCGTAAGCGCATTGCGCAAGGCGGTGACGCTCGATGCCGCGCACCTCGAGGCGCATTACGCGTTGAGCCGCGCGCTCGCGCGTTTGAATCGCGCTGATGAAGCGCGCCGCGAGCTCGAGATCTTCGCGCAGCTCCAGTCGAAAGCGATGGCCGATGAGCGCCGGCGCTTCCAGGACAATCAGCTCAAGATCGACGAGACGTTGAAGAGCGGCGAGCCGAAGGATCAACGTCGGTGAGTCGGCTGGCGATTGCGACGCTGATTCTCGTGGCTGCGGGGTACGTCGGCGCGCAGCAGGTCGACAGCACCGGCAGCCCCGTGACGTTTGCCAACGTCACTCAGTCGGCAGGCCTGTCCTTCACCAACATCAACGGCGCCAGCCGCGACAAGTACCTCGTCGAGACGATGGGCTCGGGCGCGTTGTTCTTCGATTTCGATGACGACGGATGGGTCGACCTGCTCCTCGTCGACGGCGGCTCCTATGCCGATCCCGCCGTCGCGGCGAAGGCGCGCCATCGTCTCTACCGCAATCTTGGAAACGGTACGTTCAGAGATGTGTCGGCGTCTGCGGGACTGATCAATCGCGAGTACGGCATGGGGGCGTGTGCGGGCGACGTCGACAACGACGGCCGCATCGATGTGTATGTGACCAACGCCGGCGCGAACACGCTCTACAAGAACATGGGCGGCGGCGTGTTCAGCGACGTCACGCGCGCGGCTGACGTGGGCCTGGCGTCGTGGAGCACCAGCTGCGCGTTCCTCGACTTCGATCACGATGGCGATCTCGATCTCTTCGTCGCCAACTATCTCGACGCGCCGAGGAGCATCAATCCCTTCTGCGGCGATCCGGAGCGCCGCGTGCGCGTGTATTGCCACCCGCTCAACTACAAGGGGCTGCCGAGCGTGCTGTATCGCAACGACGGTGGCGGCCGCTTCACCGACGTCAGCGCTGCCGCCGGCATCGCGAAGTACATCGGCAACGGCTTGGGCGTCGCGGTTGGCGACTACGACGACGACGGCTGGCCGGATGTCTTTGTCGCCAACGACAAGGTGCCGAACTTCCTGTTCCACAACGAGGGGAATGGGCGCTTCACCGAAGTTGGTCTCGCCGCCGGTGTGTCGGTGGCGAGAGACGGCAAA
>Ga0075423_10002991_pt1 | contig 15473 bp, 14 predicted proteins | sample SoiMethybrSBSTD2_FD_80114 | JGI IMG/M metagenome (GOLD analysis project Ga0075423, IMG submission 80114) | Bulk soil microbial communities from a Populus tree surrounding site in Tennessee, USA - Soil MetaG P. TD hybrid SBSTD2 | ecosystem: Environmental > Terrestrial > Soil > Tree plantation...
CGGATCGGCCGCATCACCACATCGCGAGCTTCGTCGACTGTATCGAGAACCCTTTCTCTGACCTCGAACATCTGACCGCGTATTGCATCCTGGGTCTCGGTGACGACTTCTTGCACATGCAGGACTTGTTCCCGGGCGATCTTACCCGTCTCCGCCAGATCATTGGACAGGGTTTTGAGGTTCCCCGTGATCGACTCCAAGGGCGCCATGAGCTTTCTGCTATCGTCCATGAGAGTTTCGGCTTTGGTGGCAAGTCGCCGTGACATCAAATACATGGCGACGAGAACACCTGCCTGCGCAACAATGGCAAGCGCTATCAGAACAACTGCAACCATAAGCAGAGTATTCATATTTCCCCCGTTTATCTAGGAACGATACCTGAGGTCTTACACGTGCCTCTAAGTACGTCGTGGCAATGCCTGCACCAAACCCCGTCGAGTCCGCGAAGATGGCGGGGCTCCGATACGTCACAGACCAATTATCCGGTATCCGCCGCCTCGGAACAGGAAAGACTTTCCGATATGTCGGTCTAAACGGCCGTCCAGTGCGCGATTCCGCAACGCTCGCACGGATCCGTTCGCTCGCCATCCCGCCGGCCTGGACCGAGGTCTGGATTTGTCCTATTGACGAAGGACATCTGCAGGCCGTCGGCCGCGATGCGCGAGGCCGAAAGCAGTATCGGTATCACCCACGATGGCGTGAAGTCCGCGACAGCACGAAATTTTATCGTATGGCGGATTTTGGAAAAGTTTTGCCAAAGATTCGCATGCGGATCAGGAGCGACCTCGCAAAAAAGGATTTACCGAAAGAGAAGGTTCTTGCGACGATTGTGCGCTTATTGGAAACAACACTCATTCGCGTCGGCAACGAAGAATATACCAGGCATAATCGCTCGTTCGGCCTCACTACTTTGCGTAATCATCACGTTGACGTTACCGGCAGAAGGATGAACTTTTATTTTCGCGGAAAGAGCGGCGTGAAGCACGCCATCAGCGTTGAAGATACTCACCTTGCAAAAATCGTTCGGAGATTGCGTGACCTGCCCGGATATGAGCTGTTTCAGTACGTCGATGAAAGCGGAGAACGCCGGTCTATCGGCTCTGGCGATGTGAACGAATACTTACGTGAAATCACTGGACAGGATTTTACGGCAAAAGATTTCCGCACATGGGCGGGCACGATCCTTGCGGTTGAAGCATTGTGCGAATGCAAATCTTTCACAACGCAGAAGCAGGCCAAGAGAAATATCACCATGGCGGCGGAGAAAGTTGCCGAGAAGCTTGGAAACACTGTGGCAATTTGTAAGAAGTGTTATATCCATCCAGCAGTATTCGAGGCGTACACCCGGGGAAAGTTCGTCACATTGAGGCGGCCTCCGTCACCCGCCGTGCTGGCTCGGTGGGGAAAAGAGTTCGCGAGCAAGCCTCAGCTAACGCTGAAACAGGCCCTGATGAAATCAGTGAAATCGATAAAGAGAAATCACTAGTCGAGTGCTTTAGCCTCGTTCCTTACGTACCTGAAACATCCTGCGTTAGTATGAATGCACATGCGCAATCTCGAAATCGCATTCATATTCAATCAAATTGCAGACCTGCTCGAAATACAGGGAGCCAATCCCTTTCGCGTCCGCGCGTACCGCAGAGCGGCAGTAAGCGTAGAGGGACTTGCGGACAACGTCGAAACGATTGCTTCGAGCGGTACATTGCGCAGCATTCCAGGAATTGGCGACGACCTCTCTAATAAAATCGACGAGTACATCAGAACCGGTGCTATCAAATTTCATGAAGACCTGAAACAGGAGGTCCCCTTAGGCCTCGCTAAAATGGTCGAGATCCCCAGCATTGGTCCAAAAACCGCGAAGCAAATCTACGATCAGTTCAAGATTCAAACCATTGAAGACCTCGAAGCGTTGTGCAAAACAGACAGGCTTCTGTCCGTTCCGGGCTTCAAACAGAAAACCATCGATAACATCTTGCGTGGCATCGATATCTACCGCAGGCGCAGAGGAGACTACCTGCTTGGGCGAACCGTCCCGATTGCTAATCAGATATGCAGGTACCTCGAGGAATCGGCTGAGCGCGTGGCGTATGCGGGCAGTCTTCGACGTATGAAGGAAATCGTGCACGATGTCGATATCCTTGCGGCCTCGACGGATATCGAAAAGACGATGAAGGCATTTCTCAGAATGCCGTTCATCGAGACCGTTCTTGCACAAGGCGGAACCAAAGCATCAGTGCGTGTGCAAGACGATTTACAAATCGATCTCCGTGTAGTCGAACCCAAGAGCTGGGGCGCCGCCATGCACTACTTTACCGGATCGAAGGCTCACAACATTCGGATGCGGGAACGCGCGATCAAGCTCGGTCTCAAATTAAATGAGTACGGATTGTTCGACGCCAACGACAAATCCGTCGTCGGACCCGAAGAGCAAGAAATCTTCGAGAAACTCGGATTGCCCTTCATTCCGCCTGTTTTGCGCGAGGATTGGGGTGAAATGGAAGCCGCCACTCAAGGTAAATTGCCCAATCTCATCCATGTCGAGGACATACGTGGCGATCTTCATATGCACACAACGTGGAGCGACGGAAAGTACTCGGCTGAAGAAATGGTCGAAGCTGCACGGAAACGCGGCTACAAGTACGTCGCGGTGACCGATCACTCGAAGTCTCTCGGTGTGGCGGGCGGGCTCTCCGATGAAGACTTGATAAAGCACACGGAAGAATGCCATGCCCTCGATGCAAAATACTCTGATATTCGCGTGCTCGCTGGCACAGAAGTGGACATCCGCCAGGACGGCACGCTCGACTATCCGGACGAACTGCTCACAAAGCTGGACTTCGTCGTGGCGTCGTTGCATTCCGGGTTCAAACAGGACCGGGCAACATTGACCATGCGAGTTCTGCGCGCCATGGAGAATCCACACGTGCGTGTCATCGGTCATCCCACAGGACGTTTACTGGGGGATCGAGAGCCCTATGAACTTGACCTCGACGAGGTTATGAAAACAGCAGCGCGTACTCGTACCTGCCTTGAGGTGAATTCCAATTTTCACAGGTTGGATCTGAACGATGTTCATTGCCGAAAAGCGCGTGATATGGGCGTTCACGTCATTATCAGCACGGACTCTCACAATTATGATGATTTGCTCAACCTGCCATATGGTGTTGCTACCGCGCAGCGCGGCTGGATCGAGAAGGATCGCGTACTGAACGCGCGGCCTGTCGAGGAATTGCTTGCTTTCAAACATCGAGATTAAGCAGAAGGCTCGTTCCTTGGGATTCGATTTGGCGGGAATTGCACCGCTTGGTCCTTTTCCAGAGGCGGTGTTTTATCCAGAGTGGCTTGAGAGTGGTTACGCAGGTGAAATGCGTTATCTGGAGCGGCAAACGCCCGGGAAGATGCATCCCGATTCATTGTTGGCCGGTGCCCAGTCCGTCATCGTGTGTGCGATGAATTACAACACGGCACAGCCTCATACACCGTTCAATCGGTTCCGTGCTTGGATTTCGCGTTACGCATGGGGAGAGGATTATCACAACACACTTCGAAAAAAATTGGACGAGCTTGCCGAGTGGATACGCATGTCATCCCCTCAACGCACCAAGGCATATGTCGATACCGGCCCGTTACTCGAACGCGTGTACGCGAAGTATGCAGGAATCGGATGGTTCGGAAAGAATACGTGCATCATACATCCGAAACTAGGATCGTGGTTGTTCCTCGGCTGCATCCTGACGGATCAACGGCTTGAATATGACAGCCCGCTGCCCGATCGCTGTGGGACTTGCACTCGTTGCATCGATGCATGCCCGACTCAAGCTCTAGTAGACCCGTATGTTCTCGATAGCCGGAAATGCATTGCGTACACGACCATTGAATTGCGCGGCGAAATCCCAGAAGTTGAGCGCTCTGGAATCGGGCATCACCTATTCGGATGCGACATTTGCCAGGACGTTTGTCCATGGAACAACAAGGCACCCTCGTCCTCCGCCTCGGCGTTCCAGCCTAGAAATGGACTGTTTTGGCCTGAAATTGACCGCCTGCTCGACATTAGAGAAGAGGAGTGGGGGACGATGATTCGAGGTACCGCGATGAAACGCGCCAAAGTCAAAGGACTGCTGCGGAATCTGATGGTCGTTGCGGGAAATTCGGGGGTACAAGAATTAATCCCGAAACTTCGACGTTTTTTGACCCACAATGACGAGCACGTTCGTTCACACGCAGAATGGGCGATCGATAGTATCGAGAATCGCAACACAGATCGGCCGTAGCTAAAACGGTTTCAGCTGTGCCTCTTGTGCCTTTTGTGTTCCTGTCCCCGTCTCTAGCTTCTATACGCCTTCGCGCAGTTCTTGGACGACCGCTTACACGCGTAAAGCGCCTGGTCGGCTTCGGCGACCAGAGTCTCGAAATGGCTGCCGGGAGTGTAATCGGAGAGCCCGATGCTCACGGTCACTGGACCCGAGTAACCAAAGGATGCAAGGATTTCGGACGTTTCGACTTTTTGGAGAATTTTTTCCGCAACGTACATCGCGCCTTCGAGGTTCGTTCCGGGCAAAACGACTCCAAACTCATCTCCGCCACAGCGAAAGACGAAATCGGTATTTCGCACAGTATTTTGGATCGTCCTTGCGATCTGCGTCAGTACCTTGTTGCCTACGACGTGTCCGAAAGTGTCGTTCACCAGCTTGAATGTATCTACGTCGATCATGAGCAGTGACAGCGGCGTTGAGTAGCGATCCGCTCGAGCGGTCTCACGGGCCAGAATTTCGTGGAAGAAGCGCGTGTTGTAAACCGCTGTGAGGGAATCCGTGATTGCCGACCGTTGCAGTTCTGCAAACAGTCCGGCGTTCTCTAGAGCGATAGCAGTAAAGTCGGCAAGTGCTGTAGCGGTTGAAAGGTCATCATTGCTCAATTGTTTGGTTTGGCTTGACAGCGAGATGAACGCACCCAGCACCATTTCTTTCGTTTGGATCGGCACAGCCAGCAGTGATACGAGCGAATGCTTTTCCACCACAGCTCTCAATTCCGAAGGCATTTCCGTCTGCTGCAAATTCTGAATCACCACCGAGTGTTTACGAATGAGCACCTCGGAAAGCAGGCCTCGATTGAGCGATTCCCGATCGATATTGACACTCGATACCAGCATCTTCATCAATCGCTCGCGGTCCTTAGAAAAAGCGGCCTCGAGTTTGAGGGTTCCCGCATCGCTAGACAGAACGATGAATGCCGTATCGCCCAAAACCTCCGTAGATTTTGAGACAACTCGCTCCAGCAATTCTTCAATCTGAATGGATGAGGAGAACAGCCGAATCAATTGGCTCAGAAGTTCTGCGCGGTGCGTCTGCTCCGCCACTTTATTTAGAAGCTGCCGGTACACAAGACCGGTGTTCTTCTCTTCCGAGGTGATGATCACCGTGTCCGTTTCTTTGATCAAAGGGAGGTCGGTTTCAGAGCTTATAACGATCGAGTCAGCTATTCGGGTCTGGAGGATTTCGCGAAGCTCGTTACACTGTTGGGGGTCCGTCCCCAAAATGAATATGGTGTCCGCCATGCTGTCCTCAAAAACGTCCTGTCTTTGCCGATTTACTGTCATCGGAAGCGTGACTATAAAGGGTAAGATGTCGCGTTGACAATACGAAAAAGCGGCGGGGACCTCGCCCAATTGTCCTATGAAGCATCACACCTTCGTGCCATGACGGAAACATGACTCAAATACGCTTTGATTCTGTTGGACTTCAATATGGTTCGTACCACGCCCTTCGCAAACTTTCCTTCGAGATACCGCGTGGACAGTTTGTCGCGCTCGTAGGTCCTACCGGTTGCGGAAAATCCTCAGTCCTGAATCTAGCCGCCGGCCTCCTCAAACCGTCAGCGGGTTGGGTTTTCGTAGACGATCACCGTCTCGAGACTCGCAACCGCGTCGCGGCATATATGTTCCAGAATGATGCGCTATTTCCCTGGAAGAACGCTCTTCAAAACGTGATGCTTGGCCCAATTTTTCGCGGCGTCCCCAAAATCCAGGCGGCGAAGGATGCGCAGCAATGGCTGGAACGAGTCGGCCTGCGCGGCTTGGAAGATCGATTTCCCTCGCAGCTGTCGGGAGGGCAACGCAAGCGCGTCGCCATGGCACAAGCTTTGATTAACCGATTGCCGATTCTTTTGATGGATGAATCTTTCTCGGCGCTGGATGCCCAGACTCGGGCACTCATGGAAAACAAGCTGTTGGAGTTATGGCAAGAGCTTGGTGCGACTGTCCTATTCGTCACTCATGACTTGGAAGAAGCAATTGCGATGGCGGACCGGATTCTGCTATTTACGGCCGGACCGGACGCAACTATCAAGGCCGACTACCCGGTTGACTTGCCTCGTCCGCGTAGCGTTTCGGAGGCTCGATTTATCCCGGGTTTCACAGAGATCTACGAAACACTCTGGCTGAATCTTAAACAGGAAGTGATGGCAACCTATGCCGGCTAGCCGCCGTGTCTCCGTGCGTCTATTGCAAGCGACGGTTCTCTTGCTCCTGATCGGAATCTGGGAAGTCGCATCCCAATTGCGCTGGATCGATCCATTCTTTTTCTCACAGCCGTCCGTATTTGTCGGTCGTGCCACACGCTGGCTAAGCGATCCGAGTTTTCTTATCGGAGGACGAACCATCTACCACCATCTGCTCGTCACGATTGAAGAGATGACAGGCGGTTTTCTGCTCGGAGTCGTGTCAGGGATTGCCGTGGGCTTCCTTCTGGGCCGATCGCATTTCTGGTCTTCTGTTTTCAATCCATACATTCAGATTCTGAATGCATTGCCGCGGCTCGTGCTTGCGCCCATCTTCGTTTTATTGTTGGGAATCGATGAGCGCTCCAAGATCGCATTGGCTTTCTCGCTCGTATTTTTTATTGTGTTCTTTAATGCATATCGTGGTGTTCGCGATGTGGATCGGAACATCCTTAATAATGCGCGGATGCTCGGGGCCAGCGAACGCCAGCTAACCTGGCACGTCCTGCTTCCGTCCGCGATGAGTTGGATTTTGTCCAGCCTGCATACTTCGGTAGGCTTCGCCTTAGTAGGCGCCGTCGTGGGTGAGTATCTGGCTGCGGCACAAGGTTTGGGTTGGATCATCGGCCAAGCTCAGGGGAATTTTGATTCTGCTGGTGTCTACGCGGGGATGCTGATTCTATGTGTTGTGGTCGTAATCATCGAGTCTCTGGTAACGTGGCTCGAGCGCCGGCTGATCCGGTGGAAAGAACTTGATGAAACTGTGTTCGCATAAACACCTTGCCGTCGTCTTTGTGGTCTTTGCGATGGCGTGCTCGAAATCTTCAGACCTGACCACGGTACGGATTGCCGTCGGAGGACAGAACCAATTTATCTATTTACCATTAACTCTGGCCGACCAACTGGGGTATTTCAAAGACGAGGGACTCACGGTACGTATTTCCGACTTGCGCGGAGGCTCGGAAGCACTGGCCGCATTGATGGGCGGTTCGGTGGACCTGGTGACAGGATTTTATGAGCACACGGTTCGCGCTCGCGTTCAGGACAAGCGCCTTGTTATGGTCACGCTCTTTGATCGCTATCCTGGTCTTGTGCTGATGGTAGGCAAGCGGCACTTCGACCAGGTCCGTACAATTCAAGATCTCGTCGGAAAGCCCGTCGGAGTGACGGCGGCGGGGTCGTCCACCGATCAGTTGGTCAAATACATCCTCCGCCAAAACAATCTGGACGCGCAGGCGATTCCTGTCGTAACCGGCGGAATTGCGACCATGATGGCTGCGCTCCAACAAGACCACGTATGGGCAGGCGTTACGGTCGACCCGCTGGCCAGTAAGCTGGAGCGTGATGGGATTGCGCGAGTGCTTTACGACACAAGAACTGAAAAGGGAACGCGAGAGATTTTCGGTGGTCCATGGCCCGCAGGTGGTTTTTACAGCACAGCTGATTTCATATCCGAGCATTCGAAGGTGGTTCAATCGGTAGTGAATGCGGGAATCCGTGCCCTTCGCTACTTGCGAGACCATTCACCGGAGGATGTCACCGCCGCAATGCCAGAATCGTTTTGGGCCGGAGACCGAGCGCAATATACAGAGTCATTGCGCGCGAATATTGATATGTATACGACCGATGGACTAATGCCTTCGGAAGGTCCTCCCAACGTACTGAAAACCCTTTCGCTCGTGGACGAAAAGGTTGCTTCGGCCAAAATAGATCTGCGCGAGACCTACGACAACAGTTTTGCGGAGAACGTCAAGGAAAAATAGTACTACCGCGTACTGTTTTTGTCGTACAAGCCGGGCTGAACTATTTCACAACATCAGCAATCGGCATCGCCAATCATCCAAAGAACGGCGAGTGCGGAGTGCTGATGTTGCGACGCATTTCGCGGATTGTTCAGAGCTTCACCGGCCACAATCCTAAGCGGCTTGCTGAATGGGCAGATCGACCTCCTCCCAAGTCGAGAGACCCTTGCATTTGCCACAGCGGGGGAAACTCGCGTCCTTTTCGAGCACCTGTTCATCTCCGCAGCAATCCGAGGCATATAAGGCTGTTTCTCTAACGTCTTGACCTGTCTTCATCATTGTGTTCCTCAAAGTGTAGTGATCTGTCTTACACGCGTGCAACTCGAGGTCCTTTGTGCTGCCGCCTCCCGGTGTCGTATAGTGTGCCGCCATGAAAACTTTAATCAAGAACGGGCAAGTAGTTACGGCCGTGGATTCATATCTCGGTGATATTTTGATTGATGGCCCATCCATCGCGCTCATCGGAAAAGATCTCGGCTCGATCATCAGCGCCCCGGACAGAGTCATTGATGCGGCCGGCAAACTCGTCATTCCCGGTGGCATCGATCCCCACACGCACATGGACTTGCCGTTCGGTGGCACGTTCGCGTCAGACGACTTTGAAACCGGGACACGAGCGGCAGCTTTTGGTGGTACGACCACGATCATCGATTTCGCTGTGCAATACCGGGGCCAATCGCTGAATGAAGCGCTGGACGCTTGGTTCGCGAAGGCAGAGGGAAAGGCCGTAACGGACTATGGCTTTCATCTGATTGTCACAGACCTTCCCGATCATCGATTGCCAGAGCTGAAACAACTCATCAAACAAGGAATATCCAGTTTCAAATTGTTCATGGCCTACCCGGGAGTTTTTCTCGTAGATGACGGAACAATTTTCAAGGCCATGACTGCGGCTGGCGAAGATGGCGGCCTGATTTGCATGCACGCGGAGAATGGTGTCGTTATCGACGTTCTGGTAAAGCGTGCCATCGCTGAAGGACGGACGGCGCCGCGATACCACGCCTTGACCCGGCCCACTCGCGCTGAAGCAGAAGGCGTACACCGTGCAATCGCCATTGCTGAAATGGCGAACTCTCCCGTCTACATCGTGCATCTGAGTTGCTACGATGCGCTTAAAGAAGTCCAGGAGGCGCGCGATCTGGGCCTGCCGGTGTTTGCCGAGACGTGCCCGCAATATCTTTTCCTCGACTATAGCTATTACGAACAGGAAGGATTCGAAGGCGCGAAGTACGTCATGACGCCTCCCCTGCGAGACAAGTCGAATCAGGAAAAATTATGGAGCGGCCTCCGCGGTAACGACCTTCAGGTGGTCTCGACTGACCACTGTCCGTTCTGTTTTAAAGAGCAGAAAGAACTCGGTCGAGACGACTTCAGCAAAATTCCAAACGGAGGGCCTGGAGTCGAGCATCGAATGAGTCTCATTTACGACGGGGGTGTAGCGCAGAAGAGAATTAGTTTGAACAGGTTCGTTGAGCTGACGTCAACGGCGGCGGCGAAGATTTTTGGACTTTTTCCGAAGAAAGGAACAATTGCCGTCGGTTCGGACGCGGATCTCGTCATTTTTGATCCAAATCGCCAACAGACGATCAGTGCAAAAACACACCACATGCGTGTGGACTACAGCGCTTATGAAGGCCGCCAAGTGCGCGGTGTCTCCGAGATTGTTTTATCTAGAGGCAACATTATCGTCGAGAACGAAGCGTTTAAGGGAAAAGCTGGCGGCGGTCAGTTTCTGAAACGGGGGACGTTTGCTTGATGTCTGATACCGTCGAACTCCAAGAAGATCTCTCCAAGAGTCCATTGTGGAACCGCGACCTGGCACCCACAACTGTTCGCCAACGAACATGGTCCACCTGGAACATAGCGGCCTTGTGGATTGGGATGAGCGTTGTGATCACTACCTACACTTTGGCCGGCGGCTTTATTGAAGCCGGTATGAATTGGTGGGAGGCGATGATCACCATTCTCCTTGGTAATACGATTGTGCTCATTCCAATGACCCTTAATGCCCACGCAGGGACCAAGTACGGCGTATCGTTTCCCGTGTTGTGCCGTGCTTCCTTCGGAACACGAGGAGCCAACGTGCCCGCCGTTCTACGCGCCATTGTTGCGTGCGGATGGTTTGGCATTCAGACATGGATCGGTGGACAAGCGATCGATGCGTTGTTCGGGGTCATGTGGAGCGGCTGGCGCGGTATTCAGGTACACACGTGGCTGTCGTTTTTCCTCTTTTGGGGGATCCAGGTCTACATCATTGTGCATGGGGTAGAGGGCATCAAACATCTGGAGACATGGTCGGCACCCCTGCTTCTGGGTGGTGGACTGATACTCCTGATCTGGGCGTCTTCAAAGGCTGGAGGACTCGGTCGCGTACTGACTGAGTCCGTCGCTCTACAAAAGCAGAAGAACGCTTTTTGGTCGATTTTCCCTGGTGCCCTGACGGCGTCGATTGGATATTGGGCGACGCTTAGCCTCAACATACCCGACTTTACGCGCTACGCCCGCTCGCAGCGCTCCCAGATGCTCGGGCAAGCTTTGGGCTTACCTCCGACCATGACACTGTTTGCATTCATCGGTGTGGCTGTCACAAGCGCGACGCTGCTGATTTACGGCCAGCCAATTCCCAATCCCGTAGAGTTGATGACGAAATTCGACAATGATCTGGTCATTCTGTTCGCGACTGTCGTCATCTTTGCTGCGCAGATCACCACAAATATGGCGGCGAACGTCGTTTCTCCATCCAATGATTTTTCCAATTTGAGTCCAAGAACGATTACATACGTAAAGGGTGGGCTGATTACGGCAGTTATTGCCATAGTCATGATGCCTTGGAAATTGATGTCGACGATGGGTGACTACATTTTCACCTGGCTAATCGGATATTCCGGTCTGATGGGTGCCATTGCAGGAATTCTGATCTGTGACTATTGGGTATTGCGAAGACAACGCTTAGATCTGCGTGGCCTGTTCGATCCGGCAGGTCTTTACTCGTACTCGAACGGGATAAATTGGCGGGCTATGGCTTCTCTTGGCATTGGGGTGTTGCCGGTGGTTCCGGGCTTCTTACGCGCGGCAACGACTCCTGGGGGACAGGTCGCCGTACCTGGTGTTTTCGATACGCTGTACACTTACGCCTGGTTTGTGACATTTGGATTAGGATTCGTTCTCTATTGGCTTCTTTCTCGGAACGGCTTTGAGCGTAGCCGCCGGCGTTAGCGCCGGCTACAAAGGAAGAATCTATGGCACGTATTGTCCGATGCGCACTTATTCAAGCAACCTGTACGACGCCGGCCGAAGAACCCCTCGAAAAAATAAAGCGAGATGCCATCGATAAGCATCTGAAGCTGATCGAAGAGGCGGCAAAAAAGGGCGCGAAGATCGTGTGCATGCAGGAAATCTTCACTGGACCGTACTTTTGTGCCGAGCAATCGCCGCGTTGGTATGGCATGGTCGAAAAAATCCCGGAGGGTCCCACGGTTCAAATGATGCGCGACGTTGCGCGCAGGCATGGTATTGCGCTTGTCGTTCCGATCTATGAAGAGGAGATCAAAGGCATCTATTACAACACCGCGGCCGTTATCGACGCCGATGGCACGTATCTCGGAAAATATCGTAAGCATCATATCCCGCATTGCGCGCCAGGCTTTTGGGAGAAGTTTTATTTCAAGCCGGGGAATCTGGGATATCCGGTCTTCAAAACACAGTTCGCAGATATCGGCGTGTACATATGCTACGACCGCCACTTCCCTGAAGGTGCGAGGGTTCTGGGTCTGAATGGCGCTGAAATCGTGTTCAATCCATCAGCGACCGTTGCCGGTTTAAGCGAATATCTGTGGAAACTCGAACAGCCAGCGCATGCTGTCGCGAACGGATATTTCGTAGGAGCAATCAATCGTGTTGGGCGTGAGTATCCTTGGAATATCGGTGAATTTTATGGACAGAGCTATTTTTGTACGCCACGAGGTAAGCTCATCGCCGAAGGATCCCGAGATAAAGAAGAGGTGATTGTCGCGGACCTGAATCTCGACGAGATCCAGGAAGTGCGCAACGTATGGCAATTCTTTCGAGATCGGCGGCCGGAATCGTACGGCGAACTCGTGAAGGAATAGGTAGAAGGACGCTACAAAGGACAGGAGGCACCGCATGCTGGAATTTGCTTTCACTCTGAAGCCGGATATGAAGCCCGAGCGTATCGTATCGCTCGCACGGCAAGCCGAAGCCGCCGGTTTCAACTATGGGTGGATCTTTGATTCGCACATTCTCTGGCAAGAACCCTATCCCTTATTGACTTTAATCGCCGCAAATACCCGGAAACTGAGGCTCGGCACCTGCGTCACGAATCCAGTCGTCCGCGATCCGACTGTCACCGCCAGTCTCTTGGGAACGCTGAACCGGATTTCCGGCGGCCGAATGGACTGCGGTATTGGACGCGGCGATAGCTCTCGGCGTGTCATGGGAAAGAAGCCGACGACGCTCGACAATCTTGAGTACGCCGTCAAAGTAATGCGCGACCTGAATAGCGGCAAACAGATTACCTATGACGATCATGCCATTCAGATGACCTGGGCCGACGCCGGTATCCCCCCGATTTGGGTTGCGGGTTACGGTCCGAAAGCTCTGCGATGCGCCGGCCGCATCGGAGATGGCGTCATTCTGCAGTTCGCAGATCCACATCTAATCAAGTGGTGTTTGGGCTTCGTGAAACAGGGCGCGGAGGAAGCTGGGCGGGATTTTTCGAAGATTAGAGTCATGAGTGCGACAGCCGTTTGGGTGTCCAATGACAAAAAGTTGGGCCGGGAGCGCGTTCGGTGGTTTCCTGCATTGGTGTCCAATCATGTGGTGGATCTTGTATCGCGCTATCGACCGGATGAGCTTCCTCCAGAGTTAACGGCCTACATTAGCGATCGGAAGGGGTATAACTACTTGCATCACGCGGAGGTCGGTAGCAGCAATGCTCAATTCGTCACTGACGATGTCGTGGATCGATTCTGCCTGGTCGGAGATGCGTCGGCTCACATTGAAAAGCTCCGCGAATTGCAGGCCTTGGGCGTGACGCAATTCAATATCTACCTGATGTGCGGCGACGAGGAAGAGACCCTCGAAATCTACGGCCGTGACATCATTCCTGCTATTTCGGTCCCAAAATTCGCGTAATCGGTTTTTTTACATCGAAAAAGCCGAAACGCCCGCCGCCGGCAACATATGATAGTGTACGGCTGCTGAAGGAGAGCGTATGGGCTCATTGGGATTCCCCGAACTGATTATCGTCGCGATTATCGCTGTGCTGATCTTTGGACCGAAAAAACTGCCGGATTTAGGCGCCGGCCTCGGCAAAGCGATTCGAGACTTCAAAGGCGCCATCAAGCCGGAGGAACCGGCCAAGGAAGATAAAGACCAGGAAGAAAAAGAGAAGGAAGAAAAGAAAATCTAGCCACAAAACGCACAAAGGGCACAAAAGGTGGTCCGGTTTTGTGCCCTTTGTGCTTTTTGTGGCTAATCTAAACTGCCCTTTGAGCTTTTAGTTCACCCCAGGAAGCGCTGATAGGCGTCGTTGTTATCTTCAATTTGGAATTGATAACCAAGGTCCGTCAGGAATCGCTCAAAGGCTTGGTCGTCGTCTTCCGGCACTTCCATTGCCGCGAGAACTCTACCGAAATCCGACCCATGGTTCCGATAGTGGAAGAGGCTGATATTCCACTTGCCCCCGAGAGTATCCAGAAACTGCAGTAAGGCGCCTGGGCGTTCAGGAAATTCAAAGCGGCACAATCGCTCGCGTTTGATGTCGCGGGCGTGCCCTCCCACCATGTAGCGTATGTGGAGCTTCGCGAGTTCGTTATCCGTAAGATCTGTCGTTTCATAGCCGCGGCGCAGAAGTTCTTCTTTAACGTGCATCGCATCGTCACGGCTGCCGACGCTTAATCCAACGAAAACATCGGCACGATTCCGATCATTGAGACGATAGTTGAATTCGGTAATGACTCGCCGCCCAAGTGTGGCGCAAAACTGACGGAACGATCCGGGTCTTTCTGGAATCGTCACGGCAAAAAGCGCTTCTCTCGATTCACCGAGTTCGGCTCGTTCCGCAACAAATCGCAAACGATCGAAATTCATGTTCGCGCCTGTAAGAAGAGCGACGAAATGCTTGCCGCGCACGCGAGTCCGTTCGATGTACGATTTCATGCCGGCAACTGCAAGGGCGCCGGCCGGCTCAACGATCGTCCGTGTGTCATCGAAGATGTCTTTGATCGCACCGCAGATTTCGTCGTTGTTGACGGTGACTATATCTGCGACCGTCGACTGTACAATCGAAAAGGTCTGTCGTCCGACCTGTCGTACGGCGACACCGTCGGCAAACAGTCCTGGGGTATCAAGACTCACAGGTTGACCTGCTTTAAGTGCACGACTCATCGCGTCGGAATCGACGGGTTCGACGCCGATTACTTCTACTTCCGGCACAACAGACCTCACATAGGCGCCGATACCGGCGATCAGTCCGCCGCCGCCAATAGGAACGAATATTGCGGCAAGATCTCGAGGGTGCTGACGGATGATTTCATCGGCGATCGTTCCTTGTCCTGCGATCACTAGAGGATCATCGAAGGGGTGAACGAACGTAAGGCCTGACTCCTGAGCGAGGCGGTCACAATGAAGCTGCGCCTCAGAATAGTGATCACCGGCAAGTACGACCTCTGCACCGAGAGCTCGCACGGCTTCCACTTTGATGTCCGGGGTCGTTTTGGGCATCACGATGACGGCGCGCATCCCGAGATGCTTCGCAGATAACGCCACACCCTGAGCGTGATTGCCGGCGCTCGCAGTGATCACGCCGATCGCCCGCTCGGCTGGAGTCAGCCGAGCAATGCGGTTGTACGCACCGCGAATCTTGAAGCTGAAGATAGGCTGCTGGTCTTCGCGCTTGAGCCAGACCTTGTTCTGGACTCGCATTGAGAGGCGTGGAGCCTCATCAAGCGTCGTTTCTCTTGCAACCTCGTACACACGACTGGTCAAAATTTCCCGAAGTATTTTCTCCATACGTTGGCGGAGCCTATAGTTCCTTTCTTACGATCGCCGCTCCTGCGGCGAGAGAGCGCATCTTTCCACGCGCGATGTTGCGTGCCCTGGGAACAAGGCCGCAATCAGTACAAGGATACAACCGCCGCGGATCCACATGCGGCA
>Ga0075423_10002993_pt1 | contig 15468 bp, 18 predicted proteins | sample SoiMethybrSBSTD2_FD_80114 | JGI IMG/M metagenome (GOLD analysis project Ga0075423, IMG submission 80114) | Bulk soil microbial communities from a Populus tree surrounding site in Tennessee, USA - Soil MetaG P. TD hybrid SBSTD2 | ecosystem: Environmental > Terrestrial > Soil > Tree plantation...
ACCTGAGGACGTAATTTCCCGCGCCGCCGAGTCCGCCGACGTCCGGCGTCGGGTCGGCGATGCGGAAGGATTGGCCGGGAAATTCCGGCACGTCGATGCCGTACTGGTGGATCTGCGAGTGCGACGAAGATTTGAAGCCGGTCTCTTTGCACGCGGTCTGATAGGCGGTGATGAGATCGCGCTGCGTCGCACCGTCTCTCACCCTCGCGAGCACCGCCTTGCGGATCGTGAGCACCGCGGCGAACATTTCGCGATAGACCGGCTTGGGCTCGCCGAAAGCGATCTCCTGATCGCTATGGCCCGCGTAGCCGGAGTACTCCGCGTGCGCGGTGAGCGTCCCGATGTCGCCTTTTTCGATTTTCTTGTCGAGGCAGAGGTCGGCGAGAATCGGATTCTGCGCCGGCACCCGCCCGAAGTTGAACGACAGCGTCGATTCGAGATCGCCGCCGGCTTCCCACATCGCGCGGATCGCCTCCTGCACCACCTGCTTTCCCGTCATGCCGGGGCGCGCGACCTCCTGCACGCGCTTGACCGCGGCGTCGAAGATGCGGTTGGCGCGGTCGATGAGCGCGTTCTCCTCGTCGCTCTTGATCGTCCGCACCTCGGAGAAGATGTCCGAGACGTCCGCGACCCTGGCGCCCGGCAGCGTCTTTTGCAGCCGGTTGTAGAATTTATAGTCGATGCCGCCGGCGAGGCCCACCGTGGCATTCTCGTAGCCCAGCTCTTTGATCCGGTCGATGACAGCCGAGGCATCGAAGCCGGGCTTTAAATCGGTGACCCAATCCTGCGCGTCGAGGAGGATGCGTGGCGAGATGTCGATCAGGTGGCGGCGGTTGACGATGACCGCGAGCGGGCGGTCGTCGGCCGGCAGAATGCCGAACAGCTCGCCCTTGACTCCGTTGCTCAAGTAAAAAAGGTTGCTGCCGCGCACGATCGCGCAGTCGATTTTCTTCTCGCGCAATTCCTTTCGAATCGCGGCGTACCTGTGGTCGCGCTCTTTGACGGAAAGCTCGACGCCGTTCGCTTCCATAAAATCCCCTCCGTTCGATTACAGCTGCATTTCGCGCCCGAGCTTCTTCCGCACCGCCTCTTCGTACGCCCACTTGGCGAACGCCATGTCGCCGAAGCCGCCCTGCGACTCCTTGAAGATCGTGATCTCCTGCGGGCTCTTGCGGCCCGAGGCGCGGCCGACGATCAAATCGCCCAGTTCGGGAACCTTCTCCCAGGAGGTTTTCCCTTCCGCCACGAGCTCGACGATCGGGCGCGGCCCCGAGTGGTCGAAGTAATTTTTTTCGTGCTCGCGCGCTCCGACGATGAAGCGGTCGGCCTTGAGGTACATCTCCTTACTGAGCTCGCCGGGCTTGCCGATGCTGGTCAAATGGGTTCCCGGGACGACCCACTGCGCGGAAAAGACCTGAGTCGGCGAGCTCGTCGCGACGAGAATCAGATCCATGTTCTTCACCGCGGCTTCCGGCGTCTCCGCGGGTTGCACGTCGATACGCAGCTCCTGGGCGGCGCGCTCGCAAAAGCTTTTGCGCCGCTCGGCGTCGCGGCTCGAGACGACGAGCTTGGTGATTTTCCGGACCGCCGCGAGCCCGCGGACGAGCCCGAAGGCATTTCGGCCGACGCCGAAGAGGCCCACCGTGTGCGCGTCTTCGCGCGCTAAATGGCGCGCGGCGACGGCGATCGTCGCGGCCGTGCGCAGCGTGCCGAAGGGATAACCCATGAAGGAGAGCAGATCGCCGCTGTCGGAATCGAAGAGCAGCGCGTACATGCGGTCGCCGCCGGAGAGCTGGACGTTGGGGCCGAGGCGGACGCCGACGCGCCGCGATTTGACGAGCGCGCCGGACACGACGCGGAGGGCCTGATCGCCGTGCACGCGGATGTGATACGGCGCGTGCGCCGTCACCTGGCCTTCCGCCTGCTCGCGGTACGCCGCCTCGGTCAGCTCGATCGCTTTCGACAGATCGAGCAGCGGTTGAACCTCTTCGCGCGTAAGCAATAGCGGCATGCCGACCTCCTATCACCCTAATTTACTACGAACAACTTGAGCTCGCGCCGGCCGAGGCGGCGCGCGCCGCTGTCGGTGACAACGACCGTGTCGCCGATACTCGCGCGCCCCTTGCCTGCGGCCGCGCGCACCTGCGGCTTTAAAATGAACACCATGCCGGTCTGCAATTCGATGCGGCGGAAGCGCTCGAGGTCGCGGTCGCCCAGCAATGCCGGGCCGTCGTCGCCGAGACCGCGCGCGTGCATCATCGGATGGCTCCACGCGTATTTCCCGTCGCCGTCGCGCTTGATCGTCTCGGTATAGACATCGAACAGCGCGCCGAAAGTCGCGCCCGGGCGCATCGCGCCGAGAATCGCGTCGAAGCACGCCGCGGAAAGCTCGACCATGCGCGCATACTCCGCCGGCGGCGCGCCGAGCGATACCGGAGCCACCGCTTGCGCGGCGTAGCCGGCGATCTTCGCCTCGATCTCATTCACGATGCGGTCGCCCGCTTCGAGCCTGCGGCTCGTCGGCACGAAGGAGCTCTGCGCGATCTCCGGCCCGCTGCCGATGAAAAACAGCGTCGGCAGCTCGCCGCCGCCGGCGAGCATCGTCTGCGTCATCGCCGCGTAAAGGTCGCGATCGGTGATTCCGGGACGCGCGGTATCGTTCATGGTCGCGATCATACGCTCGATCAGGGCGGCCGACCGTTCGAGCAGCGCGATCTCCTCCGCGCTCTTGACCGCGCGGACCTGCTGCATCATCTCGGTGGCGTTGACGATCTGCGCACGCGGAAAATGGGCCTGGAGCTTCGTGACGGTCGTATACGGAATGATGCCCTCCGGCGCGCGAAAGAGGCCCGCGAGGCCGGAGATGCCGATCGTCCCGTTTTCGAAGTTGAGCTCTTTCAGCCGCTCGATCGCGTTCTCCGCCCAATGATTGTGGCCGTCGCGCACGTCGGCGACCCAGCGTTGCGCGCGTTTCCACCATGCCGCGCGGTTGAAGACATAGGCTGTCGGCTCGCCGGCGCGCGGGAAGACCGTGAAGACCTCCGTCGCGAAACCGCCGATCGAGCTCAGGTAGCGCGAATCGGCCTGGAGCTGCTCCCAGCGCCCGCTGTTCGCCGGCAGCAACAGGATATCGATGCCGCGCCGCGCCATCTCTTCCCTGACATTCCGATAGCGACGGTCGCGCTCTTCCAATGACAACTGCGGAATCAATTCATTTTCCATTTTTAAACTCTAATTGCTTCGCCATTTCTCCTTCTCCAAGCGATGGGATGCGCCGGGGCGAGCGAAGGCATCGACCACATAGTCACGACTCAAGGGAGAGGCCCATTGCCTTCGCGAGGGTAGCGCATCTCGAGCATTTCCTTGTCTTCGCGAGCGAAGACGCATCGACGAGCCCCCTCCGCGTCCCCGAGCACAACTTCATTCTACGGTGAAGCTCGTGGTTCTCCCCGCCGAGCTGTTGAACGCCTTCGGGTGGATTAAATGGCGCGTGTAAAAAACCATGCGCAGAAATCCCTTGCCGCCGTTGATGCGGTGGGCGATGCCGCGCGGCACATAGGACATCTCGCCGGGATCGAGCTCGACGATGCCCCATTCGGTGTCGTTCACCGCGTGGCCGCGGAACTGGAACCAGACCTCGTCCTCGTCGAGGCCGCGGTGAAAGCCGCGCTGCTGCCCCTCGAGGTTGTAGACGTCGATGCGGAACTCATTGCCGGTGTAGAGCACCGGCGCGCGCGCGCCGCCCTTGCCCGTCATGCCGGTGAAATAGTCGAAGGCGCGGATTTTTTTCAGCCCGCGGCCGCCCTCTTTGACGCAGCCGATCAGCTCCGCCGGCCGGCGCTCGATCCAGATGTCGGAAGTCGGGTCCCAGAAAGTCACATGCTCGAGGACGCGGCCGTCGCCGTTCGCCTCGGCGCCGTTCTGCGCGGCGAGCGGCTCGGAATGAGAGACCTTGAAGCGGCTCTCGCTGAGCGGCTTCTCGGCGTCGACGCCTAGATTCACCGCCTCTTTCGACATCGCGCGGAGGCGCAGGCATTCCCCTTTGCCGGTCGTGCGATGCGCGATGCCCGCCGGGATCAAGGCGACCTCGCCGGGCTCGAGCTCGATCGAGCCGTATTCGCTCTCGATCGCCGACGCGCCTGAGAACTGAAAAAAGATGAGATCGTAATCCGCCGCGCGCGTAAGCCCGTGCTCGCGCCCCTTCACCTGCTCGGCGGCGATTCTCAGCGTTTCGCCGTCCCAGACGAGCGCCTGCGAGCCGCCGCCGGGCTGGCTTTCCAGCAGATCGAAGACGCGGATGCGCGGCATCGGCCGCTGCCCCGCGCGCACCGTGCCGATGAGGCCGTCCTCGTCGCGCTCGACCCAGATGTGCTCGTCCGGCTCCCTGTGGGTCATGAACTCGCGCACTTTGTTGCCCATAAAAACGCTCCTTCCTAGGATTGAAACAATTTCTTGATCCAGCCCGAGTCGTCGAGCTTCTTGAGCACGCCGCTCTCGATCATTTTCTGGGCCTCGAGCTTTTTGATCTCGGGCTGGTCTTCTGCCAGCATCTGAATCTGCTCCTGGAGCTTCGCCGGCGACACGTATGGCGGCACTTCGGTCTTATAAGTGAGGCTTCTCCACGCGTCTTCGAGCTGCTCGGGGTCGGAGTTCCGCGTGTATTTGCCGATGACCGCCATCGCCTCTTTCTTGTGCGTCTGGATGAAGCGCACGGAATGGAGCCACGCGCGCGCCATGTTCTCCACCACCGCCGGGCGGGCGCGGAGAATTTTCCGCGTCGTGATGAGGCAGCGCACGAGCGCGGGGACCTTCAGCTCCTCGATGTCGACGAGCCGCCGGTAGCCCTCTTTTTCCAGTGCGAGGTTGTTCGGCGTGTTGAGAATCGTCGCGGGCACGACGCCGCGCCGGAGCGCCTCCATGCGCTCGGGCTGCTGCCCGGTCTGGACGAAGCGCACGTCTTTGACGGCAACGCCGCTCCGCTTCAGCACCTCGCGCATATAATAGTAGGGCTGATCGCCGGGGCGGCTGATGCCGACGGTCTTGCCGCGCAATTCCTGGACGCTTTTGATCGAAGGATGCGCCAGCACAACATAGTCGAGCACGATGTTGGAGAGGCAGCCGAGCAGCACCACATCGCCGCCGTTCGCGGCGTAAGGGATGTAGGTCGAGGCGCCGGCATGAATGAAATCGATCTCGCCGGTGACCAGCGCGGCGGAGGTGGTCACGGTGCCGCGCATGTAAACAATGGCGGCGTCGAGGCCGTACTTCTCGAAGATCTTCTGTTCCTTCGCGACCCAGAGCGGCGCATAGCCGCCGGAGATGCTCGTGTAGACCGCTGTGGCTTTCTCGGCGGCCGCGGCGGAGCGCATCAGCGGCGCGCAGGCGACGAAAATAAAAACGAGAAGATGAATTTTCCGGGACATCGGGATTCTCAGCGCTTCCCTTTTACCGCCTCGTCGAGAACGCTCGCGTCGATCATCGACTCGGCTTTTAGATTCTTCACCGCCGGGACCGTCGGCACAAGCGAATCGATCGCGTAGCGGAGCCCGTCGAGCGGGACCGCCGGGACGCTTTCGAGCAGCTGCCCCGAGTTGAAGCGGTAATTCTCTTCCAGGATATCGCGGTCCTTGAGGCGTAAATACTTCGCGAGGACCTTTTTGCTGAACTCAGGATCGGCCTGGATCTTCTTCACGCCCGCCATGAGCGCGCGGAGATAGTTGACCAGCGCCGGGCGGCGCTCCTTCAGGGTCACGCGGCGGACCGCCATCGCGTTGCCGATAACCGGGAACCCCAGCCCTTCGAGGTCGAGCACGGTCTTGAAGCCGGATCTTTCCAGAATCAGCGCGTTCGCCGGATTGACGATGGTCGCCGCGACGCGGCCGCTCTTCAGCGCGAGCACGCGGTCGTTCTGCCCGCCGACGGCGATGACGCGGATGTCCTGCTCCGGGTTCATGCCGAAGCGCTGGAGCCCGAGGCGCATGTAAAAATGCGACACGTCGTGCACGCGCGCGACGCCGACGACCTTGCCCTTCAAATCGACCGGCTTGTCGATCCCCGGCGCGGCGACGATGCGGTACTGCATGCGGTTGTAGATGCTGGCGATGAAGACGAGATCGGCGCCGCCGGCGGCCGCGCTGATGACCGCGTGCGGGATGCAATAAAGCACATCCACATCGCCGGAGATCAAAGCCGCGACCGCCGGCTGCCCCTGAATCATGATCAGTTCGACATCCAGCCCTTCGCGTTGGAAGAGGCCGGCCTCGTGCGTGACCCAGAGCGGCATGATCGCGCCGCCGATGTAGCAGTGGCCGACGCGCAGTTTTTCGGCGGCGTGCACCGGCGCGGGCGCTAATAAAAGGATGGAGCCGAAAATGACCGCTGAGGTGAACTGGAAAACTTTAGGAACGGAGAAACGAAAGCGAAAATGGACGGCGGGCATGCATTCCTTCCACGGGTGCGGAAGGAATCTAACAAACGAAGCGGAAACGCGTCAAGCTACGCGGCGCTCGACTCGGAGCCGGAGGATTTGCTCTTCGATTCTTTCTTTTCCGCGGGCTTCTCTTTGGCCTCGGACTTCGTCTCGGAAGCCGGTTTGCTCTCTGATTTGGACGTGGAGCCGTTGTCGGATGTACCGGACGACTTGTCCTTGCGGGCGTAGTCGGTGACGTACCAGCCGGTGCCTTTGAGCTGAAAGGAGGTGTTGGAGATGAGTTTTTTGACCTTGCCCTTGCAGGTCGGGCAGCGGCTCAGGGGCTTGTCGGTGATCCTTTGAGTCGCCTCAAATTCGCCGCATTTGTCACAGCGGTATTCGTAGATGGGCATAAAAAAGCACCTGATTTCCGGTGCCTTAGGTATAACATAATCACCCTGTCGGCGGTTGTCAATCCGATGGCAGAAGGCAAGGAATCATCTGTCGGCTATGGCGGCGGTAGACGCGAAAGTCTGAGTCGGTGGTAAGTAAAAGCGGATCGGAAAATACCTCGCTCATACGCACGAGACACGCATCGGCGAGGCTCATCGACACATCGGAATATTTCTGCAACAGCTTTAGCACGGCTTCTATTTCGTCATTAAGATCGAATGCGACCAGCATCGCCCGGCGTCGAAGTAAACCGCCGAGAGCAGAAGTCCCGCGCCCCCCGAGGAGGTGGAAGGCTTCGGAGAGGACAGCTTCGCAGGTATGCCAAGGTGGAGGATATTGGTTGGCTTGGGTTAGGGCCCAGGAATAATGCGAATCGCGGCGGCTGAGCAGAGCGATGACGAAGCCGGCGTCAACGAGAAGATTTCCGGCCATATCCGGTAGCTTTCAGATAGTGCTTCTTGCGTGAGCTCAGGTCCGCGGGCAGTCCTGCAACCGAGCCGATGAGATCGGTGATCGCATGGAGAGACTTTGAACGACGGCGGGGTCGGCGCTCGGAGCGCTCTAGTCGCTCACGAATAACGTCGGACTTCGAGCACTTGCGTCCGCGCGATTCCGCCTCGATTTCGGCCGCGAGCGGCTCGGGCAATCGTACGGTGATCGTCTTCATTTCGCCAGTGTATTACATCGACGACAGCGATGCAAGACAAGTCATGGCGGGTTTTAACGCGAGAGCTTACCGGATTCCCAGCTCGTCGAGCACCCCTTGCAGCATCACCCCGTTCAGATCGCACGGCGTCACGGCACAGTATTCGAGACCGTAGCCGACGCGCTCGTCGACGAAGCCCTTCTCCAGCATGTATTCGAGCACGCCGCGGACGATCGAGGCGTGCGACGCGGTGCCCTCGTGCTCTTTCAAGTCCGCCTCGTAATGCGTCGTGTAGTAGACGACCTGCTTCAAGTCGAGGTTGTATTTTTTCATCAGCGCGTCGCGCCAGTCCTGCGAGAAGTAGCCCATCGCCTCTTCCCAGACGACCGACGCCCAGTAATCCGAAAGCGCGCCGTCCCACACGACGACCTTGTGAAAGTCGCCCAGCGCGCGCGCCGCCGGGAGCTGCCGCGTATCGAGCACCTCGCGCTCCGTGAGCCCCAGCGCCTGGCCGGTTCTCACCAGGATCAGGATATGTCCCGGCGGCTCGGGCTTGCCGAACTCGTCCACCAGCTTGGAGGCGAACATGCGCATGAGCTTTAAATCTTGCTTGAGGAAATCGACCTGCTTGTAATACACCGCGAGGCCGAGCGTGTTGATCGTGAGCACGAAGCTCGCCCAGTTGCGGTAGTAGAGTCTGAGTGCCTCCATCGGCAGACTGCCGTCCTTCAATTTCCGCATGAAAAGGCTGTCGGTCACCTTCTCCTTCCAGCGCGCGTGCATTTTTTCGTAAAGGTCGTCGACGATCTTCTTCGCCTCTTCATGCGACATCGGTTTGCCTTCGAGCATGTTGTACTCTTAGATTATTTCGCCGGCGCGCGTTTCGTGACCGCCTTCTCGCCGGTCTTATAATGCTCGCCCTTGAGCGCGAGCTCCGCTTCTTCTTCGTCCTCTTCGGTCCAGGCGCCGAGGTTGTAGCCGAACCACGGGTCCTGGGGCTTCAGCTTCGGCAGCTCGAGCCGCTCCCACAGCGTGCGCGCGCGCTCCATGTATTCCTTCTTGGGCAGCGAAACCGGCGGATAGGCCCACTTCCGCGTCGCATCGATCAGGATCGCCGAGCAGCCGTGCATCTCGTCCATGCCGCTTTCCATCTTCCCCGGCGGCGCGGCCGAAGGATCCATCGACGGCGTGCGGTTGCGGATGACGAGGGTGTCGCGGTGCGGCTGCATGCGGAAGGCGAGGCACCAGAAAAGCGAATCGAGATTCCGCGGATTGATGTCCTCGTCCACCGCGATGACGATTTTTCCGGTCGCGGGATGAAAGCCGACCATGCTGTGGAGCGCCTGCCATACGTGCGCCTGGTTCATCTTTTTCATCCGGATGACGCAGATCTGGCGCACGGCGATCGAGTGAAAAACGACCTCGACGATGCCGGGAATGTTGCACTGGTCGCGGAGAAAGCGAAGATAGTTGCCTTCGGCCGCGACCTGGCGCATCACGCTCGATTCGCTCGGCGGCAGCTGGCTCACGATGCAAGCGAACAGCGGATCTTTCCGGTGCGTGATGCATTTGACTTCGAAATAGGGGTTCAGCATCTTCTCGCCGATGTAGCCGGTCGATTCGCCGAAGGCGGCCTCGGGCTCGATCCATTCGGTCGAGATCTCCCCTTCGATCACGATCTCGGCGCGCGCGGGGACGAGCAGGTCGACGGTCTTGCAGCGCACCACGTCGATGGGCGCGCCGGCGAGCCCGCCGGCGATGTCCAATTCGCTCACGTTGAGCGGCACGCGCGCCGGCGCAGTATAGGCGACCGGCGGCGGGGCGCCGATCACGAGCGCCGCCTGGAGCGGCACGCCCTTCTCGCGGCATTTGCGCCAGTGGTAGCCGCCGTGGTTGCTGGAATTCAGAAAGACGCCGGTGCGCGTCGGGCTCTTGATCTGTCCGCGGTAGTTGCCGATGTTGATCTTGCCCGTGTCGGGATCTTTGGTGAACCAGTGCGACGCCGTCGTGTAAGGCGCGCAGTCGAAGCCCGGCGTCGAGATCGGAATCGGGAATTCGCCGAGGCCGCCCTTTTCCAGCAGTCCCGCGCCGATGTGAACTTCTTCGTGCACCGGGGCGTTGTCGACGATGTTGGGCGCGATGGGCGAGGCTTCGGCTTTGGTCCAGCGCTCGACGATCTCCTCGGGCTTGCACTGGAGGCCGAAGCCGTAGATCTGGCGCGACGCCGCCAGCGCGCCGACGAGCACGGGGATGTCGTACTTTCGTCCCTTGACGTCCGTGACGTGCGTGAAGAGAAACGCGCGCCGCTCCTCCTCGGGCAGGCCGCGGAACTGCCAGCGCACGAGCGGCATCAGCTCGGTCTCTTTGTTGATCGCCTCGTCGATCTTGACGAGCAAACCGGCCTTGTCGAGCGCGGCGAGGTGCTCTCTGACGTCTTTGAAATAACCCATAAGAAATTGCCTACTGCATAGCAACAAGCCGTTGGAAAGACAATCTCGATTGACGCGCGCGGAAAAAGAATTTACGTTCAGCGCGTGAATTTTTCTGCCGCATTCCTCTTCGGCGTTCTGGTCGCGTCGATTCCGGGGCCGACGGGCATCCTGATCGCGACCGAGACGCTGCGCCACGGCTCGCGCGCGGGCTTTCTCACGATGGCCGCGCCGCTCCTGCTTGATATATTCCTTATGCTGCCGCTCGGGCTGTTTTTGCAGGCCTCGTTGAGCGGAATCGGCGCCATCGTGCTCGGCCTCGCCGGCGCGGCTTTTCTATTCTGGCTCGGCGTGCAGTCGATCCGCGCCGGCATCGAGCACGTGCAGACGATCCGAACCACGGGCGCGCCGCCGATAGCGAAAAGGGACCTGCCGCCGTTCGTCAAAGGGCTGGTCACGCACGTGACGAGCCCCTATCCGTACGTCTTCTGGGCGACGGCGGGCGGCGTCTTCGTGCTCCAGGGCTATGCGCGCGGCGGCATCGCCGCTGCATCGCTCTTCCCCGCCGGATTCTGGAGCGGAACGACGACCTTCACGCTTCTCCTGATCTATCTCGTCGCGCACGGCAAACGGCTGATGCCCGCGCGCTGGGAGCCGTACCTGCATCACATCTCCGGCGTGCTGCTGATCGGCAGCGCCATTTACTTGGCCGTCCGCGTGTGGCACGGTTTATTCTAAGCAGCGGCGCTGAAAAGACGCCTTTGCCCGCGTCGTAGCGGCTATTCCGAGGTAGGGGCGGGTTTCAAACCCGCCCCTACAAAAATACCTCGATGGAACCGAAGGTCCATATTGAACAGGATGGTCCGGCGCATGCTCAGCGCCCGGATCGCTGGGTCATTTCCTGGAACATTCAAAATCTCGGCGCCGCGCCGCTGCGAGTTCTCGCCGCGCGCCTGCCGCACGGGAAATTCCGCTCGGAAGAAAAACTGTTCGAGCCGCCGCTCGATATCCCCGCGAATGAAAACGGCCGGATCGAGATCGAGGCGTGCTGTGGCGAAGCGCCCGGCGCCGAGGTCGAGAACGCCTTCGTCATTCTTCGTGTGAATTATGTCGCCGCGCCATGGCTCATCCTCGCGCGGCTGAGAATACGCATCGATGATCGCGGGAAACCGGCGAGTACGACGGAGCTGATCACGGTTCAACCGGTCGGTTTTTCCGAGCGGCGGGCCGGTTAGGGGTGATCGTGACGGAAAAAGAAAAACTGATTCTCAAAAAGCTCCGCGGCTGACACGACAATTGAGGCCTCGGCTTCGAGGAGACCACGGGTATGGTCTCGAATTCCCTTCACATACCGCTCGAAGAGCTGCTCGCGGCGATCAAGCGGATGCGCAAGCAATACGCCGGCGACGCCGCGTATAAAAAGATGAGAGCCGAGCTGCCGGAGGATTGGCCGCTTTAGCAGTGCTGAGTGCCGAGTTCTGTGTGCTAGCGATGAAACCTCTTCCACTCAGTTCTCAGCACCCAGCACTCAGCACTTATACCTTCGGCAATCGCACTTTTGGCTGGTTTAACCTTAGCGGCTTGGTCCCGCTCCAGAACTCGCGCTTTCCCGTCATTGCCTGGATGTGGCCGTCCCATTCGAGACAAAAGGCGGTGATGCCGAGCTTGACCGCGCGCCTGACTTTCTCCTGCGTTTCGTCGTCTCTCGCGAAGCGGGCGAGCGCCTCGATCTGACGCGCGCCGTGGCCGACGTCCTGCTCGGCGTGGAGACGATACGTCTCGGCGGCGCGGTCGGAGAATTTATAATATTCGGTAAGCTCGCGATACACGCGCGCCGAGACTTTGTCGGGCCCGCCCAGCTGGCTTTCGACGAAGCTGAGCATCGCGACGCCTTCGAGCGCGGAGCGGCGCTGGCAGCAGCCGATGATCGTCTCGATCGCCGCCGCCGTGCCGGGCGCGGGCTCGGCGCTGTCGGCCTCTTCGCGGCCGATGCCGCCCTCCTCCAAAAATTGCAGCATGATGTCGACGTGCGTGCGCGGGCCGGAAAGCTCCTCCATGAAGTTTTCCAGCACCGTGCCCATGAGGCCGTAGTCTTTCGACGCGACCGCGTTGACCGCGATGTAGCCGAAGAAGATCGGATTGGTGCGCACGCGGAGATAATGTTGCACCTCGCCCAGGATGATCTGCTCGCGCGTCCAGCGGCGCTGCAGAATCCCCTGGAACCACGGATGCTCGCCCATCGGCGCCTCGTCGGCGTAGCCCCAGAGCTCACGGATGAATTCGTCGGGAGACATAAAATAATGTAGGGGCGGGTTTGAAACCCGCTCCTACGCAACGCGAATCTATTTCAGCGGCACGGTCATGAAGATGTGCGGCTCGCCGCCGACGACGCGCGAGACGTGTCCGCGCCCGGTGAGATCCTCGGCGAGCATGACGTCGCCGGCTTTGAAGAGCCGGACTCCGTCGCTGCACTCGATCTCCCACTTGCCCGCGAGCGATACGACGTACTGCCGGCGCGGCGCCGGGTGCCAGTCGATCACGTGCCCGGCGGGCGCGCGGCGGAACGTGACGGCGGAGGCGGTTTGCGTTTCCGTCGTCTCGATGCCGGCGCCGGTGAAGCGCGCCTCGATCTCTTCGAAATGCGATTGGTTATCCGCGCCGCTGTAGAGCCTGACGATCTTCATTCGCTCGCGCGCTCCGCCTGCAAGGTTACGTGCGGACCACCGAAAGCCTCGGAGCGATTGCCGAACAGGATCATCGGCGTATCGCCGGTATTCGTGATCTGGTAATAGTCCTTGGCGGGAAAGAACACCACGTCGTTCTTTGCGATCGGCCGCTCGCTTCCATCGATGCCTTTTACGACGCCGCTGCCTTCGATCACGAGAAAGGTCTCGGGCGAGGCGTGATAATGCATGTCGGTGCCGTCGCCGGGGACGAAGTAGAGCATCCACGAGCGGAAGTTGCTCGCCTCGAAAAGATTGATCTTGCGCCTTTTTTTCTCGTCGGTCTCGTTGACTTTGCGCTCCAGATTGACGAATTCCATAGAGGCCTCCTTTTCGCCGGATCGCCTTTTTTATAGCCGATATCCAAGAAAAGCAAAACAGCCGCCGGCGACTTTTGTTTTTGCCGGCAGGTTGCTATAAAGTGGCTCATTTTATGGAAATTGTTCTCGCAACTCTGTGGATTTATCGCGTCGCCTTTAGGCGCACCCTCGAGCTTCTGGCCGCGAACTGGCCGGTGATTTTCGCTCCGCTCGCCTACAGCGTGATCCTGTCGCTCGCGACGACGTTCTTCGGGCCGCTGTGGCTCGTCGGCGGCATTCTGATCACGGCCGTGGCCGCCGCCTGCGCCAGCTCGGCGCTTTTTTTAATTGAGAATATCGTGCGCATGGGCAAAGTCAGCGTCGGCGATTTCACCAAGGGGTTTTCCGTCTATATCTGGGAAATCCTAGGCATCGGCTTCATCTTGTGGATTCCGATGATGCTGCTCTCGGAGGTGGCGGCCTCGTCGCCGCAAGGGCCCGTTATCATTCTTTTTGTCCAGCTGCTGCTCTACGTGATCTTGAATCCGGTGCCGGAGCTCATCTATCAGACGCGCGCCTCGGGTATCGCGCTGCTCTCGGCGAGCTACGAGTTCATCGTGGAGAATTGGATCGAATGGTTCGTGCCGAACGTGGCGATCGGGATCGCGGCGTACTGGTTGCTCGTCTGGCTCGACGTGCCGGCCTCCTACCTGCCGACGTTTTTTCGCTTCTTTTTATTGTTCTCGGTGTTCGGCCTGCTGCTTACGTTTCTGATGATTTTCCGCGGCCTGGTCTTTTCCGAGCTGAACGGCACGACGCGTCGGAGCCGCGCCTACCGCTACCGCGCGCGCTCGGAATAACGCGCTCAGTTTTTCTTTATTCGTCTCAGACAAACGCGCTTGACGAGATGGTAGCCTTCATGGCCGGCGAGAAAGATTCCCAGCGCGAAGCCTCCCCAGCTGATCAGCGACGCGGCGAGGACGACCGCCGCTTTGGTCTCGCTTGAGAATGGCAGAAAGAGAAAGATGACGAAATAGGCGAGGTAGACGGTGAAGCTCACGGCGATCAGTGCGACGCCGACGGCGAACCGCGTTCGTCTGGCGGTCGGCGCGCGCTCGGAAGTCAGCTCGGTCGTCTCCATAGCTGCTCTAATCTAGCATACTTCCGGCGTTTTCTCTCGCTTGACAGCCGCGGCGCGCTCATCTTTAATCGACATCGGGTATTAACATGAAGCTCTACACGTTCTTTCGCAGCTCGGCCTCCTACCGCGTGCGCATCGCGCTCAATTTAAAAGGGCTCGCCTACGAATCGGCGCCGGTGCACCTGCGCCGCGGCGGCGGCGAGCACCATGCACCCGATTACAAAAAGAAAAACCCGCAGGAGCTCGTGCCGGCGCTGGAAGATAACGGGCGCGTGCTCACGCAGTCGCTTGCGATCATCGAATACCTCGAAGAGCGCTACCCCGACCCGCCGCTCCTGCCCAAGGATCTGGCCGACCGCGCGCTCGTCCGCGCGATGGCGCTCGCGGTGGCGTGCGAGGTCCATCCGATCCAGAATCTCCGCGTGCTCAATCACGTGAAAAGCGAGCTCAAGCAATCCGACGAGGCGGCGAACGCTTGGGCGCGCCACTGGATCGCGCTCGGCCTATCGGCGCTGGAAGAGCTGGTCGCAGGCGCGCCGCGCCGCGGCGCGTTCTGCTTCGGCGATGCGCCGACGCTGGCGGATATCTGCCTCGTGCCCCAGCTCGGCAACGCGCGGCGCTTCGGCTCGGACCTTTCGGCCTACGCCAATCTGCTCCGGGCCGAGGCGGCGTGCCTCGAGCTCGCGGCGTTCGTCAACGCCGCGCCGGAAAACCAGCCCGACGCGGAATAAAAGGAGCGGCCATGGAATTCACCGGTATTTACTGCGCGAATATCGTCCCATTCACGCCCGACGGGAAAAAGATCCGCTACGACGAGCTGGAGCGCCTCTACGTCGATTTCAAGAAAAACGGCGTCGCCGGCATGGTGTGCAACGGCCACGCAGGCGAGGGCGAGCTCTTGACGCGCGCAGAAAAGCTCGAGGTCGTCCAGCTCGCGCGGCGCGCGCTCGGCAAAGATTATCCGATCGTCGCCGGCGTGCACGCGCTCCCGACCTGGGAGCTGATCGAGCAGGCGGCCGAGGCGCGCGAGGCGGGCGCGAACGCCGTGATGCTCTGCGCGCCGCCGCTCTTCGCCTGGCACGCCGACCGCCATCCCGAGTTCGGCATCAACCAGATCCGCGCCGTCGCGGAGACGCTGCCGGATTTCCCGATCGTGCTGTTTCAGTATTCGCCGAACAATCCGTATTACTACCGGCCCGAAGTGCTCGCGCGCATCTGTCGCGAGATCCCGCAGGTGCAGGCGATCAAGATGGCGACCAACGTTGACGTGGCGCAGTTCGAGGAGGAAGTGCGGGCGGTGCGCTCCGTCGACCGGAAGGTGTATCTACTGCCGGCGAACGGCCGGACGTTTTACTACGCGTTTCAGCT
>Ga0075423_10002997_pt1 | contig 15454 bp, 9 predicted proteins | sample SoiMethybrSBSTD2_FD_80114 | JGI IMG/M metagenome (GOLD analysis project Ga0075423, IMG submission 80114) | Bulk soil microbial communities from a Populus tree surrounding site in Tennessee, USA - Soil MetaG P. TD hybrid SBSTD2 | ecosystem: Environmental > Terrestrial > Soil > Tree plantation...
CCGCCCCTTCACGAAGAAGCTATCGATTCGCAGCGCTTAGCCGCGTGGCTGCTTCATGTGTGTCTTTTCGAATCGCTCGCTGTTCCAGAAGAGATCGAGCAGCTTGCATTGGAGCGGGTTAGCGTCGGGTCGCGTCAAACTCATCGGCTGGCGCTCAACGAACCTCGGACTTCGTAAAACCCTCCGACTGGCAGTGGCGACGGTCGCGCTCGGTACTTGCCCGCTCGGTAATCGAGAATGTTCGATCTGGCATCAGCACTGCAGTAAGCACGTGCATGCTTTCCAAATCGTGCACGGCGTGCGACTGTCTGACCGAAGTGCTGGCCTTTGCCCGCGTAAGCTCGGTAGTGGACTACTACCTCTGCAAGGGATGCGGACACATTTGGTCCGTTCGCAAGAACGATCCGCCTATCATCGACCCCTTTATGCGCCCGCCGCAAAAGCCTAAGTAAGGTAAGTGTCAGGCAGTGAATCGTGAACGCGCTTTTCGGATGAACCTGACGGCAAAGACAATGGAGGCGAGCACGGCGACGGCAACCCACACGGCGAAGAGCACCCACAACAGCCAGTTGGTCTGACCGGCCTCGCCAGCCTGCATCACGAGCGCAATCGCGACCAATCCGAACACTACCAGCAGCGGCAGCGCGAGCAAGACGACTGCGGCGGCGATAAAGGCTACCTGCGCTTCTCGCGGACTGTCCGACATGCGATGCTCTCCAGTGGTTAATCGGCCGACGGCGTGCGCGCTCGCAGATCAGGCGAGCGCCCGTCGCCTTACTGGATGATGCCTCGCCTGGCCGCGTAGCGCACGACTTCCACCGTATTCTGCAATCTCAGCTTCTGCAGGAGGTGGCGACAGGCACCATCGTCGCCGAGCCTTGATGGTTGAGGACCTGTCCCGGACATTGCTCGCGTTCATCGACGCGAGCATCCCGACATTTCAGGCGGCCGAAGCACTCCTGTTTCTCGCCGCGAACCGCGATCGCGACTTCAGCCCAGACGAGATCGTCGTCGGCATGCGGCCACGAGTGATCACCGCCGCCGCCGTGAGCGGGTATGCCGCGGTGTTCGCGGCGCAACGTCTCGTGACGGAGATCGATGGGCGCTTCAGGTACGGTCCTGCGTCTGCGGAACTCGAGCGTCGCGTCGGCGAGCTGTCGCATGCGTACAATGAACGGCCGGTCACGCTAATCACCGCCATCTATCACATCGCGGAGCGCTCTTCATCACTGAACCAACCGCCCCTGCGACAGTCATTTTGACCGCTCCCCTGCCCGTACCTACACTCGGTTCGGCGCTGACAGATTGGGCCAGCTCCCGGGCGCGAGCAAATTCGTTATTCGTGGCACGTTCACGATCGTCTGCTCGGTGAAGACACGCGTCGCGTCCGCGAGCAGCTCGCGCCCTTCGTCGTTGCCGAGCAGTTGGCCTCGTCGGTACTGCGCCGCGGCTGCGTAGTGGGACATCCCCGCCTCGCGCAGCGCGCGCTGCGCTGCGCCGAGTTGCGACACCGCTTCGATCCGATTTCCAGTCATGGCAATCGTGCTCGCGCGCACGAGGCGGGCCAGGGCACTCGCCCACACCGCGTCCTCCCGCTGCAGGCGTGCGGCATCGGCTGCGGCCGTGCGTAAATATGCGACCTCACCGTCGGCCGCGCGCGCCAGGGCAATGCGCGCGCGGAAGAAACACATTTCGATGCGTGCGTTCTGAAACGCATGCATCGTCCAGCGCAGACGGGGCCAGGCGGCCTCTAGCCGATCCCACGCGTCCACCGGGCGTCCCGAATACAAGTCGGCCTCGACGAGCGAGCACACCTCCCAGCGATGCTGCAGGTCGAATCGCTGGGATGGCCAGCGCGCCATTCCTGCGGCCGCATCAATGCGCGCGCGATCAGGGTCGTCAGCGGCCAGGCAAGCGATCGGGGTCAGCCGGACGGCGACGTGCGTCGCGCTGTACAGATCCCCGCAGTCTTCGGCTTCCTGTCGTCGCGCCGGAATCTCGTTGAACAGGCGCTTCCAGTCGCCCATCCAGAACAGCGTGTCATGCAACAGCGTCCGCGCCGTCTCGACCTCCCAGCGCACGCCGCGCAGCGGCGTCAATTGCTCGACGGCATGTTCGAGGCGTTCGAGCGCAAGCGCCCATCGCCCCACCACCTTGTGACAGATCGCCTCCGCCAACGCCGTCTGAGCCATCGCGGTTGGATCATCGAGGCGCATCGCGACCTCGCGCGCGCGCGCGAGGATATCGGTGGCTCGTCGATCGCCGCGTCCGCCGGCAATCGCAGAGGAACACGCGAGCGTCGAGAGCGCGCGCACGACCCGCTTCGGTTCACCGGAGCGCAGCACCAGGTGGGTGGCGCGCAGATGGAGGTTGTTGCCGCGCGCCAGCTCCACAAGGCTGAGCGGGGCGCCGATCGACCACAGGACGTCGACGCGGCGCAGAACATCGAGGGGAATATCGCGCTCGCGTCGTTCGCGGAATCGCGTACCGCGCACGGCCAGCGCAAGGCGGCGCACAACGAGGCCGATGAACGCGCCAGCGTCAGTGCGTGCCGGGCGGATGCCGATTCGGGGCAGCAGCGTATTCAGGACCTTCGAGGCCTGATCGAGGTAGCCGGCGCGAATCAGCTGTTCGGCGGCGCGCCGCTCGAGCTCGATGACTGAATCCGGCGTCGCATCCTTCTGCGCGTCGAGATAGGCGGTGGCGGCCTCACGCCCGCGTCCGGCATGCGCGAGCGCATCGCCTAACCGCGCGTGCCATTCCGACCGCTTCGTCACGTCATCTACGTCGAGCAGCAGACGGTAATAGTGCGCCGCACGTTGAAACGCGAGGGCGTCCTCCGCGGCATCCGCAGCGAGCACGGCGTAGCGAGCCGTGGAGTCGAGATCGCCCGCTCCACGGAAATGCGTCACGAGCGTTTCGGGGCGAGCGACACCGGAGGACTCCCACGCGGCGGCCAGACTCGCATGCCACGCCGATGATGTCGTTACGTCGAGACCATCGCCAATCGCTTCGCGAATACGATCGTGATACGGCTCGAATTCGTGAGCGTCTGCTCCTTCGTGCGCTCGTACCAGGCGTCCGGAGATCAGCCGTCGAAGCTCGTCGCGAGCGTCGCCGTCCATGCCAGCCGCTTCAGCGGCGATCGCGGCGGTGAGCGGCTGGGCGCTGAGTGCGATGACTGTCAGCAGGCGCTGCGCCCGTTCCGGCAAAGCGGCAACACGCTCGCGAATCACCGAATCCAGTCTGGCGGGTCCGCCCACCGTCAACGTGTGGTTGACCAGCTCGTGGACGAAGAACGAGTTACCGCGCGACTCCAGTGCGATCTCTGAACAGCGTTCGAGCGGGATGTCCGGGCGGATCGCGAGTTCTCGCTGTGCGAGATCGCGTGCTTGCTCCGGTGTCAGCTCGTCGACGTCGACGGTCCGCACTTCGCGACGGGCGGCATCATTCAGCAGCCGCTCACGCAGCGTTCGTACCAGCGGGGCGTGACTGTCCTCCGAACGGTACGCCAGGAGAAGCAGAACCGGTGGCGGATCCGGCAGCCGCAGCATCTCCTGCAACAGCGACGCACTATCGAGATCCCCCCATTGGAGGTCGTCGATCGCCAGTACCAGCGGCGTCCGATCCGAGATGCGTACGAGAAGCTCGCGCAGCGCGGTTGCCGCCTGACGACGCAACTCGAGAGTGTTGAGGGGAGCGACGACGCGGCTCTGCGCTCGAGAGATTTCCGGCACGTGCAACAGCACCGGGAAAAGGCGCGCGATCAAAGGTGCATCGCGCGGCAGGCGGCGCGCCGCCTCGATGTCCGGGAGGCGCTGGAGATATCTGGCCAGCCCGTCGACGAGTCCATCGACAGCCTTGTATGGGACCCACTCGCGCTCGTGACAGCGCCCGGCGATGACGACTGGTTCGTCTCGCCGTTCTCGCAGATCGGTCAGGAAGCGGCGCAGCAAAGCCGACTTGCCGACACCGGAGCGGCCGGGCATGAACACGACGACGGACCGTCCGGCGTTGACAGCGTCGAACGCGCTGGTCAAGGCACGAAGATGGGTATCGCGACCGATCAGCGCCGGACCCAGTGAAATCGCCGCCCTCGGCGGAGCAATGATGGCGCTGCTTTGTCCTTTGACCCGACGCAGGACTTCGGGCCCGTCCGGACGCCTGGAAGGATCGGGATCGAGCAACGCGATGCTGAGGGCAAGAAGGTCTGGTGAAACGGACGCCCCACCTGGAACTGCTGGTGCGCGCTGCTTCGCGAGCAGCATTTCCACCGCGGGGCCCGTGAATGGCAGCTCACCCGTCAGCGCTTGATAGAGCATCACTCCAACGCTGTACCAGTCGCACGCCGGCGACAGCGTATAGCCCCATGCCTGCTCGGGGGCCATGTAGGCAGGCGTGCCCAACAGCGTCGATGCCGATGATTCATCGGGTTTCAACTCGATCGCGATGCCGAAGTCGAGCACAACGACCCGCCCGCGCTCGCTGACGAGAACGTTGAACGGTTTGATGTCGCGGTGCACGATGCCGCGCTCGTGAATCGCCGTCAGGCCATCGACGAGCTGGCCGAAGACATCGCGCACGATCGCCTCGTTGAGCGCCGGTCGATCCGGCGGCGGATGCCGGATGTACTCGACGATCGGCTGCCCGCGGATCAACTCCATCGTGAAGAACCAGCGATCCCCTTCGCTGAACAACTCGTCGAGGGCGATGAGATTGGGATGCGTGAGATCGGCCAGCGTGCGGAATTCACGCTTGAAGCGATAAAGCGCCGTGGGTTTTGCGGCGTGCAACAGCTTCAGCGCGACGGGCACGCCGCGCTCGCGGTCCAGGGCTTCGTACACCGTGCCGAATCCGCCGTGCCCGAGTCGGCGGCGAATCTCGAACCGCGCGGTGCCCGCGAAATCCTGTCTCGAACGTTCGTCAGCGGGTGCGTTGGTGCTGGCGTGAGTCTCTCGAGCCGCGGCGTCCGCCAACAGGAAGTCGACGCGCTCGCGAAGCGACTGATCACCGAGGCATGCGTCACTCAGGAACGCGGCTCGAGCCTCGCCCGTCAGCGCCAGCGCTTCCCGAACGATTTGGGACGTCGAGCGATCATTGGCCGGCATGTGTTACTGATGACGATCGGCGACTGACTTCTTTCTTCGTGCCTCCTGCCGGGCTTTGTCTGCAATGACTTCGAGTTGCGCGACGATGGCGTTGTGGCTGTATTGCATGTTCATGTAACGCGCAATCGCATCGTTCCAGTGATCTACTGTGGGCGCACGGTCCGGACCTCCAGGCATCTGTCCATACCGCAACAGTTCCCGACCAATTTCGAGCAGCCGGGCCTGAGACGACCGTCGCTCTATCGCAGTCTTCCAGTACAACTGATACGTCGCCGAGGAGCGATTCTTCACGGCGAACATCTCTTTGGTCTGGTCGAGCGATGTTTGTGCAGTGCTCACACGTAATGGCGTCTCTTCGAAATTGCGTGCATTCAGACTGTCCGCGACGTCGCTGATTGTGCGGTTGATGCCGTTCAGTGCTTCTATCATCCTGCCGATATCCATCAGAAGTGGCTTCGCTGCAGGATCGAGTTCCAAAGCCCACTGAACCGCCTTGTTCAACTCAGTCACCGTTTTCACTACTACCAACCCACCGTCCACATCCCCCACGAGACCCCAAAGGCTCTTTTCGCTTTCCGCGGACAGCCCAAGTCCGATGACGCGAACGTCGAGTTCTATTGGGTCGAGTTTGGCTGCTTTAAAGCGCCGGCTGATTTCGGAGAAGTCTTCATCGGGACAGAAGCTGCCACCAGTGAGCATGACGATTCGCCTGGGAGCATCCTGCAGAGACTCCAGGTCAGTAATCGCCGCTGCCATGCCCGTGATGAAAGAGGGGTGCCCGCGCGGTTGCAGGCGTTCCGCGGAAGCTTCTATCTGTGTCTGAATCTTTCGTCCGAACTTTTCAACCAGTTGACTGCTGTCACCCTTGCGACATTCACCACCAAATTCCCTCAGAGCCAGATTGTCATTCTCAAAATACGGCATCGGGTGGAGAGCCGCGATAGCGGCAGCAAGCTTCGTTTTTCCATCGAAGGCTGCGTTCATATCTTCGGACGTGTCGACCACAATCTCGATGTGCAGGCTCGGAGGTGGTTCCGGGCGCGACGCTACGGCGACGGGTTCGTTCGCAGGAGCGGGTGGAGGAACGCCGATCGACGGCGGTTCGGCTATTGGGCCGGTACTCTCGCCGGATGCTTCATGCGTGGCAGGTGCGTCTGGAGCTCGCAGCAAGATAAACGCGATGATTGCAATGACGGCTATCGCGACGACGCCAATAAAGATCTTCCGCATGACTTTAGGGTGTTGCTGATGTCCAATGCAGATCAGTGTGCGACTCCGGCAACGCTTGCAGGGCTGCCGCAGTGATCTGCTGCCATTGCGGCTTGTCGGCGCTCCACCACCGCGCATAACGCTCGAACTGCCGCCTTGTCGCTCGCACGTGAAACGAGTCCTCTCCCATGATCTCGGCAATCGCGTGGCAGTATTGCGCCACGCGCACGGTCACCTCGGTGGTCTGCGCGACCGAATAGTTGCCGAAGGCAAACCCGAGGAGCTCGATTTCGGCGAGCGTTGAGAACGCCCACGCCTTCGATGTGGCATCGGTATCACGACTTTGCTGCAGCGCCACCGAGCGGGCTACCGTCCACCAGTCGCTGAGCACGAGGTCCTCTCCGGAGCGGTTCGCGTGCACGGCGTTCAACGAGAGGAACTGCGTGATGGCCCAGTGGTTCGTCCAATCCTCGGAGAACGCCCTGCGATAAAGGTCACGGGCCCGCGTCAGCGATTCGTCGGATTCCCTCTCCGTTTGCTCGCGCGAGTCTCCGGCTGCGTGCTCGCGCAGGAGCAGCGCAATCCGCTTCTCCGCTGCCGCGTTCAGCCCGATCCGCTCGGCGCGTTCGCGTCTTGCCTCCGGTCCATCAGACGCTGGAGCTTCGGCACGATAGTCTTTGAGCGTCTGACGAATCTCCACAAAGACCTTCTTGACGCTCTCGAACTCGGTCCCGACAGCTCGCTCGCTCATCCGCTCGGCTTTGTCGAACAGGACGTCGACGCGCGCCTTGGTCTGCCGACTGCGAAACGCAGTCACCTGCGCCGCGAGGTCAGGCGGCGAGACGGCATAGACGGCAAGACTCGCCCAGTCATGCTTTGCACGCGCATCGGCATGGAGGCTGCGACGCACCTCGTGCACGACCGAGCGCGGGTCTTCGCCCATCAAAATCCGCGAATACCAGGATTCGGTCAGGGTCACGGAGCCGGCCACCGTCATCGGAAGCTGCGAGGCGATCACCCACGGCACGCCGGACGCGTGCACGTCGTGCGCGATGCTCCCGCCTGGCGTCAACGGCGATCCGACAGCCCCGGAATCGCAGGTCGCCAGCGTGACGGCTGTGGGCCGCGAAACCATGCCGTCCTGCGACGTCACTCGGAGCGCCTGCGCAAGCGCCTGGCCATCGACGACCTCGGCGGCCGGCTGACGATGGTCGCGGTTGAGTGTGATGCCATAACGTCGTTCGCCCGCCTCCGTCCGCTCGGCTCCGTGCGCCAGGAGGTGGACGTGCGTGAACGAGGTCGTCCCGCATGCGCGTCGAATGTCATCGAGCGTCGCGTTGTGAAGCACCGTCAATCGTTGCTGCGCCTCGGAGACGCGTAGTTCAGGCGTGTGGCGCCACGGGATCCACGGCTCGAGCGCGCGGCGAAGAGCGATCAGATGCTCACGCGCAGGCACACGCGACACGCCGGGTGGCTCGGCCCATGCGAAGAGAATGCGTGGCGAGCGGTCCCATTCCACGGGAAGCGGCCGCGCGCGACGCAGCTCGCGCGTCAACGTCACCGGCACTTCAGTCTGGGTCAGCAGCGGAACGTCCAGGAATCCATCTGGCGCAGTGACGACCTCGAAGGGCACGAGCGCAAGTTCGGAGCCCCACACCACGAGCTGTACATGAACCAGCGTGTTGTCCCGTTGCGACGCCTGGCCAAGTTGCCGGTCCAGGCCCGGCACGTTCGCGAGCACTCGCCCGATCAGCGACCCAAGCTCGCTGATCTCGGCCTGGCGCTGCGTTTCAGGTATGGCGGCGCCGTCGGTTACATATCTGAGTCGCTCGAGCCGGGTCAGCAGCTGGCGATGCTCGAGTGGCACCGTGAGGGTGACGGGTCCATCATTGCCGCAGAGCGCCACATAGGGTGTCAGCGGCGACAACAGCTGATTGTGCGCGGGCCCGAAGCGCAGGAGCTCCAATCGAACGGTGTGGACGTTGCGCATTTACACGCCCCGGAATTCCGATCCTGCGAGGCCCTCGAACCGCGCACCATCGCTGGCGTCATCGACGACATGCCCCAGGCGGGCTATTACCGAATCGGCATGCACGCTGATCTGGAGTGCGGTCGTCACATCAGCAACAAGTGACATCGCCTGTCCGCCGGCTCCCGTGACAGTCGCCTCGTCCAGGTCGGCCAGGCCGGCCCGGTCGAGCAATCTATACACCTGTGCGAACTGGGACGGATCCTTCAGCAGAACATCTGGGAGCCGCATGATGCGAGCCCACGTTCCCGTGTTGTAGTAGGCGTGCCGACCGCTGACGATCGCGCGTTCGAGGTGCGTGTGTCCGGTCACGATCACGTCGACATCCGGGCCAACCTGCCCGAGAATGCGCCGATAGGACTCGTCCTGATCCGTCAGGTCGAAGCTGTGATCGTCGGCATGCCAATCGAGGAGCGCACGCCGAAGGGCGTCGACCCTGTCGACCGACTGCAGTCGGTCGAGCAGCATCCCACGCCAGCCGAGTGTGCCTTCCAGATCGTTGCCGGATTCGGCGATGGGGATTCCGCTTGCGATCTGCCGTTCGACATCGAGCAGCATCGCGTCCACCCCGCCCTCGGCCCTGCCGGCCGATGCCATCGCAAGACTCGGCTCCCGGTCGTCGATGAGTCGCTGAAGCTGTGGACCGACAGCGTCGCGCCAGGCAGCTGTTTCCTCAGTGACCATCTGAGGAGCGCCCTGACCGGCAGATAAGAGACCGCGCCGCTGAAGCTCGCCAATGCCACGGCGCCACGCGACCGGGACAAGCGCCGGCAAGGCGCGCACGACACCGGGATCGAGTGTCAGCAGCACACCGAGCACCACGTTCTTCTCGGGCTTCAACAAATCGATCCATGGACGCCGACGCTTCACGCGATTCATGACGTCGCGCACCAGCCGTGTCCCGGCGTTCGGCGTCCAGGCCGTCGCGTTGAAAGGCATGCCGGCGTTCTGCTCTCGAACGACCCTCAACAGCGACTCGTGATCGTTCACGTTCCAGGCATCGACTTCGTTGCCATGCGTGCAGAAGATACGAAGAGCACCAACAGAACAGGCGTAACCAGTGCCGTCGACGGCGAACTCGATTCGGCCGCCGGCGATTTCGTCGTCACCCGCCAGCTGCCTCCGGATCGAATACTGAACAGCTGGAAGCGCGAGCTCGATGTCGTGGTTGCCAATGGTGAAGACCAGCCGCCGGCGAGGTTGCCGGACGAACGCCGCGAGCGCGGACCAGACTGGCGCGAACGCGTCGTCGTCGTACAGGCGCGAGAGAATCCGCTCTGCGTCCCTCACTGCGATGTAGCCGTCGAATTCTTCCGCAAGCGTATCGACGACGTCGCCGTTGATCACGAGGCCGACGCGCCTGGCAGAGTCGGGTCGAATGGCGAGCTGATGGATGAAGCTGGCAAGCCGCCGGCCGCGGTTCATGATCTGGAACCCCGGCTTACCGCCTATATGAAGATCGGAGATGACGTAGAGTTCGTCGTATCGTGCCGCGTTCAACATGACGACTTCCTGGACAGCATGGTCGATTGCACCCGGCAGGCGATCAAGATCATGACGTGTTCAGATCGACAAACCTACACGTTTACGACGACAGGGCGCACCGATGGAGAGTGGCGCCTGACGGTAACAACGTCTGCTCGAATGGAAACCGAACGGTCCAAGATATTCCCGTGAGACAGGACCGACGTCAACGGCTGGAATCGTGACGCGAGCGTGCCGATATGAGCGCATCGGAAGTCCTGCCCTATCTCGTCGTAGCCGCCTTTCCCGTTCTCCTCCTCGGCCTCTATGCGCTCTTCAGATGGCGCTACCTGCGGTCCGTGGGCCAACACCTCTACACGCGCGGCGGCGGCGCGAGCGAATTCGCATCGCGGGCTGTTCAGCACGAAGCTCGGCTGGACAGGACGATCGAGAGCACGTGGGCCGAGGCTGCCGATGTCGTCACGTGGCGCCAGCCCCCGGGTCTTATCGAGGCCTCTCGCCGCACACGTGCAATGCGTGTAAGTTTCGCGGTGTCCGGGATCGTGTTCACAGTCTGTGCTGCGGCCATCGTCTGGTATGTCTTCACTGCCCATGGATCGTCGGCGCCAGCGGCGTGGGTCATCGCCTCGACGAGCACGTTCAGCGGCCTCTTCGTGACGCTCCTGTTCGCGCGACCGGGTTGGGCTCGAGGCATTGCCGTTGTCGTGGCGTGGATCGCCCTTCAGGTGGCGCTGCTCACGGGTGGCGCTAGGGTGTCGTTCTCACTCGCAACGAACGTCCTTGTCGAATCGATTTCCTTGAATGCCATTCCCATTCTGGGCGCGGGGCTGTTGGCTCTTCGAACGACCCGTGTCCTCACCGTGGCTTTCATGCCAGCGCTGGGGCTCTTCATCGTAATGAGCACTCTGGTCGCAGTCATCCTCGGCATGCTGGGGGCCAGCACGGAAGGCACCGTCAGTGTCTCTTCGATGGCACTGGGAGCAGCGGCATTCGTCATCGGGCTCGTCGCCATCGTCACGCAGATCCGTCGCGGCCTCAATCGACGATTCGTGGCGATCTGGCTCTTCGCGACCTGCGCGCTCGCGGTGATCGCGTGGACCACGCGCGACGACAGATGGGCTCCGTTGCTCGGCGTCGGCGTAAACGGGACGATGGTCCTGCTGTGGTGGGGAGTCTTCAAGCGGTTCCTGCGTCTCAGATCCGACGGACATATGCCGGATGAGATCATGCACTTCAGCGGCTGTCTCTTTGTGCTGCTCGTGTGGATCGGTGCGATGACGAGCATGCAACGGCTCGAAGTGCTCTGGCTTCTCGTACCGTTTGCCGCCTACGCGGTCACAATGTGGGCGCTGCTTCGCAGGAGACGGACTTGGGGACCGTTCCCGATCCCACGACTTCTCCTGTTGCGCGTCTTTCATCAGACGCCGAGAGACAGCTGGCTCATTGACACGCTGGACGATTCATGGCGACGGATGGGCCGGTTTGATCTCACGGTAGGACTGGATCTGGCCGTTCGCACCGTCAATGCGCTGGCACTGGAGAACTTCTTCCTCGGACGAGTGCACCGCTACTTTTTCAGATCGCGTGAGGACATCAAGGAAAGGCTACCCCTTCTTCCGCAGGCGATGGCCCTCGACGGCCGGTATCCGCTCAACGAGGTGCACTGCCTGCTGGACACCTGGGAGTGGGTGGTCGACGCGCTCGTTCGCGACGCGCGCGTCGTCTTGATGGACCTGCGCGGTCTCAGTGCCTCGAACACGGGCGCGCTCCGGGAGTTGTCGATGGTGCTTCCGTGGGTGCCACTTGGTCGGATCATCATCTTGAGCGATCGCACCACCGACGATCACCTCCTCACCGAGGGGATCCGAGATGCCTGGTCCCGCGTCCCTCCTGACGCTCCCAACTTCGATCGGACGCACGGAACACTTCGCCTGCTACGATGCTCCGGCTCACGACACCTCGACGCGCGGGCCGTGGACTGGGCCGTATTCGACGCGGCGTCTGCCGAGTCTCCGGTTCAGGCGAACGTCGTGCCGGCATCGGTGTAACGACAGAACTCATCATCGAGCAGTCGCTGTTCCGTTCATTGCGGAGGAACCGTGCACAGGCTGTCATCGCCACTCGAAGATCTCCAAGAGCACTACGACGTTGTCGTAGTCGGTTCCGGCTACGGCGGTGGCGTCGCCGCCTCCCGGCTCGCCCGAGCCGGCCGATCCGTATGCGTCCTCGTGCGCGGCCTCGAGCATCATCCGGGCGAGTATCCGCGGACGTTCCTCGAGGCCACCCGCGAGATTCAGTTCGACACGCCCGAGGCACATCTGTGGTCGCAGACCGCCTTGTTCGATTTCCGCATCAACCCCGACTTGAACGTCCTCGTCGGGTGCGGCCTGGGCGGGACCTCACTCATCAACGCCAACGTGTCTCTTCCACCGGACCACCGCATCTTCGAGGACGGGCGATGGCCCGAGGCACTGCAGGCAGACCGCGAAGGGCTGCTTGCCGATGCGTTCGCGCACGCGATCCAGATGCTGAAACCGGTGACGTATCCAACGGACCGGCCTGCGCTCAACAAGCTCACCGCGCACGAAAAATCCGCGCGCACGATGGAGCGACCGTTCCGCCGTGTCTCAATCAATGTGACATTCGAAGACCAGATCAATCATGTCGGTCTCGAGCAACGAGCCTGCACGCTGTGCGGTGACTGCGTGACAGGGTGCAACGTCGGGGCAAAGAACACCACGCTGATGAATTACCTCCCTGATGCGTGGAACCATGGAGCGCAGATGTTCGTGGGTGCGCTCGTCCGCTGCGTGGCTCGCGAGGGCGACGCGTGGGCTGTCCACTTCAAGACTATTGGAAGCGGACGCGAGAAATTCACCGAGACGATGATGTCGGTCACCGCGGATGTCGTGGTGCTCGCCGCGGGAACTCTCGGTTCGACTGAGATCCTGCTGCGATCGCGCGTGCACGGGCTGCCCGTGTCATCGGCCATCGGCACCCGATTCAGCGGCAACGGTGACGTGCTCGGGTTTGCCTATCACACGGCAGACCGAATCGATGGAATGAGCATGGGGGCGCACTCCTCCGCAGAACGCACGATCGGTCCCTGCATTACCAGCGCGATCGATATGCGCGATTCCGCTGATCTGGAAAACGGTCTGATCATCGAAGAAGGAACCGTGCCCGCAGCGTTGTCGCGAGTATTGACGATGCCAATGGCGCTTGCCGGAGAGGCGGCGATGGACGTGCGGGAGCTCGACCTCGTCGAGATGGCGGGACGAAAGCTGTCGGAAGCGCACAGCGTCGTAGCGGGTCCCGAAGCCGGCACGATGTCGCACACGCAGACGTTTCTCGTGATGAGCCACGACGGGAGCGACGGCCGGTTGTACCTGGACGACGATCGTCTGCGCGTCGACTGGCCCGGTGTCGGTGAGCGCCCCGTATTCGAGCGAGACAACCAGCAACTCGAGGCAGCGACGAAGGCACTCGGGGGAATCTTTGTCCGGAACCCGGTGTGGACTCGCCTGCTCAAACACGGGCTCGTGACCGTGCACCCATTGGGCGGATGCGCCATGGCAAGCACCGCTGCCGATGGCGTCGTCAATCACAAGGGACAGGTCTATTCCGACGCGGCGGGGACAGCGGTGCACGACGGCTTGTACGTGATGGACGGCGCGGTGATTCCCCGTTCGCTCGGCGTCAATCCCCTCCTGACGATCACCGCCCTCGCCGAACGCAACTGTGCGCTCCTGGCAAAGGATCGCGCATGGCACATCGATTACGCCCTTCCGTCCTCCGCCAAGCGTCGACAGGCGACATCGCGCGCCGGCCTCGAGTTCACGGAACGAATGTCGGGATACTTTTCAACGGCGGTCTTCGACACCCACGAACGGGCCGCGCTGCAGGGCCAGCATGACTCGTCGACCTGCGACTTCGTCTTCACGGTCGCCACATCGGATATCGAGGCAATGCTGGCCGATCCGGAACATCGCGCCACGCTCTACGGGACGGTAAACGCGCCGGCGCTATCACCAGATCCACTCGTCGTGCGCAACGGACTGTTCAACCTGTTCGTCGAGGATGCCGGAGAGGTGCACACGCATCGGATGCGGTATCGTGCGCGACTGCACGCGACCGATGGCCGCACGTTCTATTTCGACGGGATGAAGCTGATCCGCGATGGCCGGCTTCATGAGATCTGGCCGGCAACCACGACGCTGTTCGTCACCGTTCACGCTGGCGACGATGAGATGGGCCCACTCGCGGGACGCGGCATTCTGCGAATCAAACCAAACGACTTCGCACGCCAGCTCACCACGCTCGCCGTTCGCAACGCTCCGAATTCCATCACGCGCGCGAGATGGCTCGGTGAATTCGGCCGGCTGTTCGCCGGGCGCGTGTGGGAGCACTTCGGCGGCGCCCTGTCGACCAACCCGATACCGGGAGAGCGCGCCGTGGTACGGGAGAAGCGGGCACTTGACGCGCCAATGCCGGAAGTCTACTTCCTCGAGACCGACGATGGCGTCGAGCTTCGCCTCGTGCGCCACCACGGAGGGAGGAAGGGACCATTGGTCTGCGCCCCCGGGTTCAGCAATACCAGCCAGGTCTTTGCGTGGGACGGCATCGATACGAGCTGGGTTGAGTTTTTTTCCGCTCACGGCTACGACATCTGGCTGCTGGACTATCGCGCCAGCCCGGACCTGCCAGCCTGCCGAACCCAGTTCACGCTCGACCACGTCGCCCTTCATGACTGGCCCGCCGCGATCGACTTCGTACAGCGGCAGACGGGCGCCGACTCGATCCAGGCGATCGGCCACTGCCTCGGTTCAGCGACCGGATTCATGGCGTTGCTCGCCGGCCGGTTGAAACAGGTTAGGCAATTCGTCGGCTCCCAGGTCATGCCGTTCATCGAGGTCTCCGAGCTCGCCAGGCTCAAAGCGCAACTGCGAGTCGACCGATGGGTCGCGCACACCGGTACAGCGGGCGTGAGTACGGCTGCCGGTGAAACGGTCGCCGGGAGGGTCCTCGACGAGCTGTTACGGCTGACGCCGATGTCGAGCGAGTGGCAGGCACTCGGGCCCGTGTGCCGGCGTATTCACGCGATCTATGGTCCGGTCATGAACCCGAAGCAGATCAATCGCGATACGAGAGACGCCCTCGACTGGATCTTCGGGTACGCCAACCTCACGACCTTCGATCAGATCGGTCAATTCATCCGGCACGGCCGTCTCGTCGACGCAACAGGCGGCGATGTCTACCTGCCGAACATTGCCCGACTGCAGGCGCACATCGTGTTGATGCAAGGCAGCGCGAACGAGCTGTTTCTCTCCAAGGGTTCGGCCGAGACCGAGCGATGGATCCAGGCGCATCGTGGAGCGGGCGCATGCACGCGACTCGTGTTTCCGGACTATGCGCACCTTGATTGCTTCATCGGCAAAAATGCGGCACGCGACGTATTCCCACTCGTGGTCAGGGAGCTGGATAGAATGAATACCTGATCTTCTCGTGACCGCCGACGTCCAAAGCAACCGGCTGTTCGCTCGCGTCCTCTGGGCCATCGCCTTGGGCATCCTCGCCGGCCTGTTCTTCGGCGAGACGATAGGCCCTCTCGGACTCGCGGCCA
>Ga0075423_10003000_pt1 | contig 15448 bp, 9 predicted proteins | sample SoiMethybrSBSTD2_FD_80114 | JGI IMG/M metagenome (GOLD analysis project Ga0075423, IMG submission 80114) | Bulk soil microbial communities from a Populus tree surrounding site in Tennessee, USA - Soil MetaG P. TD hybrid SBSTD2 | ecosystem: Environmental > Terrestrial > Soil > Tree plantation...
CAGCAAGACGGCGGCGATACGATCCTCGGGGCTCAGACAATAGCTGCGCATGCCGAACACCCATTGTGGGCGCGAGAGCTCGGCGCCGCGGCGGCCGAGGCGCCGCCGTAGTTTGCTGCCGTCCCAGGCGTAAAGCTGGCCCCAGCCACTGGTGTCCAGCACGAGGTAGAGCCAGCCCGTGCGCGCACTCCAGGTTGGCTGAAAGGCGGCCGCGCCGTTCCCTCCGGCAATGCTTTTGGCCGCACCGAGGCTGCCGTCCGCCGCGATCGGGGCGATCTCGAGCCGGGCGCTGTCCCAGGGCATGTCCGGCAGGTCCCAGGTCAGGAACGCGAGCCGCTCGCCGTCGGGAGCAAGGCACGGCGAGGCATAAAAGTCATGGGCCCCGGCGAGCTCGCGCACGGCGCCGTCGCCGAGGTCGACGGCGAGGAGCATGTTCTTGGGGGTCGGGTCGGCATGCTGTTCGCCGATCCCGATCAGGCGCCGACGTCGGCGATCAAATACCAGGTCGGCAAAGCGCGTGCCGGCGGCCTCGGTGAGGCGCTTGGGCGCCTGCTCCCCTGCAACGGCGTAAATCTGCTGGTCGCCGTCGTTGACGAAGTAAATGGTGTCGTCGGCGAGCAGGAATTCGCCGCCGCCATATTCGTGCACGCGCGAGCGGGCCGAAAAGGGGGCGGGCAAGACTTCGCGCACGCCCCCGTCGGCGCTGCCGGCAAAGATGCTCTGTCGACCGCCCTGCTCGGGGTGCGATTGGCTCCAGTAGAGCGCCTGCGCCCCGGCCGCCAGGGTGCCGAAGCGTCGGCTGCCAGCGGCGGCCAGGCGGGGGCTCAGCGGCGAGGGCCAGCGGCCAAAGGGGGTGCGCTGCTTGGGCATGGGGGGTCTCGCGGCTAGCCGGGCCGCGGCGGCCGCGCCCCGGTGGGCTATTTTTTGCAAAAAACTTGGCATTGGCGGCCGCGGGCACGCAAATCACCTTTGCACCGCGAAATAGGTCAGCTATGCTGTCCTTTACATTGTCGGTCCGATCGCGGCGGATTGAGCGCCGGCGGGATGGACCGCCGATCACGAGATTCTGGGGTAAGATCAGCCGCCTGGACCGCGGCCCGATGTGCTGCCTTGAGGCCGGCGTCCGACCCGGGAGACGCGGCCAGGGCAGCCACACGGGGCGGGCCCAACGGACCGGTGGCGTCCCGCTCCGCGCAGCGCCGCTTTCGCCCAGCCCGAAGCTATTGGGACGGACGCCGCATCTGCGTGTCAAGCGCCAGAGTTTCGGCAGTGACGGTGTCTCAGGCAGAAGGCGTCGGCCTATGACGTGGGAGAGAACTGACAGCGCCGGCCATCCGGATCTTGCCGCGTTTAGGGATCGGCAAGCCCGGGGCCTTTTCGATCCAGCGCGCGAGTACGATGCCTGCGGCGTCGGCTTCATTGCCAACCTCAAAGGCGGCAAGACCCACAAGCTGATCGCAGACGCGCTCTGCATCCTGGAGAATCTGGAGCACCGCGGGGCGGTGGGCGCCGATCCCATCGCCGGCGACGGGGCGGGCATTCTGATTCAGATCCCGCACGCCTTCCTGGAAGCGGAGGCCCAGAAGCTCAAATTCAAGCTGCCGAAGCCCGGGCATTATGCCTGCGGTCATTTGTTTCTGCCGCGGGACGAGCGCCTGCGCGCCCACTGCGAGCGCGTTTGGACGCGCATCATTCGCGAGGAGGGCCTCGAGTTTATCGGCTGGCGCTCGGTGCCCGTCGACAACAGCTGCCTTTCCGAAATGGTGAAGGCGACCGAACCCGTGCATCGGCAGATCTTCATCGGCCGGCCCAAGGCGATGAAGGAGCAACAGGAGTTCGAACGCCGCCTTTATATGATCCGCAAGGTGGTCTCCAACGCCCTTTATTATGCCTACAAGGGGCGCGACATCGGGCACTACTCGGTGTCGCTGTCGAGCCGCACCCTGGTCTACAAGGGCATGTTCCTGTCCTACCAGGTGAAGAAGTACTACAAGGACCTCTCGGACCCGCGGTTGGCCTCGTCCATGGCGCTGGTGCACCAGCGCTTCTCCACCAACACGTTCCCCTCCTGGAAGCTGGCGCATCCCTATCGCATGGTGGCGCACAACGGCGAGATCAACACGCTGCGCGGCAACGTCAACTGGATGGCGGCGCGGCAGGCCTCGGTGAAGACGCCGCTATTCGGCAGCGACATCACCAAGCTGTGGCCGATATCCTATGAAGGCCAGTCGGACACCGCCTGCTTCGACAATGCGCTGGAATTCCTGGTGATGGGCGGCTACAGCCTGGCGCACGCGGCCATGATGCTGATCCCCGAAGCCTGGGCCGGCAATCCGCTGATGGATGCCAAACGGCGCGCGTTTTACGAGTACCACGCCTGTCTGATGGAGCCCTGGGACGGCCCCGCCGCCATGGCCTTCACCGATGGGCTCCAGATTGGCGCCACGCTCGACCGCAACGGCTTGCGGCCGGCACGCTATTTCGTCACCAAGGACGACACGGTGATCATGTCCTCGGAGGCGGGCGTGCTGCCCGTGGCGGAGGCCAATATCGCCAAGAAGTGGCGCCTGCAGCCCGGCAAGATGCTGCTGATCGACCTCGAGGCGGGCCGCATCATTTCGGACGACGAGTTGAAGGCCGACCTGGCGGCGCGCCACCCCTACGAGCAATGGCTCTCGCGCACCCAGGTGCAGGTCGGCGATCTGCCGCTGCCCAAGAAGGTGACGCGCACGAAGTCCAACGTGGCGCTGTTGGACTTGCAGCAGGCGTTCGGCTACACGCAGGAGAGCCTCAAGTTCTTAATGGCGCCCATGGCGCACACGGGCCAAGAAGCCGTGGGCTCGATGGGCAACGACACCCCGGTGTCGGTGCTCTCCAACAAGCCCAAGCTCCTGCACACCTACTTCAAGCAAAACTTTGCCCAGGTGACCAACCCGCCGATCGATTCGATCCGCGAGGAGCTGGTGATGAGCCTCGTCTCCTTCATCGGACCGCGGCCAAACCTGCTCGATCTCGAGGGCACGGCCAAGATCAAGCGGCTCGAGGTGTACCAGCCGATTCTGAGCAACGAGGACCTGGAGCGCATCCGGCAAATCGGCCTCGTCAAAGACAACCAATTCTCCTCCGTGACGATCGACATCACGTATGCCGTAGAGAAGGCGGCGCGCGGCATGGCGGATGCGCTCGACGTGGTCTGCGCCGAGGCCGAGGAGGCGGTGCGTTCCAAAGAGTACAACATCATCATCCTGTCCGATCGCGCGACGGGACCCGACCGCATCCCGATACCCTCGCTGCTCGCCACCTCGGCCGTGCATCATCATTTGATCCGTCAGGGCCTGCGTACCTTGGTCGGGTTGGTGGTGGAGACGGGCGAGGCGCACGAAGTGCATCAGTTCGCCGTGCTGGCGGGGTATGGCGCGGAGGCCATCAATCCCTATCTCGCCTTCGAAACGCTCGAGCAGCTGCTGCCCGATCTCGACGAGAAGCTGACCTTGAAGGAGGCGCAGAAGCGCTACATCAAGGCGCTCGACAAGGGCCTCTTGAAGGTCATGTCGAAGATGGGCATCTCGACCTACCAGTCTTACTGCGGCGCGCAGATCTTCGATGCCGTGGGGCTGAAGTCGACGTTCGTGAAGAAGTACTTCACGGGCACGCACACACAGGTGGAGGGCGTCGGTCTGCGCCAGATTGCGCGCGAGACCAGCGAGCGGCACCGGCAGGCCTTCGGCAACGTGCAGGTGTTGGATGAGACCCTCGACGTGGGGGGTGAGTATGCCTATCGCATCCGCGGCGAGGCGCACATGTGGCGGCCGACGGTGGTCGCCGACCTGCAGCACGCGGTGCGCGGCAATCTGCCCGAGAAGTTTCGCGCCTATGCGCAACAGGTCAACGATCAGAGCGAGCAGCTGATGACGCTGCGCGGGCTGTTTCGCTTGCGGCGCGCCAAGGAGATGGGGCGCCGGCCGATCGCTCTCGAAGAGGTCGAGCCGGCGGCCAACATCGTGCGGCGCTTCTCGACCGGCGCCATGAGCTTCGGCTCCATCTCGCGCGAGGCGCACACCACCTTGGCCATCGCCATGAACCGCATCGGCGGCAAATCCAACACCGGGGAAGGCGGTGAGGAGGCGGATCGCTTCAAGGCTTTGCCGAACGGGGATTCCATGCGCTCGGCCATCAAGCAGGTGGCTTCCGGTCGCTTCGGCGTCACCGCCGAATACCTGGCCAACGCCAACATGATGCAGATCAAGATGGCCCAGGGTGCCAAGCCCGGGGAAGGCGGCCAGCTGCCCGGGCACAAGGTGGATGCCATTATCGCCAAGGTGCGGCATTCGACGCCGGGCGTCGGCCTGATCTCGCCGCCGCCGCACCACGACATCTATTCGATCGAGGACTTGGCCCAGCTCATCTTCGATCTGAAGAACGTCAATCCGGCCGCCGACGTCTCGGTGAAGCTTGTCTCCGAGGTGGGCGTGGGCACCGTCGCCGCCGGCGTGGCCAAGGCCCGCGCCGACCACGTCACCATTGCCGGTTTCGAGGGCGGCACCGGCGCCTCACCCCTGACCTCGATCAAGCACGCCGGTTCGCCGTGGGAGATCGGGCTCGCCGAAACCCATCAGACGCTGGTCGCCAACCGGCTCAGGGGCCGCATCGCCGTGCAGGTCGACGGCGGCATCCGCACCGGGCGCGACGTCGTGATCGGCGCCTTACTCGGCGCCGACGAATTCGGCTTTTCCACCGCGCCGCTGATCGCGCTCGGCTGCGTCATGATGCGCAAGTGCCATCTCAATACCTGCCCGGTGGGCGTGGCCACCCAGGACCCAGTGCTGCGCGCCAAGTTCAAGGGTCAGCCCGAGCACGCCATCAATTTCTTCTTCTTTGTCGCCGAGGAGGTGCGCGAGATCATGGCCGCGCTCGGCTACCGCAGCTTCAACGAAATGGTCGGCCAGTCCCAGTGTCTCGACACGGAGCGCGCGATCGGGCACTGGAAGGCGCGTGGACTCGATTTCGAGAAGCTATTCCACAAGCCCGACGTGCCGGACAGCGTGGCGATCTACAATTCGGAACGGCAGGATCACGGGCTCGCCAAGGTGCTCGACATCAAGCTCATCGAGCTTGCCAAGCCCGCGCTCGAGGACAAACGCCCCGTCAAGCAAGAGCTCGGCATCTCCAACCGCGACCGGGCCACCGGGGCCATGCTCTCCGGCGAGGTTGCCAAGCGCTACGGGCATGCCGGTCTGCCGGAGGATACGCTGTGGCTGTCCTTCAAGGGAACGGCCGGACAGAGCTTTGGCGCCTGGCTGGCGCACGGGGTCACCCTCGACCTCATCGGCGAGGCCAACGACTACGTCGGCAAGGGGCTGTCGGGGGGCAAGCTGATCGTGCGCCCCGATCCCACCTCCGGCATTACGCCTGAGGAAAGCATCATCGTCGGCAACACCGTGCTCTACGGCGCCATTAGCGGGGAGTGCTATTTCCGTGGCATCGCCGGCGAGCGCTTCGCCGTGCGCAACTCGGGGGCCGTGGCCGTGGTGGAGGGTACCGGCGACCACGGCTGCGAGTACATGACCGGTGGCATCGTCGTCGTGATCGGTCCCACCGGTCGCAACTTCGCCGCGGGCATGTCCGGTGGCATCGCCTATGTGTTGGACGAGGACGGCAGCTTCGAGCGGCGCTGCAATTTGTCGATGATCGACCTCGAGCCGGTGGAGGCCGAGGAGCAGGTGATGCGACAACTGTCCAACCAGGGCGGTGATCTGGAAAGCCACGGGCTGGTCGACATCATGGGCGACATGACCAAGCAGGACGCCGAGCGCCTGCATCAGCTGATCGCCCGGCACGCGCACTACACCAATTCCGCCAAGGCAAAAGCCATTCTCGACAATTGGGTCAACTATCAAGGCAAGTTCAAAAAGGTGATGCCGGTCGAGTACCGGCGGGCGCTGGAAGAGATGGGCAAACATCAGGCTGCCGACAAGACCGGTTTCGATGTGCTCGAGATCGGCCTGCCGGCCAAAGGCTGAGGCCGCTGCCGTCTCTCACCTCAACTTTGTTGTTAATACGAGCGAATTTTTGCCATGAAGATCTACGGCGATTTGGGCTCCGGCAACTGCCTGAAGGTCAAGTACACCGCCGACCTCGTCGGGCACCCCTACACCTGGGTGCCGATCGACGTCACCAACGGTGAAACGCGCACTGCCGAATTTCTCGGCAAATTTCCGATGGGGCAAATCCCCGCCGTGGAATTCGACGACGGGCGGCGGCTGGCGCAGTCGAACGGCATTGTGCGCTACCTGGCGCGCGGCAGCCCGTTGCTGCCGGCCGACCCGTTTCTTGAGGCCAAGATCGACGAACTTCTGTTCTGGGAGCAGTATAGCCACGAGCCCTACCTCGCGGTCTGCCGCTTCCACATGGTTTATCTGGGTCGGCCGAAAGAGGCGCGCGAGCCCCAGCGCGTCGAGCGTGGCGAACAGGCGCTGGAGTTCCTGGACCGCCTCCTTGCCGGCCGGCAATGGCTGGTCGGGGAGAGCCTATCGATTGCCGATCTTGTGTTGCTGCCCTATACGCGCCTGTCACCCGAGGGCGGGTTTGACCTGTCGCGGCGTAGCCACGTGCGCGCGTGGATCCAACGCTGCGAAAAGGCGTTGGCGCTTGGCGACGCGCGCCACCCCGCACCTTGAGCATGAGATCGGCGAACGATGGGTAAGATCACCGGCTTCATGGAGTTCGAGCGTCACGATCGCAGCTACGGCGCGGTCGCGGAACGCGTGAAGCATTGGCGCGAATTCGTGGTGCCGCTGTCGGACGCGGACACGCGGGTGCAGGCCGCGCGCTGCATGGATTGTGGCATTCCTTACTGCCACAGCGGCTGCCCGGTTAACAATCAGATCCCGGACTGGAACGACCTCGTCTACCGCGAGCAGTGGAAGACGGCAGCGCGCAATCTGCACTCGACCAACAATTTCCCGGAAATTACCGGGCGCGTCTGTCCGGCTCCCTGCGAGGCTGCCTGCACGCTGAACATCGACGACACGCCAGTCACGATCAAGACCATCGAGTGCGCCATCGCCGACAAGGCCTTTGCCGAAGGCTGGGTCGCCGCCGAGCCGGCCGAGAAGAAGACGGGAAAGAGGGTTGCCGTCGTCGGCTCGGGTCCCGCCGGGCTCGCCGCCGCGCAGCAGCTGGCCCGCGCCGGTCACGAGGTGCACGTCTACGACAAGAGCCCTTCCCCCGGCGGGCTGCTGCGCTATGGCATTCCCGACTTTAAGATGGAAAAGGGCATTGTCGAGCGGCGCGTAAAGCAGATGGAGGCCGAGGGCGTTGTCTTCCATTCGAATGTTCACGTCGGGCGCGATCTGCCGACGCTACAGCTCGAGGCCGAGCACGACGCCGTACTGCTGGCGATGGGTTCCGAGCAGCCCTTCGATTTCTTCGCCAAGGCACCGGGGCGCGAGCTCGATGGCCTGGTGTTCGCCATGACCTTCCTGCCCCAGCAGAACCGGCGCGTTTCCGGCCAGCCCCAGCTCGATGAGCCCGAGATTACGGCCGAGGGTAAGCATGTGATCGTGATCGGTGGTGGCGACACGGGCAGCGACTGCATCGGCACCTCGTTCCGCCAGGGCGCCAAATCGGTGACGCAGCTCGAGATTATGCCGCAGCCTCCCGTCAAAGAGAACAAGGCGCTGTCCTGGCCGCACTGGCCCCTGAAGCTGCGCGTGTCCTCGAGCCAGGCCGAAGGAGCCAATACCGAATATTCGATCTCCACCACCGGCTTTGCGGGCCGGAACGGCAAGGTGGAAAACCTGCTGTACACGCGCGTCGATGCGGCCCTGAAGCCGATTGCCGGCAGCGAGGGCGCCCTGCCCGCCGACCTCGTCTTGTTCGCCATGGGTTTTTCGGGTCCGGTGGAAACGGACGTGGTGGCCGAGCTTGGCCTTGCCGTGGTTGCGCGCGGCCGCTTCAAGGGCCTTGATGCGAATGAGCGCGACTACCGCATCAAAGCCCGCCCGAAGCTGTTTGCCGCCGGTGACATCCGGCGCGGGCAAAGTCTGGTGGTGTGGGCCATTCGCGAGGGTCGGCAAGCCGCGCACGCCATCGACAGCTTCCTGATGGGCCGCAGCGATCTCGCCCGCTAAGCTTGGCTTTTGCTAGAAAAATGTTGCGCGGGCCCCCTGCGTCGGGCTCTGGCCAGCGCCCGGGCGGCGTGCTCAGATGCTTGGGTGTCCGATCTGTCGAAACAGGGTTGGCCCATGAACGCTCCGGTCGAGGTGCATTTCCACGGGATCCAGAAAAGTGACACCGTCGAGCAGCGGGTGCGCGACAAGGTCGCCAAGCTGGGGAAGCTGTCCGGCCGCATGACGAGCTGCCGGGTCGTGCTCGAGGCCACCCAGCGCAGTGCGCTGAAGCCAAAGGTCTACTGCATCAAGATCGAGATTGGGGTGCCGCGCCAGCGGCCCATCGTGATCCGCCATGAACGGGTCGGCAGCCATGCCAGTGAAGAGTTGACGCTGGCGCTGCGCGAGGCTTTCGAGGTCGCCTCGCGCAAGCTGGATGGGCTTGCCAGCAAACGCGGCCAGCGCAGCCGGCTGGAGCGCGGGCGCCGACGCCCGAGCGCGGCGGCGCGCGAGCCGGACACCGCCTGAGCGGCGCGACACGCCCGGGCAAGCCGAACTGTTAGCTCCGCGGTGGCGCGGAGGGTTTCGACGGGCTCGGGCGCGCGCGGCGTATTGGCTCCGGCTCGGGTATTTCGGGCTCGACGCGTGGCCAGCCGAAATCGTCGGCGCGGCCGGGCTTGGGCTGCAGACGCTCGCCCTTGATGAGGACATGGTAGTAGGGCGCTTGGCTGGGGGCCTGGCGCCGGTTCAAACCCGAGCCGCTGCTGGCCGGCGTGATCGAGCTCAACACGACGAGGCCGCCGCCGATGTCATCGGCCACCACGTCGCCCATGGTTTGGGGACGTTCGCTCGATTGATTGCGCGTTACCAGGGCCACCACCGCGGAGGGAATGGCAGGACGCGGGAGGTCGAGGGTGAAGGATTCCTCGCGACCGGCGGCACCGATGCTCTTCAAGGTGATCCGCCCGTTATCGGCCTTCTGGTCCAAGCTGCCATCCGCCGCCGGGCCCGTCGACTGCGCCGGCGCCGTGGCGCCGGCCCTCCCGTCGGGGGCGCTTGCCGTCCCGGACTTGGGCGCACCCGCGGGCTCTGGCTCGGCCGGCGGGCGCGGGCGCAGGGCGACGATGCGCTCCTGCTCGCTTTCGCTCCCGGCCAGCGGGATGGAGCGTTCCTTGCGCGCCTGCGAGAGGTCGCGTTTGATTTCCTGCTCGACGAATAGGGCGAGCTTGCGGTTGCCCGCATGCGTAAAGAGCACGCCATCGGCCTCGCGCAACAGGCGCTGCCGTCCGGTGATGTCGGGACCATAGGGGGAGTAGTTACCGGCCTCGTCGGCAAACTGCGCCCCAATATCGATGAACTTGATGCCGTTGAGGTAGGCCTTGTCGCGCACGATGTCATTCATCATCTGCGCGGGGTCGTTGACGTCGTAACGACGCATGATCGGCTGGCTGACCCAGTAGAGCGCAATATTGCGGCGCTTGAGGATCTTGATGAAGCGATCGACGCGGCGGCCGTATTCCTCGCGCCATTCGGGCGAACCCAGCAAGAAGCGCTCGCGCGCGTCCTGGCGGATGGAAATGCGGTCGCCAACCCCGATCATCACGACGGCAATGTTGACGGGCTCGCGCGAGGCCTCTTCCGCCTTCATCTCGCTGTCGAAGTCGGCGCGAGCGATGCCGGCGAGCGCACGGTGCTTGCGCGCGACCTGGAGGCGCCGATCGCCGGCAAACGCCTCGTTCAGACCCTCGATCAAACCCTCGGCAAACGCATCCCCATAGACCTGCACCTTATAGGTGTCGGCTTCGGGAAAGGGGGTCAGGTAGCTCGTCCCCGACGGGCCTTCCTGGGCCGGAGCGGGGTGGGTGAAAGGCGCGGCGAGGAGCAGCAGGCCGGCCAGAAAGATGTGCAATCGACAGGCCATAATCGCTTTTCGTTTCCAGGCAACCGCAGGCGCCCGAACGCGCCGCCAGAACCGCCCTACCGCAGGCATGAGCCGGGGCCCCAAGCATGCTGAAGTTCGCGCGCCCCCGCAAGGTTGCTCTCGGCCAAGTTAGGGCCGGATTGGGGATGCGCCAAGGCGACAAACCGGCGGCTCAGCCTCAATTGCGCGAGGCCTTGGCTGCGGCCGGTGGGGTCTCCGCCGCGCGCGGGAGCGGGTTGGCGCGCACGTGTTTGACCACGGCCTCCGTCGGCCAGCAGTCGACCTTCAGGTTGCTCGCTTTTTGATAAACGCCGATCAGGGCGCGCGTGTTCATACCGGCCTTGCCGTCGATTTTGGCCACCTCGTAACCCAGGCTTTTGAGCCCTGTCTGGAGCTCGGCAATCCCCGCGGCTGGGAGCTGTTTGACGTCGGCCCAGGGCGTCTCGAAGGCCTGGCCTCCGGCGATGCGATCGCCGAGGTTGCCGACGAACAGGGCGTAGAGGTCCGACATGTTGTAGGCCTTGATGACTAGGAAGTTCTCGAGCGCCAAGAAGGCTGGGCCATAGCTGCCGGCGGGCATCAGCAGGAAGGCCGGTGCGTCGAGCGCGTTGTCCGGAAAGGCGCCGCTGGCGCGGGTGACCCCGAGCTTGACCCAGTCCTTGAGCGGACGCCGGTTGTCGGGGCCTTCGAGCACACAGGCCACGCCCGCGGGCAGCCGCACCTCGTAGCCCCAGCTCTGGCCGGGGACCCAGCCCTTGGCGCGCAGCTGGTTTGCCGCCGAGGCGAGCGCATCGCCGGTCGAGCCCCAGATGTCCTTGCGTCCATCGCCGTCGAGATCGTAGGCAACGGTGTAATATTCGGAGGGCATGAACTGCGTCAGTCCCATGGCGCCGGCCCAGGAGCCCGTCATGTTGTCGCGCGTGCGTACGCCCTCCTCGAGCATCTTCAGGGCATAGAGGAGTTCGGTGCGGAACATTTCCTTGCGCCGGCCGAGATAGGCTTGCGTCGCCAGCGCGCGAACGACGTAGTAGTTCGAGCGGTGGCTGCCGAACGCGGTTTCGCGGCCCCAGATCGCCAGCACGAACTGGGGTTGCACGCCGAGTTCCTGTTCGATCTTCGCCAGGTGGGTGGCGTGTTGCTTGAGGAGCGTGCGGCCCTGCTCGCCGAGCCGGCCGAGGTAGTCGCGGTCGAGATACTGGGCCGGCGTGCGCGTGAATTCCGGTTGACCCTTAACCTCCTGGCCCGGCAGGACGAGATCGGGGAGCGAGCGATCGGGTTCGACGCCCTCGAAGGCGCGGTCGAAGGTTGCGCGCGAGATGCCGAGGCGCTCGGCCTCCGGCCAGAGCTCGGCGAGAAAGCGCCGGTAGCCCTCCTCGACCGCGGCCACGCTCGGCCGGCCGGACACGGCGAAGAGGCAGGCAAACACCGTCAGGATGCAAGCTATGAGGCGGCGCCGCCAGCGCCAGGTGGCGGCGCGCCCGGCGCCCTGTCGCGGCCCGTCGGCCTTGGGTCTAAGCCTTGGCATGGCAAGGGTCTCCGTTAGGGTGCGCGACTCACCAGTTGATCTTCCCACTTGAGCGCCTGCGCAACGATAACATCAAGATCCGCGTAGGCGGGCGCCCAAGCAAGCGCGCCCCTGAGCTTTTCCGTGGCGGCCACGATTTGCGCCGGATCGCCGGGCCGGCGCGGGCCAAGGCGCACCTCGAACGTGCGGCCGCTGGCGCGTTTGACCGCATCGACAACTTCAAGCACCGAAAAGCCGCGCCCGTAGCCGCAGTTGAAGGTATCGCTGGCTCCACCGGCGGCAAGATAGGCCAGCGCCGCGCTGTGGGCGCGGACGAGATCGCTGACCTGGATGTAGTCGCGGACGCAGGTGCCGTCCGACGTCGGATAATCGGTCCCAAACACCTCGAGGTGGCTGCGCTTGCCGAGGGCGGTTTCGCAGGCGACCTTGATCAGGTGGGTGGCTTTCGGCGTCGACTGCCCGGCGCGGCCCGCAGGATCGGCGCCGGCCACGTTGAAGTAGCGCAGCACCACGTACTTGAAATCGTGGGCGCGCGCGGTATCGGCCAACATCATCTCGGTCATGAGCTTGGAGGTGCCGTAGGGCGAAAGCGGCTTGAGCGCAGCCGTTTCCCCAACGGGAGCGCTGCCGGGCATACCGTAGACGGCGGCGGTCGAGGAAAAGATAAAGTGTCGCACGCCGCCTTTAACCGCGGCGGCGATCAGCGCCCGCGATTTCACCGTGTTGTTGAGATAGTAGGCGAGCGGATTGGCCACCGACTCGGGGACCACGATGGAGCCAGCAAAGTGCAAAATTGCATCGAGGCCGTGCGCCGTAATGAGCCCGCTGATGAGGGCTTCATCGCCGACGTCGCCGCGCTGGAAAATGGCGCCCTGGGGGACGGCCGAGGCACTCCCCGTAGAGAGGTCGTCGACGACGACCACGCTGTGGCCGGCATCCAAGAGCTCGAGCGCCATGTGGCTGCCGATATAGCCCGCACCACCGGTCACAAGCGCGCGCATTGTCGTCCCCTTGACCCATAGCGGGAGCCCAACGCGGGCTCCGTCATTTTCCCGAAGCGCAAAGGATAGGCTAGAGTGCCTCCGGTTTGCGCGCTCACCCTCCCACCACCGGTTGAGATAACAAGCATGACGAAAACGCGAAAGCCCATTCGCAAGGCCGTCTTCCCCGTCGCCGGCCTCGGCACCCGGTTCCTGCCGGCGACCAAGGCCGTGCCGAAGGAACTGTTAACCGTGGTCGACCGGCCGATCCTGCAGCATGTGGTGGATGAGGCGCGCCAGGCCGGGATTGAGCATTTCATCTTCGTCACGGGCCGCAACAAAGGCGCCATTGAGGATCACTTCGACAGTCAATACGAGCTGGAACGCACGCTGGAGGAGCGCGGCAAGCTGCGCGAGCTCGAGGCACTACGCCGCGACCTACCCGAGCCCGGGCAAACGAGCTTCACGCGCCAACAGGCCCCGCTCGGGCTTGGGCACGCCGTCTGGTGTGCCCGCGACATCATTGGCGAGGAGCCGTTTGCGCTGCTGCTGCCCGACGTTTTGCACCACGCCGCCAAGCCCTGCATCGGCGAGATGATGGAGGCCTACCGCCAGGAGCCCGGCAACTATCTCTCGGTAGCCCCCGTGCCGCGCGAGGAGACGCAGAAATACGGCATCGTCGGGGTGGAAGATGCGGCCGCCAAGGTGTCGCGCATCACCGCCATGGTGGAGAAACCAAAGCCGGCGGAGGCACCCTCCAATTTGCACATTTCCGGGCGCTACATCCTGCAGCCCACGATTTTCGCCCACCTCGCGCGCGGGGAGAAAGGTGCCGGTGGCGAGATCCAGATCACCGATGCCATGCACAAGTTGGCCAAGCACGAACCTTTTTTTGCCACGCGCTTCGATGGGGCGATTTACGACTGTGGGGGACAGTTGGGGTTCCTGTTGGCCAACGTCGCCCTTGCCTTGGAGCGCGAGGACCTGGGTCCAAGTCTGCGCGCGCAACTTGCGACCTTGTTGGCCAAGGCGACGCCCGGACGCTAGTAGCGCAGGCGCACACCGAGGCGCAGAACGTCCGTGTCGGATTGGCTCGCGGGCAGGGTCGAATCGAAGGCGATATGCTGGTAGCGCCCGAACAGGATGGTGGTGGGCCCGAGATAGTAATCGAGGCCGAGCTCGCCGATGAGCTCGGTTTCGCGCAGGGGAATGCCGGCGTAGGGCGTCGTCGTATAGCGCACGCCGGCGCTGCCGATCAGGTAACGTTGAAAGGCATGGCGCACCTCCAATCCCAGCTGGCGGGCCAGGCCACCGCTGGAGGCAAACGCGATCGAATCGACGAAGGTCGATTGGGCCGTGAGCAGGAAGCTCGTGAGCGGGGAGGCGCGCCAGGCGAGATTGGCATCGATCAGGACGCCATCGAGCTCCGGCAGGGCGGCCTCATTTGGCCGCTGGCGCCCCCAGCCCAGGCTGACCTCGCCGCGAATAATGTTGCTCAGGGGCGCGAAGGCGAGGCCGGCGCGGTACTGCTCGCCCGTCGAAGAGCGCGACAAGCCGTCCGCGGCTGGCGTGTGATAGCTGCGGTCGTCGATGCCGGTCTCCAAAAAGACACCGAACCCGCCCCCGAAATCCCAGGTGGTGCGGAACGCCGCATCGCGCGCGAGGAAATCGCGCGCGTCGTTACTGATGCTGGTGCCAGCGAGGCTCGGCACGGGCGCGAAGTCGAACTCGCGGATGGCGGCCCGCAGCTGAAAGGCGGGCCGGTTGAAGCGGTGATTGAAGGTGACGGCGGCGCGATCGACTTCGAGGTCACCGCGCCCGGCCGCCGCCAGCGGCGCGTTCGGCGCGGAGCGGGTGTCCTTCTTGAGCTGGTGCGCGACGAGCGCCTCCAGATTGGTGCGGGCCGATGTCGAGGCGCCCGCGCGCTTCCAAGGCGTAGGCCCGGTCGTCCTCGCTCGGATGCCCGGCGAAGAAGGCGGCAGCGCCCGCGGCCCTAAACTCCAGAGCGTGCCGGCGCCAGTCGGTAACGGCGCGCAGGTCGGAGCGCACCTCGAGAGCCGCATCGGCCTGCCGCGCCGGGCTCCTCAGCACGTAGTTGGTGGCAAGGCCCGCAATCTGCGCCGCCGGGAAAATGACGAGACCGGGGCGGCGCACGCAGGTTGGGGCGTAGGGTTCGAGCAGGAAGAGTTCCGCCGGTCGGCGAATCGCGCAGGGGCTCGGGCTCGATACGGAACAGATAGGGATCGTAGCCGACCGGAGGCAATTCGAAGGCGGCGATGTCCTCCGGTGTCCGCGGCTCGACGCCGAGGCTGGCGATGCCCGTGAGGACCGGGACGGTCCCGTCCGCCAGCACAAGGCCGTCGAGAACAAGAAGGCCGTCCTCCTCGGTGGGCTCGGCCGCTGCCGGGCCGGCGTCGGCCGTCAGCTGGGGGTGATCGGTCTCGGCCGCCGCCTCATCGCTTGCCTCCGGCGCGGGCGGGGGTCCCTCCTCCGCCTCGACGGCGGCCTCGCGACCCGGATCCTGCGGCCGGCGTTTGAGCATGGCGGGCTTGGCGCCGACGGGCGATGCGCGTGTCCACCGACAGCATCGATTGGGCCAGCGCGGCAGGGCCGGCCAGGCCCAGATAGCCCGCGGCGATGACGCTCAACGGCAGACATTGAACCCAGCGGCTGCGGATCACGCCGGCGCCCCACACCATGGCCCCCGAGAAACGCAACACGCGTCCTGGGCCAGCCTAGGGGGGTGCTGGCTAAGAGTTGTTGAAGGTCCTCCCGGGGGGCCGATGGCAATTGGCAGCTAGGCGCGGGCTCTGCTACAGGTAAGTTTAGGGCCTCGCAGGGGAAACGGGGCGCGACGGGTGGAAAGAGGGGGAATAGCCACATGCGCATGAGCGGCGCCAAAGGCAAGCTG
>Ga0075423_10003002_pt1 | contig 15442 bp, 13 predicted proteins | sample SoiMethybrSBSTD2_FD_80114 | JGI IMG/M metagenome (GOLD analysis project Ga0075423, IMG submission 80114) | Bulk soil microbial communities from a Populus tree surrounding site in Tennessee, USA - Soil MetaG P. TD hybrid SBSTD2 | ecosystem: Environmental > Terrestrial > Soil > Tree plantation...
GCCTTCTAAGGCCGCTGTTGCGCGAGCACAGAAGATCATCAGGCTCCATCCCCTCCCTTTCGTGCGGGTTCTGCAAACAAAAAGGATGGTCTGGTGACTCTCTATCCCACGTTGGAGAAATATGAATGGGATGTGAGTTATACTCGCGCCTGTCGTCGCCTTCGCCAGCAAAGAGGGCAACCTTCTCGCATCAAGCCTGGCTCCATGCGAGAAGAAAGCACACGGACGCGCACGCTCAGAACAATCTCCACCAGCTGATCATCCGATATACGAGCCATGTCAAAAAAGAAAAAGCGGCAAGTGAGTGAGCAGAGACCTCCTCTTACCACAAAACAACCTCCTCCATCATCTCTCAAACAGGTCGTAAAGTGGATATCTATAGCCGTACTGATATGCACTCTCCTCTCTGGTCTGATGACGTTTGCCTCCGTCCTGACCATTGAAGCCGGCGCCCCACTAGACTCCAACAATTCATTTTCTTATCCCTTTATCGTGAGTAACAACATGTTGGTGCCATTATTTGGAGTGACCATTTCGTGCAAATATCATGACGTGGAATTTGAAGGAGGGGGGACACTCGATAATACGGCTGCAGGTTCCGAAGAAATGTTGTTCGTTATGGCCCCTCACCAAACAACTACTGCGCCCTGCCAGAAAGGAATTACTATGAATGCTCCGCTGAAGAGCGGACTTGTCACCATAGCAGTTAATTATTCTCCGTTCTTATGGCCATTTAAAACGTCCACGATCCGCCATTTCAAAACAGAAATCACTGCTGACAAGAAAACCCTTTGGCTTCCCCAATGAAGCATCCTGGCAATTACTAGATATTACATACGGCACAACTGCCCTTCCAAGCTCGCTCGTGCGTCCCTCCAGAGGGTGGCCTAATCGATCCTTTATCGCGCGACCTTCTCACCCACCGACCCTCGACGCGCCGAGACGCGTCGCTTGCCCATGCGAGCACATTCCTCTCGTGCCCGCTCCGCGAATACAGGAGACAAACGGACTACCCTCCTGTCTCCCCCCTGTAGTTTTCTCCTCTCCCAGATGATAAAAGATAGCTCCGATACCTCAACAGATTGCGAATAAGCGCGGTGTATACGGAGAATGCTGTTGCACTTTCCGCATGGTGTTGGGAACTAAATCGCCTCAGGATGCTCGAAAAGGCCGTCCAGCAAGGCCGCAGCTGATGCAAGCACCGGAGGCGTAACTTTCTCACCCGCCCACCCTAAACTGCTAGTGCAGTTCTGTCCCGATGGGCTACGTTGAGGATGCTTTCGAGGGAAGAACGCTGCCTGGGATAAGGCGCGTCCCGGGGCAAAGAGGTTGTCTTGGCAACCTCAGGGTGGGCGGGTGAGACACTCGACTTTTTCAGCATCCTGCTAGTGCCTTGAACAAGAGAAGGAACGTCTATGTCTTTCCCGATTGAGAAGGTCTCGTCTGATGAATTGGCCCGAGAAGTAGCACGGCGACGCACGTTTGCCATTATCTCGCACCCGGATGCCGGAAAAACCACCCTGACGGAGAAGGTCCTCCTCTACGCCGGTGCACTACACTTGGCCGGCGCTGTGCAGGCGCGATCGCATCAGCGGGCGGCCAAATCAGACTGGATGGAACTGGAGCAGGCGCGCGGGATTTCAATTACGTCCACCGCACTGCAGTTCGATTATCAGGGTGTGCGCGTCAATTTGCTCGATACGCCGGGCCACCAAGACTTCAGCGAAGACACCTACCGCACCCTCATGGCTGTGGATAGCGCCGTCATGGTACTCGACTGTTCCAAAGGTATCGAGCCGCAGACGAAGAAACTGTTTGCTGTCTGTCGCAAACGCGGTATCCCGATCATGACCTTCATCAATAAATTGGATCTGCCGGGACGCCATCCGTTCGAACTGCTCGAGGAGATCGAGCAAACCTTGGGCATGACGGCTGTCCCCTTCAATTGGCCCATCGGGGAAGGGTCAGGGTTTCAGGGACTGTATGATTTTCAAGAACCTCAAGTGCTGTTCTTTCAGCGGACACTGCATAACCAACGCCGAGCGCCGATGCGAGTGGAGGTCTTCCCCAATCCGAATCTGGCGGAGACGCTCGGAGAGGCTTACGGTCCACTATACGAAGACATCGCCCTGCTGACCGGCGCAGGCACGAGGTTCGATCGCGCCCGATTTCTCGCCGGCCAACTTACACCAGTGTTCTTCGGGAGCGCCCTGACGAACTTCGGCGTCGAGCCATTTCTGAACGCCTTTCTCCAACTCGCGCCCCCACCGGGACCACGCATGAGTTCGCAAGGGCTCGTGCAGCCGACAGACGACAAGTTCTCCGGCTTCGTATTCAAGATCCAGGCGAACATGGATCCGCAGCATCGTGATCGGATGGCGTTTTTGCGTATCGTCTCTGGCCGATTCGAGAAAGATATGATGGTCTATCATGCACGGTTGGACCGAAAAATCCGGATGACGCGACCGCACCGGCTCTTCGGCCGTGACCGGGAGACGATTGAGGAAGCCTATCCCGGCGATGTCGTCGGGCTCGTGAACCCCGGCCTCTTTGTCATCGGCGACACACTCTGCTCCGGCTCTCCTCTCGCCTTCGATGCCATTCCGCAATTTCCCCCCGAGTGTTTCGGTGTGCTCAGAAGCCAGGATCTCACGAAACAAAAACAGTTTCAGAAGGGGCTCCAGCAGCTCGAAGAAGAAGGGGTTATGCAAGTGTTCTATTCCCCCGATCATGTGCGCCGGGAGCCGGTCTTGGCCGCCGTGGGCGAACTCCAATTTGATGTCGTCGCGTCGCGCCTCGAGACCGAGTACGGGGTCAAGACCCTCGTCGAACGGATGCCCTTTGCGCTGGCACGCTGGGTGAGCGGTGATCCCGACGTACTGGCCGGCATCTATTGGCCGCAGGACACGCGCCGGCTCGTGGATCGGGACGGCCGCATGGTCATGCTCTTCGGCTCCGAACGTCTGCTCGCCTACTGCATAAGAGAGTATCCTTCCCTCAGGTTTCAATTCCGGGAAGAGCTCGAGAAAACAGAAACCTAATAGGTTCATGGCTTCGTGACGGCCTATATCTTTTCAATAATGAATCGGCCCCGTAGCAACGTCACAACCTCCTGCGTCTGGTGAGGCGTTTCTGAAAGTCTTTCCAAGCCGTCTCGATATTCTTGCTGCTTCTTGCTGCATTGTGGGCATTTTAACCGGAGCGACAATCAGTACTTTTCTTGCTTCGCCTATGACTTACTTTATGATGGATGCAGCCATTGGCCGCGGCCCCGTAAACGAGCACTACTTGGATGGAACACCAAAGCCACATTGCCCTCAGCCCTGACCCTGTCAAGATTTCTCCTGCCCCTGTGAGTACATCAGTTCACGTCTCCCTCACAACAGACCGATTCCCGGCATGGATGGTCCGTCATCAGACCTGGATTGTGTCCGCGGTATCCGTCATGGCAATTGTGACGCTCCTGTGCATGGGATGGGCCGCTTACACCGTCCAACAAGGGCTCATCCAATCGAGCGGTCATAGCCTGGTGCAAGTGGCCACGGATGCAGCCAGTAAATTGGACATGATGATCCTTGAACGATACCGCGACATCCAGTTGCTCTCCACGGCTCCGATCACCCAAGGTCAGAATCCTGAGAGGCTGACAACCCATCTCCGCGATATGGCGCAGGCACACCCGGCCTATCAGTGGATTGGCGTCACCGACTCACGCGGACGGATTGTTGCGGCCTCCGATATGTCCACTACCTCCCTCGATCGGAGCCAGAGTCACTGGTTCAAGCTGGCACGCACCATCACGGATGTCAGGATTCTAGACGCCAGTGTGAGTGACGAATCTGAAGGGACCTCGGCGATCACCGTGGTCGGGTCCCTGCGCAGTCCCGACGGACGATTTCTCGGAGCGATCGCGGCCGTTGTGGGCGTCCCCTCACTGATGCATATCCTTGACGACACGATGCAGGTGCTCAAGAACATTGCCTGGACAGAGGAGTCACATCTTGAGTATCGGCTCCTCAATGAGAAGGGAGATCTGCTCGCCGACTCGACGCGACAAGAGAAAGACCCGCTCAATTTGAAACGGCTCGGCCTTCCCTCTGCAACACTCGTGGGGATGCAGGCCCGGGGCTTCATTGAAGAGACACATCTTCTCCGCGAGACATCCGTCATTACCGCCTATGCGCAAGTGCCTATCGCTCATGCAGACCCGGCCCTACGCTGGGGTATCTTGATTCATGTAGACCGGGACAGCATTCTGGCCCCCATTCGATCATTTCTCCTGAAATTATCGTTTTTTGCCATTCTCATTCTCCTCCCCTTGCATGGTCTTGTGCTGGGCATGATCAAGGCCCTTCACGGAGAATGGGGCACCGCGAAACGGGAATTCCAACGAGCGACCAACGCGGAGGCAGCGCTCCAAAGACGGACAGAGGCCTTGCATACGTTGGTCGTGGCTGCACAGACATTATCTGCGCAGCAGGACCTCGATGGACTGTTGTACCAACTCCTTCATCTTGCAAAGGAGAACAGCGGTGCACGCTATGCGGCATTAGGAATCTCCAGCGACAACTCACGTGAGCCAAGGCCGCTCCTGAGTGCCGGAATTGATGAAGCCGCAGCCCATGTCATTCGGGCACTCCCGCTCGAACAGGGAGCGCAGGGGCCTCTTGGGCAAAAGGACAGCCCCCTTCGCCTGGCACATCTCACAGAACACTGGGCTGCTCTCGGACTTCCTGCCAATCATGCTCCCCTGACGTCATTCCTCGCTGTGTCGATACGGTGCCAGGGCCAATTTTTCGGCAGGCTGTTTCTCGCGAATAAAGTGACCGCACAGGGTGTCGTGCCCGACTTCAGCGAACTGGATGAACAGGTTGTCCTGACCCTTGCCGCCCAGGCTGGTACGGCAATTCAAAATCTGCAACTCCTCCACGACTCCAAGGAGCAGGCCAGGAAGGATTCGTTGACGGGATTGCTCAATCATTCAACCACGTTCACGATCTTGACTCAGGAATTGTTGAGGGCGCAACGAGACCATTACCCCGTGGCGGTCCTCATCGCCGATCTTGATTACTTCAAGGGAATCAATGATACCTATGGACATCCTGTGGGCGACCTCGTCATTCAAGAAACGGCACGCCGCCTCCGCGAAACCGCACGCCGCTCCGACCACGTTGGGCGCATTGGGGGAGAAGAATTCCTGATTGTCGCTCCCAATTGCGATCTGGACGCATTACGCGAATGCGCCGAACGCTTTCGGATCGCGATCAGCGACAGACCTTTCGAGACAGCCGGGGGACGGCTTACCATCACAGTGAGCATTGGAGCGACAGTCTGGTCATCCGAACACCCATTGAGTTCCGAACATTTGTGTAAGATGGCCGACTATGCCCTATACCGCGTCAAGCGCCATGGGAGGAACGGGATTAACATCGTCCCCCACCCCTACAGTGTCGGGATTGAGCAGCTGAAGAAAACAGGGTAGCAGCGTCAGCCACCCAACCATGGCGGTTCTTTCATCCACCCAACTACGGATGTTGCAGTTCTTTGCTCTCTTTCTTGCTGCCATTTGTGTGGGGATTGCGTATTCGGCCAACTGGTCACACGAAATCCCGACACTCCTGTCATTCGCCCTCACTGCCGGATACGCGGTAGGGGACGAGGCCCTGTGGTTGCGATTAGAAAAATTGGTCCGTGGTATACACGGATGAGAGCGGCCGTGATAGGAGGACAGACCAATGCTTAGGCCTGGTTGAATAACTGCAGTCGCGCACGAACCACTTTTTTCATGGCCTCGAGCGCTTCCCGCAAAATTTTATACGGAACAAGCTCTTGCGGCGCTTTGGCAAGCGCAGCCTCAAGCCCTTGACGCCAGGCCAGCCGCATCTCTGTATTGACGTGCACAATGGTGATCCCTGCCTTGACCGCGCTTTTGAAATCTTCATCATCCGTTCCCGATCCTCCATGAAGGGTCATAAAAATCCTTGTGGCCTTTTTGATGTCAAGGATCCTCTGGACATGAAGATGTTTCTTCATCGCTCCTCGAATCATCCCTGGAAGAAGCCCGTGCATATTCCCTACTGCAGGCGCTAAGACATCAATGCCTGTCGCATCGACAAACTGTTTCGCCTGCTCTGGGGTGGTAAGGATGTTTGATGTTTCAGGAATCATCTCGTGAATCTCAGAACCGCTCCCAATGTCCCCTATTTCCCCTTCCACGACAATGGACGGATTGATCGTTTTGATGGCTTCGACAGCTTGCTTTGTTTGCGTGACGTTCTCGTCAAAGGGCAGTTGCGAGCCGTCAAAACTAATGGCATCAAATCCCGCTTTCGCGGCATCGATCGCCTTGACCAGGGAATGTGTGTGATCGGCATTCAAGAACATCGGAAAGTTATCATGATCACGAAGGCTGTGAACAAGTGCAACGGCCTGATGCATACCCATAAAGTCACGCTCGCCTTCAGAGAGTCCAACCAAAACCGGCAGGTTGAGTTCCCGTGCAGTTTCGCCAATGGCCTTCATCGCGACAAGATCCGAGATGTTAAAATGACCGACGGCCACCCGTCGATGCTCCGCATTGTTAAGCACCACGCGCAGTGGGCTTAGCATGTATTCTCCTCCCCTCAAATCCCATCACTCTTATGTTGCTCGACTGGCTCGCGGTTGAGACACTTGCCTATATTGAGAAAACTTTTTCGGCGCAGCATAGTCTGCCACACGACCGACTCTTGTTCTATGGGGGGAATAGGCAGTTCGTCGTAAGCCTTGTACGTGTAACAGCGGCCACCGATCAAGTAGCACGGACAGGGCATTCGCTATATGACAATCAACGGACCCCCAGGCGACAGAGCCCACTCGAGAAACCCAAAAGCCTTGGTACCACTACAACCCGTTGACATAAGCCGTGAGCCTGGCAGAAGATATTATCGTCGTATTCTGCATGCCGTTCTTAGCGTCTATGTGCATCTGGCCGATCAAAGGTTGGGTGTGTGGTGATGACACCCCACTTATGCCGAGTCAACATCACAAACAAACATGTAAGAGTCGGGTTCTCACGCTCCAATTATTTTGACGAATCGATACGTGTCTGCCCGAGGCCTGTCAACCCAAACGTTTGATCATTGGTCCAGACACCATGTGGTTAAAGAAAATACCAGTTACGGTCATCACCGGATTTCTTGGTGCCGGCAAGACGACGCTCGTCAACCATCTACTCAAGCAACACACCGGCAGCAACATCGGGGTGATCGTTAATGAATTTGGAGAGGTCGGGGTCGACGGCCAACTCATTATCGCCGACGAAGAGACCCTGATAGAGATCCGTAACGGCTGCATCTGCTGTACTGTGCGCACCGACCTGGTGGCCGGCGTGAAAGTGCTGCTGGAACGCAGTGACATCACACTGGATCGCCTGATCATCGAAACCTCGGGGCTGGCCGACCCGGCGCCGGTGTTGCAAACGTTTCTGGCCGACACAGATCTGTTGACCCGCGTAGAGCTGGAATCCGTTGTGGCACTGGTGGACGCGGCCCATTTCCAACTCCAGATCAGGAACGACATCGCGCGCGAACAGATTGCCTTCGCCGATCTGATTGTGTTGAACAAAGTCGACCTGCTGGAGGCTGAAGAGGTTGCGCCGCTGGAACGCAATCTGCGCGCGATCAATCCGACCGCTGCCATCATTCGAACCAAGAACGCCGAGGTGGCAGCCGGTACGCTGCTCGGTGTACCCCGTTTTTCACTGCCTAACTTGCTGGCGATAGAGCCCGGCCTCCTGCGGGACGAACACGACCATGAACACGATAACTCCATCACATCCTGTGCGGTTGAAACCCCCGACGCACTTGACCCGGACCGCTTTCATCGCTGGGTCAATCGGCTGGTTCAGCAGCAGGGCCAACACATCATGCGCATGAAAGGCGTGCTGAATTTTCATGGTGAGTCGCGGCAGTTCTATTTCCATAGCGTGCACATGCTGCTGGAGGCCAAGCCCGGAAAGCGCTGGCAGTCTGCCGAGGAGCGCCAGAGCCGTTTCGTATTTATCGGTCGTCATCTCGACAGCACGGTCCTGCCGCGCGGGTTCCTCGGTTGCGTGCACGACAGCGCACGTGACCCTTCGGCTAGCCTGTCCATGATTCGGAGCTGATCATGAGACTCCAACACTATCTCGGCGGCCTGGAAAATCTCGGACCGGTCAACTTTTTCGGCAAAAAAGTATTCATGATGGAGTGGGAGAAGCGTATCTTTGGCATTCATACCGTCATGATGGCCGAAAGCGGCCATTTGGAGCATGCGCTGCAGAAATATCCGATCAAGGATCTACCCACCACGTTCAAGGACACCTGGACCTGGGCCTCATTGCGTACCGGGGCTGAGAACATGCAGCCATTCGAGTACTTCAAATATCGGTATTACGAAAAATGGCTGATGGGTATCAGTCAATTCTTCGTCGATCGCGGCTACATCACGACCGATGAATTGACACAGTTGACCGAGCACTACCGGGCGCATCCCGATGCGCCGCTCCCACAGCACCCCAATCCGGCCCTCAAGGAACAGGTGGTCCAGTATCTCCATCACGGCGACTCCGGCTTACGCAAGCCCGTGACGCCGGCCCGTTTTACCGTCGGCGACACCGTCTATGTCGCCGATCCAAAAGCCGCCGATCACACCAGGCTGCCTGGATTTTTGCGCAACAAGCACGGTACGGTCAGCGAAGTCTATCCGGGCGCGTTCGAATATTTCGTGTCCACCGGGCCTGATGGTCTGAAAGGGCCGCAGCATGTCTATTGCGTGTCGTTCGATGCGGCGGACATTTGGGGTGCCGACAAAAGCGAACCCCACACCGTCATTTACGCCGACCTGTTTGATGCCTACCTGCTGTCGGCTCATGACGTTCACGCCAAGGATCCATCATGAGTGGACTCTTTGAGTACGACAAGGACCGCGAAGCCGCCAGCGCCGCAAAAGTCCGTGCGCTGGAAGCGCTGCTCATTAAAAAAGGCGTGCTGGGCAGCGATTCCGTCGAGACGGTGCTCCGTCATTTCGAAACGGTGGCGGGCCCGTTTAACGGCGCCCGGATCGTGGCCCGGGCGTGGCTCGACCCAGCCTACAAACGTCGGTTGCTGGACGATACGCCCAAGGCCATCGCCGAACTCAACTTCCCTGGGATGACCGGCGCCGAAGGCGAGCACATGAAAGCCGTAGCTAACAGTGAGTCCGTGCACAATCTGATCATCTGTACCCTCTGCTCCTGCTATCCATGGCCAGTGCTGGGCCTGCCGCCCTACTGGTATAAAGATCCGGTCTTCCGCTCGCGCGGCGTGCGTGAACCGCGCGCCGTGTTGCGCGAGTTTGGGGTCTCAATTCCGCCAGAGAAGGAGGTGAAGGTCTGGGATAGCAGCGCGCAGATCCGCTGGTTCGTCATTCCGGAACGACCGGCTCACTCCGAAGATCTGAACGAAGCACAACTCGCGGCCCTGGTCACACCGGAAGCCATGATGGGAGTCGCACTCGTCCCTCCACCGCAAGCGATATAAATACACATGTTCACTCGATTCGAAGAATATGCCGCGACGCAGATGCTTGGGCAACCTGATTCGCCACCACGCAGTGGGGGAAAGCTGCTTTTTAGCGAAGATTGGCAGCGCACGGTGTTCGGTATGGCATTGGCCCTCTCCAAAGAAGGCCATTTCGAGTGGGAAGATTTCAGGCAACATCTCATTCAAAAGATTGCTGCGTGGGAACAAGATGCCTGCAACGGCGAGGCCAGGTGGGACTATTATGAGCGCTATACCCTGGCACTGATTGAAGTGCTCGAACAATATGGAGTACTCAAGCCGGGTGAATTGGAGCAGCAGATGAGGCCAGGCTAAGCACGCGAGTGAACCACCGTCAGGTCCGCTCGCTAGAGCATTGTCCACCGGGTGTGTTGTGATCCCGCATATCAGACTTCGGTCACTGAAGAACCGCCCCATGTTTCACGAGACGGAGCCGGCCCTGGACGATTCTCTACCCTGATGCGGACAGCCGTACATGTCACGTCCCGTGTAGAAGGAGGACCTATGCCAGAGCAGCCAGTGAGTCAACCCGACACGTCGTCGCTTGATAGTCTCACCCTTGCACTGGTCGTCAGCGGGATGGGTGCCTGGACGGGCGAGACTGTTGCGGATCTTCGACGCTATGTCGAATCCAAGGCGATTACGCGCAACTCGGTCGAATTCGAGGCATCTCTGGCCCGCGCAAAACGGCACTTTTTCGACAGTGACGCCCACTTCTTTCTCTGCGATGGAGAGCCCTGCCGGCAGCGAAGAGGGTTCGAGGCCACCCCTAACACGCTGCAGTCTGAAGCTGAGCGCATTGGCTGTCGGATCTCACCAACGGCTTGCCAAGGGCCCTGCAAGCAAGCGCCGCTGGCATTGCTGCGTGTCGGTCACGGGTGTGAATTGTTTTCCCAGTTCGCACACCGCCGGGAGTGGGAAGCTGTCTTGAGTTTTGCACAACGGGCGGCTCAGGCAAAGACCTTGCTCATCGATGCCGGAACGGCGCAGCCCTTTCGGTTCGACCCCATTCATGAACCGGAAAAACCCAGTGCGGCGCTCGAATACGTCCGGTTTCTGCTGGGGCATTTCGAAGGCACGGTGGAGTTGCCTCAGGAACAACGATCCATCCGGAAAGAAGTGGTCGGAAGTTGGGAGGCAGGCGGGCGCTTTCTGAGTCTTCGGATGGCAGCCACCTATCGCAAGACCAATGGGTCCTGGGATCGGCATCAGGCCTTTATTGTCCTCGGTCCTGACGAGGAAACCGGTGCGCTCGTGAGCCGAGCCTATACGGACGGGGGAATGATCCACGAGTTCCATCTCGTCATGGAGGACGGGCGGCTCATGTTTCCTGATCGCATGCCGCACAACATGCCTGCCGTGGCCGCCAGAAAAGTACTGGCTCCTACCGCACAGGGGTATGAGGAGCGGGTTGAAATCGACTGGGGACGTGGGGTCTACGAACCCTATTACAGTATGCCTCTGCAGAGAAAATGATCACAGCAGGCGGATGCCGATTCCTTTTCTCCGCTGACTCTTTCATCAACCTGCTAGGGAGCTGCTACAGGCTGAGAGGCTGGTTGAACCATACGGTAGGGCGGCAACTGCTTGTACAGGACTGCCAAGTCACGACTATCCGATTGAAACACTCTTTCAAAGCCTTCGGTCGGTCTTTCCCACCTGGCTGAGTGTGGTTCAAAATCAAGATGGCCGCCGTGCGTAGTCAGCGAGTTCATCGGCATGAGCCGGTCGTCCTGTGTGGCTGAGAGGACGAAGTCAGCCCTAAAGTCGACAGGCGCCCAGTGATTCGCCAGAATCAAATGCAGAACATCACCTTGAACGAACAGGCCTCCGGACGTGACTGCCCGTCTCGTAGCCGACAGGTAGCGCGTCTCATAAAAGGTGACCACTTCCTCCGGTCTCGCTTGCCAGAGAGCCTGCGCGATCAACGGCGCAAAGAACGCGATCTCTTCTTCAGAGAACACCGCGGGGATGTCACCCTGGACAAAGGTGCGGGGCTCTTCAATCCTCACCCCACCCAGAACCGCGGCAACCTGTTCCGGCGTGAGCGAAATCGGATGCGAATGTTCCGATCCCGTCTTCACCGTCCGATCAAATTCCAAACGGACGAAGGCCGCGGGTTTGTCGTAGATCGTGAGGGTAGGGAATTGTCTTGGGCTACAGGAGCCGATGAGCCCGGCACTGACGAAGACAAGAACACTCAAGAGGATAATTCGGCTCATGGGCGACCTATGCCTCTACCATGACAGGCAGGACGATTGCCGTCAATGAAGCCCGTGGTCTCTTCAACAAGATTCATTGCAGCGGGATATCCAATTTCACGTGGTATCGGAAGTATGCGACAGGGAGTGGGACGCTAGAGCGCCTGGAACTCAAGGCGCGAGAGGTGAGAAGAGGATTATAGTCTGACACTCATCCGGTTACCCGGCAGGTATTGCGAAAGGCACGAGTTCCCAGCCGATAGGCACTACGCGGGTTTTCTCGAGTCATCTCCCTTGCGGCGCCTTTGCTTCCCTCCTATGCGGTCACGCTCGCGCTCATAACCCACGGCAGCATAGTACAGCGCACGATCAAAGAATTGGCCGAGCAGATGCATCAGCTCCAGCTCCCCATGCAGTTCCATAGCGCTATCGGACAGACCTTCGCGCTGGACGAAGTCGCGCATGTGCTCCCTGGTGGCGGTGATGGCCCAGACGAAGTGGCTGTAGGCCACGCCCTGCTGGGCTCGCGTCGCGCCCAGCTCTGTATAACGCCGTTCCACATCGGCCTCGGTCTTGCCCATCAGCCAGTCACTCAGATTGCGATAGATCTCGCGGGTGCGGGCCTCGAGTTCGTTCGCCGGAACTTTGCGGAGATCGCTACACCGGGGAGAGTTCCACACCTTCTCGCTGAGGTCGCGGGAAAGCTGTTCGGAATGACTCTCGATGAGCCGCACCAATCGCATAGCCAGCATAGCCTACCTCCAGATAAAGAACGCGCCTGCGTGGGAGAATTCGTAAACCCCTAAATCCGGGGGAGACCTTACTAGATAGATGGCACCAAGGTCAATCGCACGTTGGTCAAAACCGGCGGGTGCTGCTGGCAACAGAACTATGCGCTAATCATGCTGAGCTTGAATCCCTAGAGACGGCTGCGCAAGAAGCCAGGAAAGGCTTTTGGCTCAATCCTGCACCCATTCCAATATCACAGATTCAGATCTGGACAGCACCAATCGTGAGAGCGCTGCTGCCGGCAGAGCGTTCATCGGGAGCAAGAAAGGCACCTGGCTATCGATGCTCCTTCCACGCTTGCTTGTATCTCCCGAAAGGAGGTGGGTGACGGTTCCCCCTACTGCGCGCCGCTTTCTCACCCGCCCACCCACTGGCACGCCGAGACGTGCCATCAACCCGTATGAGGGTCTTCGGAGACCGCGCGTTGCGCGAGCAGAGGGGGACCGCCAAGCTCCATCCTCTTCCATTACACGCACCACTATTACCCAGTCGCTAAGGGAGGGCGTAGCCAGGTTGCCCTTTACTGCGCGCATCGAACAAGCACCGTTTCACCGTGCGCGTTCTGCGAGCAAGAAGGGCACCTGGCTATGACCTCCCGCCCCTTCCCTGCTCCAGAAACAATCTCACCGCCACCTTCTGTCCTTTGATCCTAGTCCGGCTGAGGGTCTCGATGATCTCACGGGCCAACACCTCCGGCACCTCCACCAGCGAGAATCGATCCATCACTTCGACGGCGCCGATCACATTCGAATTGAGTCCGGATTCGTTGGCAATCGCCCCGACGAGATCGCCCGGACGGATGCCGGCTTCACGGCCGGCGCCGACATATACCTTCGCCATCCCCGCCGTTCGTCCGCCACGCCCTGGCGCGCCGAACGGTCTACCCTGTCCCTCTCGTGGCATCATGCCACCGGCCCGCCCGCGAGGATCTCCCATGGGCCGCCGCGCCATTGATGGCCGCTCCGGAGGCCTACTCGATGCGGGCGGAATATCATGTTCCTTTCGCTCCCCACCCTGCATGCGAAAGACGAGTTTCAACGCCGCCGCCGCCACCTCTGTCGGATCTCCCTTTTCAGCAAGCGCTGCCGCCACGGCCCGGAACAGGTCTAGGTCACCGGCTGCGAGTACTTCTTCAATCGCACTCTTGATGCGTGCAAGCCGTTTGGTGCGAAGGTCGGCGACGGTCGGTACTGGAGTCACGACAATTTTGGCTTTTGTCAGCTGCTCAATGTTCCACAAGAGCCGTTGTTCACGGGGTTCAATGACGGTGATCGCCGCCCCTTCGCGCCCGGCCCGTCCGGTCCGTCCGATCCGATGGACATAGCCCTCCGGAGACATGGGCAGATCATAGTTCACCACATGCGAGACGGATGGAATATCCAGCCCCCGCGCCGCCACATCGGTCGCGACGAGAAGTTCGGTCTGCCCGGACCGGAACAAATTCATCACGCGGTCGCGCTGAGGCTGATTCATCCCGCCATGGATCGCTTCGGCCTTGTGCCCACGGCCCGTCAGTATGGCAGTGAGTTCATCGACTTCGATACGCGTACGGCAGAACACGAGCGCAGACTTCGGCGCCTCCATATCCAGAATACGGGCCAGAGCCGCCTCCTTGTGCGGCCGGGCGACGATATAGGCCGTTTGATGTACACGCGGAGCAGCGCCCGCCTTGAGCGGCTCCTTCGCAATCTTGATCTCGACCGGTTCCTTGAGGTGGCGCTTGGCGATGGAGGCGATCCGGATCGGCATGGTGGCGGAGAACAACGCGGTCTGCCGCTCTCTGGGTGTCTGTTCCAAAATGGCATCCAGATCCTCGGCAAATCCCATGTCGAGCATCTCATCGGCTTCGTCTAGGACGACCGTCTGAATCGTCTTAAGTTGGAGAGTCTTGCGGTTGATATGGTCAAGCGCTCGTCCGGGTGTGGCGACCACGACATCGACGCCGCGCTTGAGGGCATAGAGCTGCGGGCCAATGGCCTGGCCTCCATAGACCGGGAGCACGGAGATTCTTAATTCTTTTCCGTAGCGCGTGACGGCTTCAGCAACTTGAATGGCCAGCTCTCTGGTCGGCACCAGGATGAGCACGGATGGGCAGCGTCGCACCGAATGGGCAATACGCTGAAGCAGGGGCAAGGTGAATGCTGCTGTCTTGCCGGTCCCGGTCGCCGCCTGGCCCAAAAGATCGCGGCCTGCCAACAATGGCGGGATCGCCTCCCGTTGGATTGGTGTGGGCTCCTCATAGCCCAGCGTGTCGAGCGTCGTGAGCAGCGCAGCCTCCAGGCCCAGCGCGGCAAAGCTGGGAGAAAAACCTTTGGCCGGAGTTTCTGCAGATGGGTGTGGAGGTTCGTGTTTCATAGAATGTCTTGAAGATCTTTCTGCAATAGATGACGGCTTTGCGATCGCCGGATTCCTGCCGAATGGTCGCTATACTACTGCGGTTCGACCAAGAAGAGATAGGAGGCCTGAAATTGGTCTATCTCGTCTATCTGGTTGATCTGGTCTGTCCAGTTGATACGAAACAGACCAGATAGACCGAAGAGCCCGGATAAACAATGGCCCCTCCCTCAATGCTCCCTCCAAGCTTGCTCGTACGTTCTCCTCCAAGGGGTTATCCGCTGCTCCGCTTTCTGGGCGTAGGGCCGTTGGGGGGGTTCCTGTTGCGCGCGTCGAACGAGCACAGTAAGAATAATCCTTCCAAGCTCGCTCATACTCTCTCCCCTAAGGGGTTATCCAGCCCTCACGCTCCAATCGTGCGGGTAGGGCCGAGGTCGCTCTCCACTGCGCGCGTCCAACGAGGGCTTTCCGAAGCCGCGCGTTGCGCGAGCACGGGAGAGCACCTTGGCCCTACTCGCCTCTATCTTTCGGCAGCTGGATCGGCCCCGCCCACTCCCC
>Ga0075423_10003003_pt1 | contig 15441 bp, 14 predicted proteins | sample SoiMethybrSBSTD2_FD_80114 | JGI IMG/M metagenome (GOLD analysis project Ga0075423, IMG submission 80114) | Bulk soil microbial communities from a Populus tree surrounding site in Tennessee, USA - Soil MetaG P. TD hybrid SBSTD2 | ecosystem: Environmental > Terrestrial > Soil > Tree plantation...
CTCGAGGGCCGGCGCATAGCCCACCCGTCTCCGCCGCGCCGAACCACATCCAGTCCGCCGGAGCGCGCCCTGCGTGCCTCGATCCCTTCACGCGCGTGTGCAAGGCCGCTAAGGCCGCCGTCATCTGCGATGACTGCGCAGACTAAACCAACGCTCACTTGATTCAACCACGATGCGATTTTATTGGCCCCACGGTGAATTGAGCGTCTCGTATGAGATCGGTGAACATACGTCCGACGTTGATCGAGAAATAAAGCGAGACCCTCGATCAGGTTGGCTGAGGCAATACGAAACCGAACGGACGAAAAGGAGAACAGATATGACAACGCTTGAACAGACGCACGCGGTGCAGGATAGCATCGCAGAGAAGATCAAGAAGGTACAAGAGCTCTACGCCGACGCGCCGGAAGTCGGTCGGATCGGACTCGAAAGGATGATGGCGGAGCTCAAAGCCGCCGCAGGCGAGGGCCAGCAGAAAGCTACGAGCGCGGGCCGCACGGGACTGCGTGTGGGCAAAGTGTCCGAACTCACGGCCATTTGGAAATTTGCACCAGGAGGTGCAAGGCGGTTGCGTGCTTTGCTGGCGCTGTTGGGCGGCAATTTCCAGGGCGCCGACAAAGTCGGCACCTTGCATAACATGCGCTTCGTGTTCCTCGACAACGACACGAGGCTGCTCTTCGCCACCGCCTACGATGGTGAATGGGATCCCTACATCGTCGACTTTTCCACCAAGCTTCCCGATGCGCTCGACGCGCTGTTGGCCAACTTGGAAGAGTACCCGGGCATGCACAGCCCGGCTGTGGGGGACTGGATCGCGAACCACCAGATCACGGCCGATGGCTGGTACGTCTCCAACCCGAACCTGACCGTGGCGGAGACCCGAAGGCTCGAAAGAATCGGCAAGGCCGTCGATGAATTCCTCGACAAGGTTGGGTAGCCCGAAGCGGCCCATCGTTTGCTTTGCGTGCGGGCCGGAGTGGACCCGGCACCCCTTGGAAGGAGGCGCTCATGTTGTCCGTAGAGGAATCCGTCGGTGGGAATCTCCCAGCGCGCGGGCCGATACTCGACTTGCATGAGATTCAGGCGACCGTCCTCAGACCGAGGCCGGCACCGTACTTCGGCACGCACGTGCTCTTGCGCGTCGACGACGCTCAGGTGGGGCGTGCGTTTCTCCGCCGGCTGATACCGTATGTCGATTCCGCCGCGGACTCGCGAATCGCAGCCAATGCGTGGCTGGACGTCGGAATCAGCTACCCGGGCCTCGAAGCGCTTGGACTTGCCCAAGAGTCGCTGCAAAGCTTTCCAGAGGCGTTTCGCGTCGGGATGGCAGCGCGCGCAAGTCAGCTTGGCGACGACGGCGTCAACGATCCGAAGAATTGGGACAAGCCATTCGGTACGGGTGAAGTCCATATCGGCGTGAGCGCATTCACCGATTCGGAGGAAAAGCGGCGTCGCGCGCTGGCGATCGCTCGTGAGCAGTACGAGGGCTTCTCGGGAGTCACCGTTTTGGCCATGCAGGACTTTGGCGCACAGCCAGGCGACCTCAATGCCTTGGGTTACAAAGACGGCATCGATCAACCGGCGATCGATGGCAGCGGCATCGAGCCTCCACCAGTCTATGGACGGCCGATCAAGGCTGGCGAGTTCATCCTTGGATATCCAGGTGAGACCGGGGTTCCGCTGCCGATGCCGCAGCCGGACATCCTCGGTCGCAACGGCACCTATGTAGGCTTCCGCAAATATCAAGCGCGCGTCGGCGCGTTCAACCGATTTCTCCGGGCCAACGGCAACACCGAGGAAGAACGGGAATTGCTCGCCGCGAAATTGGTCGGCCGCTGGCGCAGCGGAGCTCCGCTGACGCTGGCGCCGGACCAGGACAATCCAGTGCTCGGCGCCGACCCGCAGCGGAACAACGATTTCGACTACGCGAACGACCCGCACGGCCGACAGGTGCCGTTCGGAGCGCACATCCGGCGCATGAATCCCCGGGACACGAAACTCACCCGTCTGACCGACGTCAATATTCATCGCCTCATCAGACGCGGCGCGACCTATGGACGGCCATACGATCCGAACGCGCTTTCCGAAGCTGATGATGAAGTGGCACGTGGCTCCATCTTCCTATTCATCAGTGCCAAGGCGATGGCCACCATCGAATTCTTGCAGCAGGAGTGGATCAACGACGGCGATTTCATCGGCGCCGGCAACGAGCGTGATCCGATCATCGGGCGGCAGGAGGAAGGAGCGACCTTCACGATTCCGAAGGCGCCGGTCAGACGACGCATCCAGGGCATCCAAACGTTCAACGTGCTGAAGGGCGGCGAATACTTCTTCCTGCCGAGTATCAGCGCCTTGAACTGGCTCGCGAACCCAACCGGAGGCTGACGATGTCCGATCACGTTGACGGCCCACGCTCGATCGGCGATCCGCCTGCGGACATCACCGACCTCTTTGCCTTCACGAGTCCGAAGGATCCGGCGCGCACCGTACTCGCAATGTGCGTCTTTCCGTCCGCCGGCGAAAGCGCCGTCTTCTCCAATGTCATTGACTATGCGATGGCCGTTCGCCGGGTTAGCGTGACGGGTATTGGCAACGCCGCGAAGTTTCAGCCTGCAGACGAGGAGTTCCGCTTCACCTTCCGGTTCGACGTCCTGGATCGGGATGCCGCGGGCAATGTGATCCAGCGCGGCGTCTGCATTCTGTCCGACGGCCGCGAGCTGCCGGTGACGGTAAACGATGAGAAAGGAGAATCAACGCCGGAGGGCGCTTTCCGCGTGTTCGCGGGGCTGCGCTCCGACCCGTTCTATCTCGCCTGGATCCCCGCGACGCTCGAGAAGGTCCCCAATCTGCTTCAGCATGATAACGTGCTATGCATGGTCGTCGAGTTCGATACGCGCGGCGTGCTCGATTCGGAGAAAGGATCGTTGTTCGGTGTAATCGCTGAGACCCTTCCCACCGAACCGCCTGGCCGCATCGGGCATCCAGTCGCACGCATCGACTGGATCGGGCGCCCCGAGCAGACGAACGTACGGCTCAACAACCCTGCGCTGTTTGGGGTAGACGACATACGCGATCTGTGGAATCAGCAGACGCCGTTCGCGATCTCCAAGGAGCTGCAACCGCTATTCCTGCAGCGCCTGAAGGACAGCTTCGCCGACTGGGATATACGCGACGGCAAGGCGGATTGGACGCCAGAAGCGCTCGCGGCCAACGCGAATGTCTTCCTGGACGATTTTCTGCTGTTCGATATCGCCAAGCCGATCACCGACCAGAGCCACCTCGAGATCGAGAAGAGCACGATCGACGGTCGACCCTATCAGACGGGAGGAGGCCGCACGGTCGACGCAAACTCGATCGACATCCTGCTCACCTGGCTCGTCAACCACGATCGCGAGTTTCTCCTGGGCGGTGCGACTGGCGCGACCAAGCCCGGCACGAAAACGTTTCCTTATTTCGCGACACCGAACACCGAAATACAAACCGTCGCGGGCTCGGTCGAGCTCGCGGCAGCACCCGATGACGTGTGGTCCGTGATCGGCCAGTTCAATCTCCAATGGCACCCGTCAGTGGCACGAGCCCGCTTGATCGGCGAAGGTTTGGGTCAACTGCGCAGGCTCGAAACGCGCGACGGCAGGGAAATCGTCGAACGCCTGGCGGAGATCGACAACACGAAGCGATCCTATCGCTATACGCTGGTTTCGGGCGTTCCCGCCTCGCACTACGCCGGAGTGATCAACGTCAGGCCGAAGGGAAACGGCTCGGTCGCCGAATGGCGCGTTGACTTCCTGGCCAACAACCAGCCCGACATCGCCGTCCGGACTTCGGTGTCGAGGTTGGTTGAAACAGGCCTTGGGAGCCTGAAGACTCGCTTCGGAGTTCCACATGACGACGCTCGCCGAGCCTGACCTGCCGCGCGCGACCGACGGGGACATCGCCGCGATCAACCTGCAGAGTGCGCGCCGTAGCGCATGGGCACGTTTCGCGCAAGACCCCCGCCTCCCGGGCGTGGTCGAGGCGGTTGTCGATCAAGAGCGACTGGCGGCGCAATTTCTCGGCAATCTGGACGCACTCGACCGCCTGGATACGCTCGCCTCGCAATTCTCACGCGTGGACGACTCGTTTCGCCCGTCGCTTGTTCATGCCGAGGTCGCTTCCACCGCGCATCGCTTTCATGATGCACGAGACCACGTCGCGCGTGCCGTGCTGATGGGCGCGCCGCGCGAGGCCATCGAGCGCCACACGCTGACGATCGATCAGGCCTGCGGCGTGGCGCTCGACGCGGTGCTCGCTGCGCGCCGGCGAATCGCTACCGCGAGCGATCGACTCGAGGATCTGATGCCACTCGGATCCGTGCTGGCCGATCTCGAGCATTTCGCCGAAGCGGACGCAGTCTATCGGCAAGCGTTCTACTCGTACGACGACGTTTCGCCGTTCCCGCTGGCATGGGTCTGCTTTCAGCTCGGCATGCTGTGGGGAGAGCTTGTGCCGCTGCCTGATCCGGATCTTGCCGCGCTCTGGTACCGACGCGCGATTGCTTACCTGCCGGGCTACGTGAAGGCGCGTGTGCACCTGGCGGAAGTCTGTGCGAGCCAAGATCAGACCGGCGAGGCGGAGGCGCTGCTCCGGCCGGCGCTTCCGAGCCGCGATCCGGAGGTCCGTTGGCGTCTCGCCGACGTGCTGATCGCACAAGACAGGTTCGAAGAGGCCGAGATGGAGCTCCACGCCGCACGATCTGGCTTCGAAGAGCTTCTCGAGGGACACCTCCTCGCCTTCGCGGACCATGCCGCGGAGTTCTACGCCGGCAGTGGCAACGACTGTCGGCGCGCGCTTGAACTCGCACGCGCTAATGTTGCGAATCGTCCGACACGTCGTGCGATCAACAAGGCGCAATCGATCGCGTCGAAAGCCGACACACGGAGCAGACCGCCAGGCCCAACGCCGAGCGCCGCTGACTGCTTCCTTGCTCCCGAAGTAGCCATCTCAGGAGAGAAGCGATGACCAAAGTTAGTGTGATGTATCCCAACACTCCAGGGCCGCGGTTCGACCATGGTCTCCCAGGGCTCTGGCAAGCAGCGCCGAATGAGACCGGCACTTTCTAGTGGCGTAAAGGAGTAGTGGATATGGACGTCTCGTTCGGGTTGGTGGTTTCTGCAACGTCACTGCGCGCGTCGCGTTCGGCGGTATCGCACGAATCCGTGATCGCGATACCTAACAACGCGAAAGAATCGGGAGAAACGCACGATTCGGCCGTGCGCCTATCCGCGCGCGAACGAGCGATCCTACTGCTGATGGGCCACGGGCTATCCAACAAGCGAATCGCCCGCCAATTGAGCATCGCTCCCGAAACCGTCAAGTCGCATGCGAAACACATCTTCTGGAAGTTGGCTGTCCAGACTCGGGCCCAAGCGGTTTATCGAGCTTCGACGTTCGGCCTTCTCTGAGCGTCGCGACCGGTCAAAATCGTGGCTGCGATTCAGGCAACGGTTCTGCGGCCGCGGGTCTAGGGAGACGCAGATAGGCGAGATGAGAGTAGCTCATGTCCACCACCCTGATATAGACATGGCGCAAATGCAAATTGTCTATCGCTCGATTCGCCGACAGGCTGCTATACGTCTCCACTTCTCGCGCACCGAATGTCGCCGCCTTTGCGGCTTCTACGGCTTCATCGTCTTGCTCCAGGTTGTCGGCTGGGGCCTTTACCTGCATTACGCTGCGTCGCATCCCGCGCTGGTCGGGCTGGGCTTCGTCGCCTACATGTTCGGGTTGCGCCACGCGTTCGACGCCGACCACATCGCGGCCATCGACGACACGGTTCGCTATTTGCTGCAAAAGGGCAAGCGGCCGCTCGGCGTCGGCTTCTTCTTCTCGCTGGGACATTCGACGGTCGTTCTCGTGCTGGCGATCGCGATTGCGTTTGCCGCCACGGCCATCGTCGCCGAGATCCCGCAAATCAAGGAAATCGGCAGCCTGGTCGGCACCACCGTGTCGGGCGCATTCCTGTGGCTCATCGGCGCGCTCAATATCCTGGTGCTGCTCGACATCCTCGGCGTGTGGCGCGCGGCGAAAGCCGGCACCCACAGCCACGAGCACCTCCAAGCGCTGCTCGCGAAGCGCGGGTTGCTCAATCGCCTCTTCGGCGGCCGTCTCGCGAAAGTCATTAACCACAGCTGGCAGCTATATCCGCTCGGCGTGCTGTTCGGGCTCGGGTTCGATACCGCATCGGAAGTCGCATTGCTCGCAATGACGGCGGGCGCCGCGGCCGGCAACCTGCCGATTCCCGCGGTGCTGTGCCTGCCGATCCTGTTTGCGGCCGGCATGTCGATCATGGACACCACCGACGGCGTGCTGATGTCCAAGGCTTACAACTGGGCGTTCCTCAATCCCTTGCGCAAGATCTTCTACAACCTCGCGACGACCGGACTGTCGATTGTGGTCGCGCTGGTCACTGGCAGCATCGAGGTCGCACAAGTGCTGATCCGCCTCACAGGCGCAAGCGGCGGCGCGTTCGACACGATCGCCGAGCTCGATTTCGGGATGCTCGGTTATCTCATCGTCGGCCTGTTTCTGTTGGCTTGGGGTTTGTCGGTTGCGATCTGGAAGCTCGGACGCCTCGAGCAGCGATAAGGGGTGGCCGGTGCGATGCACGCGCACCGTCACAGCGGCGGCACCGAGCATTCGCACCTTGCGCGTGAGGTTGTTATCGATGGCCCAGCAAAGACATGCGCCGGCGATGAGCAGAAATCCAAGCGAGACCGCGACATTTCCTGGCGTCCACGAAAGCCGGAGAGATGGTGCGGCGCTACGCGCACTTCGCGCCGGAGCAATTGCGGCCGGCGGCAGACAAACTGGCTACATTTTCCTATACACCGCCGAAAAGCGAATGGGCTCGAACCTGGGACCTGCGGATTAACAGTCCGTCGACTTAGAGATCAAAATAAGAATGGCAATCAGGTACTTAAGTACATCCCGGTTGGGTCCTTTTTTGGCACTTAACCTGACTGGCAATTCGCCACCCACAGGTTGCAGACGACGACTTCACTTTGAGACATGAGCAATCTCCGGAGATGATGAAGCGGAATGCCCGGCGCGGGACGAATCACGCTGCGCATGCGGCCGTTGCTTAACGCGCTTCACGGGTCCTTCAATGCGATCGGGCCACGCGTGCATCGCCGTCTTGGCAATTGCCATCAAGCTCTTGCGCGAAGCGCCGTCGCGCGCCTGTAACGACATCCCGGCGACGATCGAGTGATAGAAATCCGCCAGCGCGCCCGTATCCGTACCGCGCGGTAACTCGCCCTCCGCCAGGCCCCGGTCGATGCGCGCCTTCAGGCAAGTCCTGGAAGCGGCGCGATGCTGCGCGAGTGCGGATTGCAACCGAGCCGAGGAAGCCGAACTTGTGGTCGCGGCCATCACCATCAGACACCCACGTGGATTGCAGGGGCGGGTGAACTCCGTGGCAACGTAAGTCAACAGCTTTTCGATCGCCTCTTGCGCCGTCGGCGCATCCTCGTAGGGACATTCATCGTCACGCTTCTTCAGGTATCGCTCCACTGCCTCCAGGAACAAGTGCTCCTTGTCGCCGAACGCCGCATAGAGGCTCGGCGGATTGATGCCCATCGCGCCGGTGAGGTCATTGAGCGACGCACCTTCGAAGCCGCGCCTCCAAAAAACCTCCATCGCGCGCTCTAGCGCTTCGTCGCGATCGAAGGAGCGTGGCCGACCACGCGGCTTCCTGGAGGTGTCGTCCAAGCGTTTCATAGTGACTAATACTAAATTGCTTGACAACTTGCCGCAAGTACCGTTACATTGTCGCCGAACGTTATGTAGCAATCGCTATATATATCTGTTATATGTTTATTCGACGACAAGGAATTCGCCTCGTGTCCATTACGTTCCTCTTGCCGATGTCGCCTTCTCGCCGCCGTTCCCTTGGCCGCCTTTTACCTGAGGTCTGCCAGCGGGGAGCCCGGAGCAGCTATTTTGTCCGCGATTGACGCCTGAGCCTGTCGATTCCGAACCGGTCCGTTCGACTATGCAATGGAAGGAGACGGCTTCGGGCTGCCGGAGGGAGTGGGTTGGTGGTGATTCGCACATTGAGTGCGACCCGGAAGTTCGGACTATGAGCGACCAAAGAGAGCACATGTTGAGCCAGGCCGTCATCACCGGGTTTGTTGCCACCAGCGCCATCGCGTTGGAGGTGAAGCTCACTTTGTCGCGATCGCGGTCAATACGGCCTGGACGGCGCTCCCCGCATTCCTCGGATCCCGGGTCGCCATCCGACAACCTCCCATTAACAACACTAGCCGAACGATCAGACACCATGAGTAGACAACACCTCGCAGCTTTCCGAACGGCACTCGCGCTGGCGGCCCTTGCGGTGCTCTCCGCATGCAGCAAACCCGAAGCTCAAGGCGGTCCGCCGCCCGGTCCGCCACCGGTCAGCGTCGCCGCCGCGGTCGAGCGCGATGTCATCGACGTCGACGAGTTTCCCGGTCGCATCGAGGCCATCGCCACGGTCGAGGTGCGCGCGCGCATCAACGGCTATATTCAATCGGTCAACTTCAAGCCAGGCGCCGAAGTGCGCAAAGGCGATTTGCTATTCGTCATCGATCCTCGGCCGCTCGAGGCCGAAGTGTCGCGCGCGGAAGCGACGCTTGCCAACACCCGCGCTCAGCTCGATCTCTCACGCACCGAGCTGACGCGCTTCGAGCAGCTACTCGCCGAGCAGGCCACTTCGAAACGCGAGTACGACGACGCTGTGGCAAAAGTGCGCCAATTCGAGGCACAGATCCGTGCCAACCAGGCCTCCGTGGATACCGCGCGGCTCAACCTTGCCTACACACGCGTGACCGCGCCGATCGGCGGCCGCGTCGGCAAGGACGAGATCACCGTCGGCAATCTGGTGCAGGGCGAAGCCCCTAACTCGCCGCTGCTCACGACCGTCGTTTCGTCCAATCCAATTTATGCCTCGTTTCAAGCGGACGAGGGCGCCTATCTCAAGTACATAGGCAAGGCGCGTGACGGCGCGCTCACCGTTGCCGTGGGCCTGGCTGACGAGCAGGGGTTCCCGCACCCGGGGCGGCTCGAATTCGTGGACAACCGTGTCGACCCGCAGAGCGGTACCGTGCGCATGCGCGCGATTCTCGACAACAAGGACGGGCGCTTCACGCCGGGACTGTTCGCCCGCGTCAAGCTCGGCGATGGCGTCACGCCGCGCAAGGCGGTGCTGGTGGCCGACCGCGCTATCGGCACTGATCAAAGCAAGCGCTTCGTGCTAGTGGTCAACGGAGATAACAAGCCGCAGTACCGCGAAGTGCACATTGGCCGCCTCGCAGACGGTCTGCGCGTCATCGAAAGCGGGCTCAAGCCGGGAGAGGTCATCGTCGTGAACGGACTGCAGCGCGTTCGGCCCGGTGCGCCGGTGACCCTGCAAACCGTACCGATGGAAGCGCGCCAGGCGGGTCAGCCCGAGCGCCTCGCCGCCAAAGAGTGACCTGATGAATATCTCGCGCTTCTTCATCGATCGCCCGATCTTCGCGGGCGTGCTGTCGATCATCATCTTCCTCGCCGGCGCGATCGCGATCACCAGGTTGCCGGTCTCGGAGTATCCCGACGTCGTGCCGCCCTCGATCGTGGTGCGCGCGACCTACCCGGGCGCCAACCCGAAGGTGATCGCAGAAACCGTCGCCGCGCCGCTCGAGGAGCAGATCAACGGTGTCGAGAACCTGCTCTACATGTCCTCGCAGGCGAATACCGACGGCGTGCTCACTCTAACGGTCACCTTCAAGATCGGCACCGATCCCGAGCTCGCCGAGACGCAGGTGCAGAACCGCGTGCAGCGCGCATTGCCACGGTTGCCCGACGAGGTGCGCCAGATCGGCGTGATAACGCAGAAGAGCTCACCGGACTTGACGATGGTGGTGCATATAGTCTCGCCCGACAGCCGCTACGATGAGCTGTACCTGCGTAACTACGCGGTGCTCAACGTCAAAGACGTGCTGCAGCGCATACCCGGCATGGGCCAGGTGCTAGTGTTTGGCGCGGGCGACTATGCGATGCGCGTCTGGCTCGATCCGCAGAAGCTCTCGTCGCGCAACCTTACCGCCAGCGACGTCACGCGCGCGATCCGCGAGCAGAACAAGCAGGTCGCGGCTGGGGTGGTCGGCGCGCCGCCGGCGGCCCGAGACACCGAGTTCCAGTTGTCGGTGAACGCGCAGGGCCGGCTGACGACCGAGGAGGAGTTTGGCAACATCATCGTCGCCACTTCGGCCGACGGCGGCGTGCTGCATCTGAAGGACGTCGCTCGCATCGAGTTGGGCGCCGGCGAGTACGCACTGCGCAGCCTGCTCAACAACAAGCCGGCGGTGGCGATCGCCATCTTCCAGGCGCCGGAATCGAACGCCATCGCGCTGTCCAACGACGTGCGCAAGGCGATGGCCGAAATCAAGAAGGACTTTCCTGACGGTGTCGACTACCAGATTGTCTACGACCCGACGCGCTTCGTGAAGCAATCGATCCAGGCCGTAGTCGAAACGCTGCTGATTGCAATTGCACTGGTGGTGCTGGTGGTGATCGTATTTCTGCAGACTTGGCGCGCGTCGATCATCCCGCTTGCCGCAGTGCCGGTATCGATCATCGGCACGTTCGCTTTCCTGCTGCTGTTCGGTTTCTCGATCAACACACTGACCTTGTTCGGCTTGGTGCTCGCCATCGGGATCGTGGTCGACGACGCCATCGTCGTCGTGGAGAACGTCGAGCGCAATATCGAGCTCGGGTACGACACCAAGGAGGCGACCTATCGCGCCATGCGTGAGGTCAGCGGTCCGATCATCGCCATCGCGCTGACGCTGTGCGCCGTATTTGTGCCGATCGCCTTTATCAGCGGTCTGACCGGGGAGTTCTACCGCCAATTTGCACTGACGATCGCGATCTCGACCGTGATCTCGGCGTTCAACTCGCTGACGCTCTCACCGGCGCTTGCCGCGCTGCTCCTGCGCCCGCCCGAGGCGCCAAAGGACCGCCTCACGCGCTTCATGGACCGGACCTTCGGCTGGTTCTTCACGCGCTTCGACCGCGTCTTCAAGCGCTCAGCGAACCGCTACCAGGGTGCGGTGGCGCGCGTTCTCAATCGCAAGACCATCGCGTTCTCAGTGTATCTGGTGCTGATCGGCTTGACCTACTTTGCGTTCCAGTCCGTCCCGCACGGATTCATCCCCAGCCAGGACAAGCAGTACCTCGTCGGCTTCGCGCAGCTACCCGACGGCGCCTCGCTCGATCGCACCGAAGAAGTGATCCGCCGCATGTCGGACGTCGCCATGAAGACCCCAGGCGTGAAGGATGCGGTGGCGTTTCCGGGCCTATCCATCAATGGATTCACGAACGCGCCCAACGCGGGCATCGTGTTCTTCGGCCTCGACGAGTTCGAAAAACGCAAATCCCCGCAACTCTCCGGCGGCGCCATCGCCGGCGAGATCAACAAGCGCATGGGTGGCATCCAGGACGCGTTCATCGCGGTGTTCCCGCCGCCGCCGGTAAATGGCCTCGGCACCATCGGCGGCTTCAAGCTGCAGATCGAGGACCGCGGCAGCCTCGGCGATGAGGCGCTGTACCAGGCGATGAAAGCGGTGCAGACGAAGGCGTACCAGACGCCGGAGCTGGCGGGCGTGTTCTCCAGCTTTCAGATCAACGTCCCGCAACTCTTTGCGGACGTCGATCGCGCCAAGGCGAAGCGCATGGGCGTCGCGCTGACCGATGTGTTCGACACGATGCAGATCAACTTGGGATCGCTCTACGTCAACGACTTCAATCGCTTCGGTCGCACCTATCGCGTGGTGGTGCAGGCCGATGCGCCGTACCGGTCGCGGGCGGAGGACATCGCGCTGCTCAAGACCCGCAACGCCAAGGGTGACCTGGTGCCGCTCGGCTCCGTGCTGAAAGTCGACGCGAGCTTCGGCCCGGATCGCGCGATGCGCTACAACGCGTTCCCTTCGGCCGACTTGAACGGCGCCGCGGCGCCAGGCTTCAGCTCGGGCCAGGCCCAGGCTGCGATTGAGCGCATCGTCAAGGAAGTGCTGCCGCGCGGCATTACATACGAGTGGACCGACCTGACCTACCAGGAGATTCTCGCCGGCAACACCGCGGTGCTGGTCTACCCGCTCTGCGTGCTGCTGGTGTTCTGGTGCTTGCGGCGCAATACGAGAGCTTCAAGCTGCCGCTGGCTATCATCTTGATCGTGCCGATGTGTCTGTTGTTCGCGATCAGCGGCGTGTGGCTGAGCCATGGCGACAACAACATCTTCACGCAGATCGCGCTGTTCGTGCTGATGGGCCTCGCGTGCAAGAACGCGATCCTGATCGTCGAGTTCGCGCGCGGGCTCGAGACGAAGGAACCGGAGCATGATCCGGTCCGCGCCGCGCTCGAAGCCTGCCGCATCCGGCTGCGTCCGATCCTGATGACCTCGTTCGCGTTCATCATGGGCGTCGTGCCTCTGGTCTTCTCGACCGGCGCCGGGTCCGAAATGCGTCACGCGATGGGTGTCGCGGTCTTCTCGGGCATGCTCGGCGTGACCTTCTTCGGTCTTTTCCTGACCCCGGTGTTCTACGTGCTGCTGCACTGGCGTCGCAAGACGCTGCCTGCAACCCAGGGAATCTCGCCTGCCCCGGCCGCGGCGGACTGAAAGGACTTCGATAATGCGCAATATTGCTATCGTATTGATGGCATTGCTAGCCGGCTGCTCGCTTGCTCCGAAATTCGAGCGCCCGGAGAGCGAGACGCCGGTGCAATTCAAGGAGCTCACGCCGGCAGAGCGCGGCAGCTGGAAGACCGCACAGCCCGCAGAAGAACAACCGCGCGGCGAGTGGTGGAGAGCGTTTCACGATCCGGCGCTCGATCAGCTCGAAGCCGATGCGATCGCTGCCAACCAGACCCTCAAGGCGGCCGCCGCGCGCGTCTCGCAGGCGCGTGCGCTCGTCGGTGTGGCCAAGGCCGATCGCATCCCGCAGGTCGATGCCGGCTTCGGTCCGAGCCGAGCCAAGCCGAGCGGTACGTCGCTTGGCCTGCCGCCGGGCACGGAGGTCGCGCCGTTCACAACGTGGCGCGGAATCCTCACGGTGAGCTACGAGGTCGATTTGTTCGGTCGCATCTCGGACAACATCAACGCCGCGCGCAGCGACTACGAAGGCTCGGAAGCGAGGTTCCGTTCGGTTCAACTCGCGCTGCAAGCCGACGTCGCGCAGACCTATTTCGCATTGCGCGAAACCGACGAGGAGCTTTCGCTCTTGCGAAACACCGTGGGTCTGCGTGAGGACAGTGCCCGGCTACTGCAGCGGCGCTTCGACCTCGGCGACATCGGCGAGCTTGACGTCGCGCGCGCGCGGACCGAGCTCGCGACGACCCGCAGCGACGCCATCGCACTCGAACGTCAGCGTGCTCAGCTCGAGCATGCGCTCGCAGTGTTGCTGGGCAAACCCCCGGCTTCGTTCAACCTCGCGCCGGCGCCGTTGGTGAGCGCCATGCCCGCGATCCCGGCGGGCCTACCCTCGTCGCTGCTCGAGCGCCGTCCCGACATCGCGGCGGCGAGCCGCACTATGGCGGCGGCGAACTCGCGTATCGGCATCGCGAAAGCGGCGTTCTTCCCGGTGCTCAATCTCACGGCGCAGGGCGGCTTCGAATCCGCCGAGCTCGGAGATCTCTTCAAGTGGTCGAGCCGCACTTGGGCGCTCGGACCGCTCGTCGGGACCATCCTGGCGATGCCGCTCATCGACGGCGGACGTAATCAGGCCAATCTCGATCGCTCCTATGCGGTGCTCGAGGAGTCGGTGGCGGGTTATCGCCAGCAGGTCTTGGTCGCTTTTGCCGAGGTCGAGGACAACCTCGCCAACGTTCGCACCCTCGACGATCAAGCCCAGGCGACGCGCGATGCAGTTGCATCGGCAACCCGCGCTCTGCGCATCGCCCAGGTCCGCTACGACGCTGGCGCAACCGGTTACCTCGATGCCATCGACGCGCAGCGCAGCCTGTTGTCTATGCAGCGTCTCGAGACGCAGATCAAGGGCGCGCGCGCGACCTCAACCGTGGCGCTGATCCGCGCCCTGGGCGGTGGCTGGAACGCCGCGGCTGCGGTGGTGGTGGGAAGCCGCTAGGTTAGGCGACGGACATGCGCTTTGCGCGCGTAGTTGCGTAACGAGATTCCTCGCGCAGGACTTCGTTCGATGAAGAGACGCAAAGGAACACGATCGGCGCAGGCCGCCGATTTTATGGCCGGCGCGTTGATTGGATTGTCCATCGTGGTCGCCGTGTTCGTCCTGATGGCCTAGCGTGCCGGTCACTGGCAGACATTACGCCCTTTCTATGAGCCTCTTGAAACTAACACGGGGTCACGCCCTGCTGGCCTCTCCTCTGTGGAACGTTGCAAAGCGAGCCCTGTATTTCGCCATCTTGCTGTTACCCGGATCCCTGATCGTGCTGCCTGTGCTGTAGTGGCTCGATCGTCACCGGGCACGAAGCCCTTTGCGCCTCCTGGACCGCCTTGGACACCAATTACCGCCTGACTGGCAATTCGCTACCCACAGGCTGCCCAAGCAACTCGTCTTGGGCGCCTTGTATCAGACGCGGGCCGTTACAAACGCCGTAGCGTGCACATTGCCGCGGCGCTGTCACCGTCATCGTCTAGCAAGCTTGAGCGTCCTGCTTGGCGGGACTGAAAATCCGCGCCAGCCGAGCCGCAAGCGTTTCCCTGTCGGCGCCTTGCGCGACGTCGGTCTGACCGCAGGAGGCCACCGCGGTTGGCGCCGCCTGCGTGTGCCACGCGGGCCCGTCCGACGACAGGGCCTGGAGCTCACGCTCGGACGGACCGTTGGGATGGGTCGGCCTGTAGTCGGACGATGCCTTGTCGAGGGCCGGTTTGTCGATTTTCCACGCTGAGCTCACGCTCGAGGCCGAATCCGCTTGCAGTTGCTGCTCGGCGAGCCCGCTCGGGTGATCGTTGCGCCATGCGGACGGAGCCTTGTCGAACGGATATTTGAGGAAGTACGCATACCCAGAGTCGAAACGGCCCATGTCGGCGTTGGCAACGCCCACCGCGCCTGCGGCCAGCGCCGCGACAATAACCACCTTGCTCATCAAATACGCTCTGCGTTTCATGACTACTCCTTCACAAGTTGAAGTGTGCTGTTATAGGTTCCGATCGCGGTGCGAACGGGGTGACACAGGACGACGTCTGGCGATGGCATTGGAATGTCCTTCGATCAGTGTGGTTGAACGTTCAGGATTCGCAGATCCCGCCTGATGCGCACTACCGTGGCATCTCCCGGCTCCGCGGTCACGGCGAAGTGCATGGAACGGGCAAGTCGCAGCATCGCCTTATTAGTGGCAAGAACAACGCCCACTGCCTCGCGTACCCCCGCGGTTTGCGCGTGCTCGAGCAGAGTCGCGAGTAGCCGA
>Ga0075423_10003006_pt1 | contig 15432 bp, 12 predicted proteins | sample SoiMethybrSBSTD2_FD_80114 | JGI IMG/M metagenome (GOLD analysis project Ga0075423, IMG submission 80114) | Bulk soil microbial communities from a Populus tree surrounding site in Tennessee, USA - Soil MetaG P. TD hybrid SBSTD2 | ecosystem: Environmental > Terrestrial > Soil > Tree plantation...
CCGGAGGAGCTGAACCAGCTCGTCCAGACCTACTTCTCATCCTTCCTCGAGATCATCCGCGCCCACCACGGCGACGTGAACGAGACGGCGGGCGACGGGCTCATGGTGATCTTCCAGCGCGCCGCCCAGGACAAGGCGGACCGCTCCAGCCAGGACCACGCGGTCAACGCGACCCGCGCCGCCTTCGCCATCCGCCAGAAGACGCTCGACCTCAACGAGCAGTACCGTGCGTCGGTGCAGCCGATCGCCCTGCACATGGGGATCAACTCGGGGGAGGCGCTGGTGGGGGCGACCAAGCTCGGCGGGGCGGGGGCGCAGCGGTGGACCTTCACCGCCACCGGGCCCGTGACGAATCAGGCCGCGCGCTTCGCCGGCTTCGCGCAGGGGGGCGAGATCATCATCGGCCCCAAGACCGCCGAGCGCATCCGCGGGATCTTCGTCCTGGAAGCGCTCGGCCCCAAGACCTTCAAGAACGTGTCGGAGCCGATTCCCGTCTTCCGGCTGATCCCGCCGGGGGTGTACGAGAAGATCGTCTAGGCGCGCGCCTCAGCGCGCGGCGCTCGCCACCCTCGCGAGCGCGTGGATGACCGCGTCGGCATACGCGCGCGCGCCCTTGTCGTTGGGATGGAAGGCGCGGTCGATCGGGCAGATGAGATCCCACGGCTTGCGGCGGCGGCATTCGCAGCGGCGGCGCTGGCCCACCGGAGTCCGGTCCGTCAGCGCCTCCCACAGGCTCCAGACGTGGGCATTGGGCGCGCCGTAGCAGTGCTCGGGCCGGAACGTGACGGGGGCGTAGAGCACCCGCGACCCCGAGCCATGGAGATTCGCCTGATCCACCGCCCAGCGCAGCCAGGCGTCGGACGCCTCCGCCCACGTCTCCGACAGCTCCACCAGCCGCCGCCGGAGCGACCGGAACGGAAGGGCTCGGACGAACCAGGTCTGGGCGGAGACGATGGGGAAATAGCCGGTGACCACCACCTGCGCCTCGGGCAGGCGGGTGAGCAGTCCCAGCAGGAGGTTCCGCATCTTCCGCCCGCAGTGCTCGGCGGCCTGCTCGCGCACCCAGCGGGGCGAGCGCAACGGGTTAACGAGATTCAGGGGCCCGAGATCGTTGATCCCGCCGTCCACCAGCACGAGGCCGATGGCTTCGGGGTCGTCGCCCAGCCGCGGGTCCTCCAGCGCCTGATACGTGATGGACGGATACCGGTAGCGCACCTCGCCCCACACTGGGGCCACCGCATCCTTCACGGGGTCGGGCTCGACGACGGCGAGCGAGTGCGCGAGGACGCGCACGCGGACGGATTCGCCATGCTCCTCGAGCCACTGACGCACCAGGGTCCAGAGCTTCTGCTCGTCCTCGAGGCCGGAGCCCCAGAGGACCGAGTCACCGAGCACGGCCATCTCGAGTGGACGCTCCAGCATGGCAGTCCTCACAGTCTCCCGCGCGGGTGGTCGTTCATCATCAGCTCGACGTTGCGCTCCGCGAGCGCAGCGATGGTCTTGGCTGGGTTGGTGCCGAGGGCCTCCGGCACGATGGCGCCGTCGGCCACGTAGAGCCGCGGGTAGCCGAACACCTCGCCCTTGTGGTTCACCACGCCGTTCGCCGCGCTATCGCCCATGTTGCAGCCTCCCAGAGGATGCGGCGTGATGAGCGAGCGGAACCAGCGCCAGGCGATGGGCGGGAGCGGCACGCCCCACGTCCTCCACGACAGCTTCTTGTGGCTGGTGATGATGGCATCGATCAGCGGTACCGACTGCGAGGGGTCCCAGTCCAGGAACAGCTCGCCGTCCTTGAGCCGCAGGGTGCCATCGGCCGCGTCCTGCCCCTGAGCCACCCACGGCATCATTCGATTGACCGGATCGAGCCATTCCACGAGGGGGCGGAGCGGCTTCAACACGCGCCGCCCGGCGAGCCAGTGCGCGGCCCCGTAGAGTGCGCCCAGCAAGGACACGGCCAGATGAAAGAGCTTGTGCCGCATCCGCAGAACGGGCCCGCGATTCATGGCCAGGTGGCGGACGAGCGTGCGGGCGGCCTGATACGGAAAGCCCCCGTCCTCAATGTTGAACCCGGCGGGGCGCCCGTCGAGGAAATCGATGTGGCCGGCGAACGGGACCCCGCGCCCGGGGTAGAGCGGCTTGCGGAAGAAGTAGAACGCCGGCGTGAGCACGTCGCCGTTGCTGCTCCAGTTCTTGCCGAGGAATGGGCTCAGCCCCGGCAGCGTGCGGTACTGGTCCCGGCAGCGCAGGAGGAGCTCGGTCGAGCCCAGGGACCCCGCCGCCACGATTACGAGCCGGCCGACAACGCTACCGGGCTCGAAGCGCTCCTTCGCGATGTGATCGAAGTGCACGCGATAGCCGCCGCCCGGCTCCGGCGCGATGGTCCGCACGAGATGACGCGGCCGGATCTCGGCGCCGTGGGCCTCCGCGACGTAGAGGTAGTTCTTGTCGAGTGTGTTTTTTGCGCCCAGCTCGCAGCCGAGGTTACAGGTGCCGAGGCCAGTGCACGTGCCCTGCCATGCCCCGTGCATGTTCAGCTTTCGGATTGACCCCGTGGTCTCTGGGCGCTGCCCGGCGTCGAAGCGGAAGGCGTCGTCGAAGCGCACGGCGACGTCGAGGGGGTGGAAGCGGGCAGGCACCCTCGTCTTCTCCGCGGCGTCCTCGAGGAGCATGACCAGCCTGCCCCGTTGCCCGCTCGGGACGGGCCGGCCCTCCAGCATCCGGCCGACCTCCTTGTAGTACGGCGCAAGCACGCTCGCGTCGATCTCCTTGGGCCATCCCTGAGCGAAGGACTGAGGGTCGGCGTCGAGCAGCACACTCGAGTAGATCAGGGAGCCACCACCGACCCCGGCGCCTTGCGCGACACCCATGTACGGAAACGCGCGAAAATCGATCCACCCGCTCGCCCGCTCGGGATGACGGTGATCCCAGAGCCACGCGTCGCCGGCCCGCCGGGGAAACGGCATCACCTCGGGGTCCCGCTGGTCGCCCGCCTGACTGCGCTCATCGCGCAAGCCCTGCTTCGGCCCCCAGCGATGCCCGCGCTCCAGGACGAGCACCGAGTACCCATGCTCCGCGAGGCGGCATGCCGTCACCGCGCCGCCGAAGCCCGAGCCGATCACCACTGCGTCGTAGGTCTTCGCTTCCGTCATGACGGGCTCCTTTCGCCGACGACGGCCATCAGCGCCCGCGCGCGCTCCACGTAGCGCGGCACCCCGAGCCGCTGGAAGGTCGCGAGCGCCCGGCCGGCGTGGACGAGACATACGTCGCCTTGCCCTTCCACATGCGCAAGATCCGCCAGCGCCAGCTCGGTGCAGGCCACCTCGTGCTGGGCCTCGATGGAGACGAAGCGGGTGTGGGCCTCCTCGAGCAGGCGGCGGGCCGCCTCGAACGAGCCCTCCGCCTGCGCGATCCGGCCCAGCAGGCGGTGGACGAGCCCGGTCCCATACGGGAACTGGGCGCCCGCCGATAGCTCGAGACCGTTCGCCGCCGCCCGCCGCGCGGCGGCGAGATCGCCGGTGCGATAGACGGCTTCGCTGAGGTATGCAGTGAAGAGGCCCTGGACGTGCCGGTAGCGAAAGCGCGCGAACAGCTCGATCGCCTGCTCCAGATGCCTGATGGCCTCGCGCGACTGTCCGGCCTGGAGATAGGCGTAGCCCAGGAAGCCCAGCGCGGTGGCGGTGTTGAAGGGGTCGGGCGAGCGCTCGAGGCTTCGCCGGCATGCCGCGATCCCGAGCTCTGCATCGCCCATGAACGCCCGGATGGTGCCGGTGGCCCAGTCGGAATAGCTCAGGAGCCGAGTACTCCCGATGACCTCACCGATCTCGTTGGTGCGGGCCTCGTGGGCGAGCGCCGACTCGAAGGCGCCGCCCAATGCGTCGTTGAGCCCCAGCATGCAATGGGTCATTCCGAGCCAGTACCGCTCGCTGGTGCGCTCGAGGAGCGTCAGCGCGGCCGAGCCCTGGGTCGCCACCTCGCGCGGTCGGCCCCTCCAGACATTGGCCAGAACCAGCACGTACCAGGCGCGGCCCTGCGTGGCGATGTCCCCGGCCTGCTCCGAGGCGGCCAGCGCCTTGCGCGCGTGCGCCTCCGCCCGCTCGTTGTCGCTCATGAGATTCCACACGAGCCCGGCCTGGAAGTGGAATACCCCGGTGAGCCCTGGATCGCCCACGCGAGCCACGCGCTCCTCGTGGGCGATGAGGAGATCCAGCGTGTCCCGGAACCGGCCCAGCGAGAGGAGCGAGTTCGCCAGACGGAGGACGAGCCCGAGCGTCAGCCGATCCTGCGTCTCGCGCGGCAGCTCCGGCACCCGCGCGAGCGCCCGCTGGAGCGCCGCCACCACCTCCGCATGGGCGTGGCGCGCCGCCGCCTTCTCGGCCGAGCGGGTGAGGTACTCGACGGCCTGCGGCGCATGGCGCGTGCGGTCGTAGTGGTAGGCGAGCCGATCGTACACGTCCTCGAGCCGGCCGGCGTGGAGGGTCTCGATGGCGCGGCCGGCGGCCGCGTGGAGGTCCATGCGCTGGGCCGGGAGGAGACTTTCGTACGCCACCTCCTGGGTCAGCGCGTGCTTGAACACGCAGGCGGCCTCCTCGCCCGAGCCGCTCTTGTAGAGAAACTCCAGGCGCCCGAGCTCGCGCAGATGCGCGTCGATGTCTGTCCTCGGTTCCCACATCGCGGCAAGCACGCGCAGCGGCACCGTGCGTCCCAGCACCGAGGCGGTCTGGAGCGCGCGACGCGGCTCCTCAGCCAGGCGCTCGATCCGCGCCATCAGCACGCCCTGCACCGTGTCCGGGACGGCGGAGTCCGCGTGCCGCTCGCCCCGCTCCGCGATGGCGCGGGTGAGCTCCTCGATGAAGAAGGGATTGCCCTCCGCGCGGTCCAGGACGACGCGCGCCAGCGGCTCGGGCAGGCGGCGCTCCGGCGGCATGGACCGCGCGATGCGCAGGCTCTCATCGAGGGACAGGGGCGGCAGCGCGATCTGGCTCGCGTATGACTTCTCGATCCACGGGGCGCGGTAGCCGGGCCGCTGCGTGGTCAGCACGAGCACGGGGGCCACCGGTAGGCTCTCGGCCATGGTGGCCAGGAGCTCCTCCGACGCACGATCGATCCAGTGGACGTCCTCGACGATGATGATGAGGAGGCGGGGCCGGCTGGCGGCCAGCGCCACGCGCCGGATGGTGTCGACGGTGAGGGCTTTCGCCGCCTCGGGGCTGAGGTCGGCGAGCTTCGCCGTGCCTTCCGTGAAGCCGAGCAGGCTCATGAGCGGGGCCGCCGATTCATCGGGATTCAGGCCGAGGGCCTGGAGGGTCACGTGGATCTTCTCCGCGGCGAGCTCGGGGCCATGCGCCTCCGTGATCCCGAAGCCACGGCGGATCAAGTCGATGATCGGCAGGTAAGCGATGGCGCTGCCGTACGAGACGCAGCGGCCCTCGAGATAGCGCACGCCCTGCGTGGCGACCCGCCGCCTGAACTCGTAGAGGAGGCGCGACTTGCCAATGCCGGCCTCGCCCACCACGTTCACGAGCTGACCCCGCCCGGCGGCGGCCGCCGCGAGGTGGCTCTGCAGCGCGTCCATCTCGCGGCTGCGGCCGACGAAGGCGATCATCTCGCGGGCGGGGCCCAGGCTATGCTGTTTGGGCCCCAGCAGCCGGTGCAGCGGATCGGCGGATCGCGCCTCGCCGTCGCGCGGATGGATCTTGAATCGGCGCTCCAGGAAAGGCCGCACTGCGCGGCTCAGCACGATCGCCCCCGGCACGGCTCGCTGGAGCAGGCCGCCGATGGTGGCCTGGGCCTCCTCCTTGGCCTCAGCTTCGATCACCGCCTTGCCCTGGAGCTGCGTCACCAGCGCCTGGCCGGTGTGGATGGCGATCTTCACGTCCAGCAGCCCGCCCGTCTCGGCCCGCAGCCGCTCGATGGCCTTGGCGATGGTGAGCGCGGCGTGGGCAGCCCGCTGGGCCGTGTCCTCGGTCGGCGCGACGCCGAAGACGGCGGCCATGCCGCTCTGGCTGACCTCGCTGATCTCGCCCCCGAATCCCCGGGCCTTTTCCATCAACACCTCGATCTCGCGCGTGCTCGTCGAGGCCTCCCGTGCCTCCGGGAGCAGGAGCTCGGCCTGGAGGAAAGTGACGCGTCGACGCTCCCAGCGAATGCGCACGGGCGCAGCCTCGGGCACTGGCTCCGGCCGGGGCGGCTCGGGGCGGTCTCTTCCGGCGGAGGCCGCGGGGGCGGGCGCCGCTGCCCCATCGATCTGGAGGCCGTACTTCCGCATGCGCGCACGGAGGGTATTGCGTGAGATGCCCAGGGACACGGCGGTCCGCGTGATGTTCCAGCCCGTCTGGGTGAGCGCCGCCAGGAGATGCTCCCGCATCTTGTCGCCGAGCGAGGCCGGCGATGTCGTGGCGCCCGCGGCGTCGATGGATGGGCCGGGGGCCGGCGGAAGATTCAGGGCGTCCCCGCGCACCACGTCGTCCTCGACGAGCAGCGCCAGCCGCTCGGCCATGTTGGCCAGCTCGCGCACGTTGCCCGGCCAGGAATGCGCGAGGAGCCGCGCTTGCGCGTCGGGAGCCAGGCTCTTCGGCGGCAATCCGTAGTCGGAGCAGGCGCGGGCGAGGAAGAGCTCGGCAAGGAGCAGGATGTCACGCCCGCGATCCCGCAGCGGCGGCAGGGTCAGCGTCAGCACGGCCAGCCGGTGATAGAGGTCCTCACGGAAGGCTTGCGCCCGCACGGCGGCGCGAAGGTCCGTGTTCGCGGCGCTGACGATCCACACATCGACGGGCTCGCTCGTCGTGCTGCCCAGCCGCCGCACCGACTGCTCCTCGATGGCGGTGAGGAGCTTGGCCTGGAGCGCCAACGGCATGAGTCCGATCTCGTCGAGGAACAGCGTGCCCCGGTTAGCGGTCTGGAGCAGCCCCGGCTTGCCGCGCCGGGCGTCGGTGAAGGCTCCGCGCTCGTAGCCGAAGAGCTCGGCCTCCAGCAGGGCGTCCGGAATGGCCGCGCAGTTCACGTCGACGAAGGGCCCGTTCGCGCGGGGCCCGTGCCGGTGGATGAGACGCGCGAGGAGGCCCTTGCCCGTGCCGGTCTCTCCCTGAATCAGGATGGAGGGCAGCCGCCGCCCGCCCTGGGGCCGCGTGACGAGATGGCGGAGCTGGTCGCGCACCGCCAGCATGGGCGGGCTCTCGCCCAGGAGCTCGTCGACGTCCGTGACGGTGCTCATGAGCCCACGGGAACCGGGGATGTGGCCGCCGCGCGCACGCGCCGCGCGGGCGCGGCCGCCTCGGCGACGTCGGCGGTGAGCCGACCCATGGCGTCCGTCACCATGGTGGGCATGAAGTAGCGCTCGTATCCCGCAGACAGCCGGAAGGCCGGCGTGTACGTCCGGTCCAGTGGCTCCGTGGTGGTGACGTGGGTGCGGCGTCGGCTCCGGCTCACGAGCCGGTTCCAGGGGCCCATCGTGGTGCTCTCGTAGGCGCAGAGGAGCGCCACGCTGGCGAAGGCCGCCTTCAGCTGGAAGGCCGTCAGCACCGAGTGGTAACGCCGCGCGAATCGGGCGAAGTGGCCGAGGGCGCGGCGGCGGTAGCCGCGGAGGGTCAGCAGGTCGCGCACGAAGCCCACCACCTCGGGCATGGGGTCGCGAGGACGCAGGACGAGGGTCGTGCCGTCCATGTCGCGGAGCTTCGTGTCCGGCAGGAACGCGCCCGCGGCCGCGCACTCGCGGAAGAAGGGCGTGCCGAGGAGGGGAATGGGCAGCGTGAGAAAGGCAGGCAGGGGAATACGGGGAGTGTCGAGCACGTACTCCAGCTCCTGACGGAGATCGGCGATCGTACGCGTGGTGACATCGAGGATCAGGCCGTAGCCGAAGAGAACGCCCGCGTCCAGGCAGCGCCCGATTTGCTCCACGGGCGAGGAGCGGACGTTCTGCAGCTTGTTGACGTCCCGCAGCCACGCCACGTCGAACGATTCCACTCCGCTGAAGAGGAGCTTGCATCCAGCCCGCGCCACGCGCTCGACATTGTCGTTCTGGTAGAAGAAGTCCGTGGTGACCAGCGCGCCCCAGTCGCCGAAGTAGCCCGCGGCCCGCATCTGCTCGATCAGTTCGACCCGGGCGTGGAAATGCGCCCGATCGCTCCCGTAGAAGTTGTTGTCCACCAGGAAGAGCCGCTTCTTCCGCCCCATGGCCACGATTTGCCGCCGGAGCGCGTCGACCGGATAGCTCCGGTATTGCCGGTCCTCCGCCGTCATCGAGCAGAAGTCGCAGCGGAAGTTGCACGAGCGACTCGCCTCGGCGTGGCCGATGCTCCCGATCCAGTAGGCGAGGTCGTAGCGCGGCGTCATCTCCTCGGCGGCGAAGGCCGCACCGAGCGCGTCCGCGACGACCTCGCGCAGCTCCTCGATATCGCCCTCGCAAGCGTAGTCGAAGAAGGTGCGCGACAGGACGGGCAGCGCGCGAACGGCGGGGCCTCCCGCCGCCACGATCACGCGAGGGTTCCGCACGCGCGCGTAGGCGGTGAGGTGCAGCATCCGATCGAAGGCGTTGGTCAGCCCGGTGAGGACCAGCATGTCCGGCCAGCCCAGGAGCGCCGGATCGTCCAGCGGCCCGCTGGCGACCTCGTTGTAGAGTCGCACCTCGCAGAGCGGGGAGAAGGCCCCGGCGAGAAAGACGGGCCCCATGGCGCTGGGCACCTTGTGCGGGCGGCGGACGGGCCGGTGGCTATCGTCGAAGTAGCAGTTGACGACCAGCGCGCGCTTCGTCAGGGATCGAATCGGAGACGCCGCCACCATGGGTCGGGTCCCTCCCGTCGCACCCTTAGGGACTCCGTGAGTATTACCACGGAAAGCCTTGGTGCAGCAGGCGTTCCTGCCCCTACTGGGTGTGCGGCGGCGCGCGGCGACGAGAAGAATCGTCGCGCGCGGGCTCGCTGCTAGGCCGGCACCTCGCGCCCGAGATAGTCTACCGCGCGCTGCACGCCGCCCGCGCCGTGGGGGATGCGGAGCGCGGCCAGCCCCATCTCGACAGCGCCGAGAGCGCCAATCACCATGGGCGCGTTGGTGTGACCCATGTGGGCGATGCGGAACGCCTTGCCCGAGAAGGGGCCGATCCCCACGCCCACGATCACGCCGCACTTGTGGCGGCAGTAGTCGAGTAGCGGCTGCGGATCGCGATCCGGCATGAGCACGCAGGTGATCGAGTTGGCGCGCTCCGCCGGCTGGGTCGCGTTGATGGCCAGCGCGCCGCCCTCCGCCCAGCGCCCCACGGCCTGCCGCGTGGCCTCGGCCAGGAGGGCGTGGCGCCGCGCCGCGTGCTCGAGCCCCTCGTCGAGGAGCAGATCGAGCGCCTTGCGCAGCCCGAAGAGGAGGTGCTGCGGCGGCGTCCCGCCGTACTTCTGGTAGTGCGCCTGGCCCTGCCGGAACGTCCAGTCCCAGTAGCGCGTGCGGAGATCGGCCTTCTGGTGCGTGGCATGGGCGCGCTCGTTGGCGGCGACGAAGGCCAGGCCCGGCGGAGTCATGAGGCCCTTCTGCGAGCCTGACATCGTCACGTCCACCCGCCAGGCGTCCATCTCGAACGGCATGCAGCCCAGCGAGGCCACCGCGTCCACCATGAAGAGGGCGGGATGCTTGGCGGCGTCGATCGCGGCCCGGATGGCGGCCAGATCGTTGGCCACGCCGGAGGCGGTGTCGATCTGCACCACGAGGATCGCCTTGATCTCGTGGCTCTTGTCGGCCTCCAGGCGCTGCCGGACGGCGTCGGGGTTCACGGCGCGGCGCGGGTCGCCCTTGAGCGACTCGACCTTCACCCCCATCATCTGCGCCATCTCACCCCAGCCCGCGGCGAAGAGCCCGCTCTCCAGCACGAGAATGGTCTCGCCGCGCGAGAGCACGTTGCTCAGCGCCGCTTCCCAGCCACCGTGCCCGTTGGCCGCGTAGATGTAGGCGCGGCCCGAGGTCCGGAAGACCTTCGGCAGATCCTCGTGGAGGGAGTGCGTGAGGCCGAGCATGTCGCCGGAATAGATGTCGATGGCCGGCCGCTGCATGGCGGCCAGCACGGCATCGGGGACATTGGTCGGTCCGGGGATGTTCAGGAACTCGCGACCGTTGGCGACGCTCATGGATGCCTGGTCTCCTCGTGGCGAACGTATGGGAAATGTCTGCAACGTCCACCATCCTGCCAGCCGGGCGGGGGAAGGTCAAATCCGCGATCCTTCGACCGCGGTCGAAGCGTCTCGCGTTGACGGCCTCGCGACGCGCCCGCATCTTCGTCGACATGTACCGAGGCTGGTGGGTCGTCGCCTGCGCGTTCCTCATCGCGGTGTTCGGCTGGGGCTTCGGGTTCTACGGGATCGGCGTGTTCCTCGCCGAGCTGGTCGAGCGCCGCGGCTGGAGCACGGGCTCCGTCGCCTCCGCGGTGACGGTGCTCTATCTCGTAGGCGCCGCCCTCATCGTGGTGATCGCCGGGCTCTTCGAGCGCGTTGGGCCACGGGTCATCGTGCTGGGGGGCATGACGGCCATGGGCACGGCGGCCATCGTGCTCACGCGGGTCACCCAGCCGTGGCAGCTCTACGTCGTCTTCCCTCTGATGGCCGCGGGCTGGGCGGCGATGAGCGGCGCGGCGCTGAACCTCATCGTGGCGCCCTGGTTCGAGCGGCGCCGCGGGCTCGCCATCAGCCTCGCGTTCAACGGCGCCGCGGTGGGCGGCGTGGTGCTGGTGCCCGCCCTGGTCTTCCTCATCCACCGCCTGGGGTTCACGCCGGCGGTGGCCACGCTGGTCGGCGTGATGGCGGTGACGCTGACGCCGCTGGTGCTCGGCCTGCTGGCGCGCGGGCCCGAGGCGGTGGGGCTCGGGCCCGATGGCGATTCTCTCGCGCCGCGGCCCGTCGCGGGGGGGGCGCATGGCGGCAGCGCGCCCACCGCCCGCGCGTTCCTGCGCACCGCGCATTTCTGGTTGGTGGCGCTGCCATTCACGCTCGGCCTCACCGCGCAGATCAGCGTGATCATCCACCAGGTGTCATTCCTCAGGCCCACGCTGGGGGTCGCGGGCGCCGCCTGGGCGGTGAGCCTCACGTCCGCCTGCGCGGTGCTGGGACGCCTCGCGGTCGGCCTGGTGGTCGGTCGGATGAGCAAACGTGGGATCATTGCGGGTAACTTCCTCCTCCAGGCGGCCTCGGTCGCGCTAATGCTTGCCGAGCCCGGCCCCGCGCTGCTCTACGTGGCCTGCGTGATGTTCGGCCTGGGCGTGGGCAACACGACCAGTCTTCCCAGTGTGATCGTGCAGGAGGAGTTTCCACGCGAGGCCTTCGGCCGCGTCGTGAGCACGATCATCGCCGTCAACCAGTTCGCGTACTCGGTCGGGCCCGGCATCCTCGGCTGGCTGCACGACGCCTTCGGCAGCTATCAGGTCGCGCTGGCCGGCTGTCTCGCGCTGCAGCTCGCCGCTGTCGCCATCGTCCTCCTCGGCGCGCGGATGCCTCCGCGGCGCGCTTGACTCCGAGCCTCACGCTCGTCCGTCGAGTGCCCTTCGAAGCTGATCGATATGGTTGTCATCGTGGCCGGCAAGGCTGGCGACCCAATCAGCCAGTGTGAGGCGGCCGCGGCTGAGATGGATACCGCCTCGCTGCCATTCGAGCGGCGAGAGAGATCGCAAGAGTGTGAGTACTTCGGTCCGACGGCGACGTAGCGCCGCGACCGCCTCATGTGGGTCGTTGCGGAGGTACTGACGCTCCTCCGCCCATCGCGCAGGGTCGAGCGGGTGACCGATCGGACCACCGATTCTCCAGGGCAGGAGATCGGCCGGCGTCGCGCCGAGGACGAGAAGTCGGGGCTCGTCGAGCGCAATGATCATATGGAAACGCAGCTGGAAGGTCTCCTCGACGTCGCGAAGGTGACACACGATCTCCGTGGGCGACCAGTTTCTGGCGTCGGGTCGTGTCGCAAGCTCGGTGGGATTCCTCCCGGAGATCATGTTCTCTAGCTCGTCAGGCGTCCGTTCGAGACGGCCGAGACGGGCAGGGATCGCGAGCTGGCGATACTCGTCAGAAGTCGGCATCGCGGCGATCTGCCCGCCATCTACTTCATCTTCAGGGGTGACGTCGTCCGCCCCACGAGCATCTCGGGCCGCGGCCGAGTCACCGGGAGTCGCGGCGCGCCTGCTGCCGCTGTCCTCGCGCCCTGATGTGCCCCTGGATGGCTTTGGCGCCTGTCTTAGCGAACTGCTTCCGCGTCGCCTGGGCTTCGCGAGCCGAGGTGCTCGCGGCCTTCTGGCGCCCGGCCGCACGAGCGATGGCGTCACGATCCGCCTCGTCTTGCTGCGGTGAGGTCTTTCGGGCTGAGGCCTTCTTGCTGATCGTCATGAGTTATCTCCTTGTTGGTCCACCCTACCTCGGTGTCGCCCGCTGCGCTTGCTCTTCTCGGTAGCGTCGCAACGGATCGTCCATCGGCTATCTCGGAATGTGTTCAATTCGAGACACATCCCTGGTGTTCAACTCGGGACAGATTCCGCTCGGCCAAGGGGTGTATTAGTTGCGCGTGGGCGCGAGGAGCTGGCTCTGCGGAGCGGGGAGGTGTCCATGACCCAAGTGGTCGAACGCGTGTCGCCTCTAGACGGGGTGCGGGTGCTGCTCGTGGACGACCACGACGTGGTGCGCGAGGTCGTCAGCCGGCTGCTCGAGGTGTACGGAGCCCAGGTGACGGCCACCGCCGGGGTCGCAGAGGGGCTGAGAGCATTCGAACGGGAGCGTTCCGATGTTGTGCTCTCGGAAATCGAGATGCCCGACGAGGATGGCTACTCGCTGATTCGCAAGCTGCGCGCCTTGCCCCGGGAGCACGGCGGCGAGACCCCGGCAGCGGCCCTCACCGGACTGAGCACCGTCGAGGATCGAGCGCGCGTGCTGCGGGCGGGCTTCCAGGATTTCGTGTCGAAGCCGGTCGACGCGCGAGTGCTCGTGAGCGTCGTAGCGACCTTGGCCGTGAGGAGTGAGGCAGTCCGGAAGAGCCCGGCGTACGGCTTCGGACGTTCCCACGGGTGAGCAGTCAGAGAGGAAGGGTGGGGGTGTCATGCTGTGGACGACTGTGGTTATGCTCTTGGTGCTGTGGGCACTCGGTATGGCCGGCTCGTATGCGGCCGGCGGCTCGGTCCCTCTCCTGGTGGTGATCGCCGCCCTTGTCGTCCTGCTGCAGTTCTTCGGCGGTCGCCGGTCTGCCTGAGGACGTGGATGGAGCGTGAGCCCGATGCGTGGGCCAGGGTTGAGGGGGGCTCCGGATGATGAATGAGCAAATTGCTCAGATGGGTCCGATGTGGGCGCTGGCGGGCCTCAGTGCTGGCTGGCTCGCTGACACTTTGATGGGCCGTCGAGGGTATGGGTTGATCGTCGACATGGGCCTCGGGGTCGGTGCGGGTTTGGTCGGAGCCGGCCTATTCCTGGCCTGCTTCTCTCTTCCCGGCGGAATGTTTATGACGTTCGTTGTCGGGTTCGGCCTGGCGGCTGGGGCCATCGTCGCTCAACGGTTCTGTCGGCCCAATGCGTCCGGCGCAGAGGGCAAGGCGCCTCTTGGCCTTGCCGACCGAGCCCTCCTCGCTCTCCGTGAAGAGGTTGGAGCTTCCGGATTGCCGGGGAGCGTCGATGGAAAGAAAGGCCGGCCCACTCCGACTGGCGCGCTCCTGAGTATAGCGACCACGGGGATCTACTTGCTGCGCGGTATACCGCTCGAGCTTCAGCGAGCGGCGCGTGCGCGCGCCGTGGGCGAGGGGACAACGCTACACGAGGTGCTTCTGAAGGGCCTGGCGGAGTATGCGGCGGGAACCTGGACACCTCAACTAGACGGCAAGCAACCCGTCGCACCGAATCGAGACTTCCACACGATTCGCCGGTGAAAAGTGATGCCCCGGAGCCTCAGGCTGCCGGATTCGCCCCGCGAGTTCCACCTCCTACGCACGCTCTTTCGGTTGCGCGCTCGCCGCGGCCAGGTCCGAGATGGCGGCTGGCGCACCGGTTTCGTCTGGAGTCCCCCCGAGCGAGCGCACTTTGCCCCACAAGCCCCCGAAGAGGAGGATCGAGAGTCCGAGCAGATTGAGAGCGAACGGCATGATGCGTCCGGGCAGCGGCGCGTACACCCAGTAGGCAAGCGCGTTGGCGGTCAGGAGCGGGATGAGTACCAACGTGCCAAACGGCCACCTACGCCGCCAAAGGCTAACCAGGCCTTCACCAAGGCTGCCTTCGAGTTGCTTGTGAAGGATGAGCCACGACACCCAGGCGACCACGAGCAGCGCCGGGAGCCACTCATGCAGCCACAGCACGGACGTGAGGAGGAGAAGCGTGGCGGCCCGCCGCTCGCGCCGATCGCGGTTCAAGGTTCCTCGCCGCTCCCCTGGTTCAGGGCGTCTCTCGACCCGCCAGTTTGTCCAGAAGTCGAGCGAACGAAGAGTTCCGGATGATCGAGTTGAACTGGCTCCGGTAGCTGGAGATGAGGCTCACACCTTCGACCACGAGATCATAGACGGCCCATCGCCCGCCCCGCTCCAGCAGGCGAAACTCTATGGGGATCTCCGCGCCGCGGTCGGTGACGAGGCGTGATCGTACCCGCGCTGCCGAGCCCTCCACGGACTCGCCCTGAAAGGTGACCGTCCCGGCCCCACGGTTCCCCATGGCGAGGAGGTATGACCGCTCGAGGAGGTCGGTGAAGAGTCGGACGAACTCGTCTTGCTCCTGGGGACTACGGCCGGCCCAGTGCTGCCCCAGCGCCCGTCGGCCCATCTCGTGGAAGTCGAAGAGCGCCTCTCCCACTTGGCGGAGCTCGACTCGCCGTTGCGCGTCATCCCCCTGTGACTCGGCTATCGATAGCGCCCGGGTCACGGAGCCTTTGACGAGAGCGAGGGGCCCCGGCGCGCTGACGACCGGCGATGTTGCTGGAGCCTCTCTCACGGCGTCCTGGGCAAGGGCAGGAAGCGCTCCGAGCACGAGGACTGCGACAGCCGCGATGAGGGCGGGCAGCCGGCGGACATGGCAGGTTGAGAATCTGTGGGCCTCTCTTACCTTTTGGACTTTCTCCGCGCCGCTAGGGCTGTCTTCTCGCACCAGCTCAGAGTAGCCTTCACCCGCTCGCCCGCCCACCTGGACTTTGGTCCAATGAGCGAGCAGGGGAGAGACATCCATCCTGTCCGCGGCTGGACCAAGGTCCATCTAGGCGCCGTTGCCGGGCGCTGATATAGTCCCGTTATTATGGGGAAGTCGAGGGGCAACACCGGATTCGACGGAGGGTCGCGATGGTGCGCAAGCAGATTGCGAGGTTCGATCCGAAGGGGTTCCTGACGAAGGCCGGTGCGGGACGAACGGTCCCCACTTATCGGAAGAAGCAAGCCGTGTTCACTCAAGCGGACACCGCGGATGCCGGCTTCTACATCGACAAGGGCCAGACCAAGTTGACGGTGGTCTCGGAGCGGGGGAAAAC
>Ga0075423_10003007_pt1 | contig 15429 bp, 12 predicted proteins | sample SoiMethybrSBSTD2_FD_80114 | JGI IMG/M metagenome (GOLD analysis project Ga0075423, IMG submission 80114) | Bulk soil microbial communities from a Populus tree surrounding site in Tennessee, USA - Soil MetaG P. TD hybrid SBSTD2 | ecosystem: Environmental > Terrestrial > Soil > Tree plantation...
GGCCGACCGTCAGCGGATCTTCGAGCGATTCTATCGCGTGGACGCCGGGCGCTCGAGGGAGGCCGGGGGAGTGGGACTGGGCCTGGCCATTGCCCGCTGGGCCGTCGAGGCAAACGGCGGCCGCATCGAGATCGAGAGCGAGGAGGGACAGGGCGCGTTGTTCCGGATCGTGCTGCCTTGGGTGGAGACCGATGGTGGTCCCGCGGCCGGGGTGTCGCCCTCAGGATCTGCTGCCGAGGGTCCGCGCGCTGCAACCAGCCACTAGCGTTCATCTTGTGGCGCACGCGCGCCGACTGAAGACTTCCTGACAGGAACGTCAGGATTCGGCGGAGGCGCCCGTGGGTATACTCGCCCGCGTGGCGGAGCCACCGCAGATGTCCTCTAAGGCTCGGGGGGCAGACATGACCGGTACGCGCACGACAGTCGCCGGAAGCTGGAAGGAGATCGCGGCGTCATTGTTCAAGCTTGGCGCCACCTCCTATGGCGGCCCAGCCATCATGGGTATCATGCAGGCCGAGCTCCAGGAGAAACGGCGATGGGTCTCGAAGGAGCGGTTTCTCGAGGGACTCGCGGTGGCGAACATGTTGCCGGGCGCGACCGCGACCCAGCTCGGCATCTTTCTCGGCTACGCGCGCGGCGGCTGGGTGGGCGGGCTGCTCGGGGGAGTCTGCTTCGTCCTGCCGGCCTTCGTCATCATGCTCGGACTCACCATCGCCTACGCTGGGTTGAGTGTGACTCCGGTCGCCCGCGGCGCCCTCTACGGGCTCGGACCGGTCGTGCTCGGTCTCTACGCAGTCGCCGTATATCGTCTCGGCAGGGCGGCGGCCACCACGGTGCCGGAGATGGTGATCGGCCTGCTGGCGGCCGCGGCGGCCATTGGGACTTCACTCGGCGTCGTGGTGATCTTGGTCCTGGCTGGGATTGCGGGATTGGTTCTTCTTCAGCCCGTACGTCCTCGAGCGCTCTGGGTGAGTCTTTCATGCGTGCTTTTCGCCGCCATACTCACCGCCGCCTGGTGGCTGCCGATGTCGCTGTCGCTATTCGCCGCCAGGGGAGGAATTCCGGATCCGAGGAACCTCTGGGACCTCGGCATTTACTTCCTCAAGGTCGGGGCGTTCACGATCGGGGGCGGGCTGGCCATGATCGCGTTCATCCAAGACCAGGTCGTCGGGCAGTACGGCTGGCTCACGGCCCGCGAGTTCATCGACGGCCTCGCACTCGGCCAGCTCACCCCGGGGCCGGTTCTGATGATCGCGGCGTACGTTGGGTACAAGGCCGCCGGGCCCGCCGGGGCTGCCGTGGCGGGTGGCGCCGCATTCCTTCCGTCCTTCGTCATCATGCTCGGCGTCCTCCCAATCCTCGACCGGGTCAGAAAGCTTGCGTGGGTCAGGGCAGTGATGAAGGGCATGGCTCCCGCCGTGATCGGTGTGCTCGCGGTGTCGCTGATCCGCCTGGCGCCGGCTGCGCTCCCGGACGCCATCGCGGTCGCCATCCTGGCGGCGACCCTCCTCGCGCTGGCGGTGTTCCAGATCGGGGCCTTCAGGCTGATGATCGCGGGCGCCGTCCTCGGAGTGCTACGAAGCTCACTGCCGGCGATGCGCGTGGTCAGGGCAGCACGACATCTCCTTACCTGGACAGCTGCCTGAGGGACCTCGATGGACTCGCCCACTACCGCTCCCCGCGTCCGTATCCGCGACCTCGTCCTCTACTATCTGCGGCTCGGGACGGTCGGCTTCGGCGGCCCCGTAGCGCTTTGCGGGCAGATGGAGCGTGAGCTGGTCCAGGAGCGCCGATGGCTCACCAAGGACGAGATGCGAGAGGCCATCGCCGTGTGTCAGTCGCTTCCCGGACCGCTGGCCATCCAGGTCGGCATCTTCGTTTCGTATCTTCGCGGCGGATTCTGGGGGGCGTGGGCCGGCGGCTGGGCCTTCATCCTCCCGAACTTTGTCATTGTCTCCGCCCTGGCTGCGCTCTACGTGCATTTCGGCGGTCTGTCACTGGTCACGGCGATCTTCTATGGGGTCAGCCCAGCGGTGATTGCCTTGATCCTTCACTCCTGCTACCGACTCGCGAAGCTTGGCATGGAAGACTGGCTGCAGTGGGTGATCGTTGCCGTCTGCTTCGCGGTGACAGTGGCCGTCCAAGCTGAAGTCGCGCTGCTGTTCGTCGGGGCAGGCATCGTGGGGGTCCTGTACTACGGGACCCTGTTTCGCGCCAGGGCCGCATCGTCGTCCTTGCCTCTGTTGGCCGTCTGGCCCGTCAGCACGTCGGTCGCCCCCTCGGCCCAGGGGTCGATCCTGAGCAAGCTGCTGCTGTTCTTCCTCAAGGCAGGGTCGCTGACGTTCGGGAGCGGGCTCGTCATCGTGCCGTTTCTCGAGAAGGGCCTGGTGCAGCACACCGGGTGGCTGGATGAACGGCAGTTCTTGGTGGCGGTCGCGATGGGCATGCTGAGCCCGGGCCCGGTCGTCATCACGGCCACGTTCGTCGGCTACGTGGTGGCGGGGTTCTGGGGGGCCGTCATCTCCACGGTTGGCATCTTCCTCCCCTCGTTCCTGTTGGTGCTGATCGTGGCCCCGATCCTCCTGCGATACCGCACCAACTCGAACGTGCAGGGGTTCGTCAAGGGGGCGTATGCGGCCGCCATCGGGACCATCCTCGGGGCGTGCGTGCTTCTGGGACGGATTGCCATCGGCGACTGGCTCACGGGGCTGGTGGCCTTGGTGAGCTTGATCGTGCTGTTCCGCTGGAAGGTCAGCAACCCCCTGCTGGTCGCGGTTACCGCGATCATCGGGTTGATTGCCTTTCCCCTGCTGCAGCCCGCATGGGTGTTCGTGAAGTAGGACCGGTTCCACAAATGAAGGAGGGACACGTGATGAAGCGGAGTATTGCGGTCGCGGTCGCGGTGGCGTGGTTGTTGAGTGGCAACCTGGCATCGGCCCAGAAGGACGAGGCCAAGGAACACGAAGAGCTCGCCAAGGCGCTCGGTGCGGCGAAGATCTCGTTGCAGACCGGACTCACCGCCAGCGCACGAGCCGGGACGCCCATCTCGGCAAAGTACGAGGTTGAGGACGGCAAGCTACAGCTGTCGATCTACACCATGAAGGGGCCCGGGTTCTCGGAAGTCATCGTTGACCATGCCACGGGGAAGGTGGCGAAGACGGAGGCGATCACGAGCGGTGACGACCTGACGGCGGCAAAGGCGCAGAGCGAGGCGATGGCCAAGGCCAAGCGGTCGCTTCGGGCGGCGGCGGATCAGGCGACCAAGGAGAACAAGGGATACCGGGTGGTGAGCGTGATGCCGGCCCTCAAGGACGGGCACCCGGTGGCCGAGGTGACGATGGTCAAGGGCAGCGAGTTCAAGGCGGTGTCCGAGAAGCTGGACTAGGAACCCTGCCCGTGTGGATCCGTGCGGTGATTCTGGCATGTCTTGTCGGGTTTCCGGGGTATCTGGCCTGGACGGAGAAGAGTGACGGAGAAGCTGCCGAAGAGGCGGTAGGGACGAGCCTCAAGCGTGTCGCGGTCATCGACCTGCCCGGGCCGGCCGGGCGTCGGTTCGACTACCTCACAATTGACTACGATGACGGGTACCTATTCTCCGCTCATCTCGGCGCCGGGCTCTTGTATGTGATCGATCTGCGCACGAACTCGGTGGTGAAGACGATTGACGGCTTTCCCGGGATCGAGGGCGTAGCCTATGTTCCGGAGCTCAAGAAGCTCTACACCTCGAACTGGTACGAGAACAAGATCGGGATCGTCGATCTCACGAAGATGGCCGTCATCAAGAAGCTGCCCACCGCGGACAAGCCGGATGGAATCGCGTACGCGGGGCCGTTCCAGAAGGCATACGTGTCCAATGAGCGGGGCAAGGCGGAGACGGTGGTGGATGTGCGGGAGGATCGGATCGTCAAGATACTGAACTTCAAGAGCGAAACGGGTGTGCCGCAGTACGATCCAGTTGCCCGCAAGGTATATGTCAACCTGCAGGATCAGAATGCGCTGGCGGTGATCGACCCGACCTCTGACACGGTCGTCGGGCAGTATCCCGTAAGCGGCTGCACCGGAAATCACGGAATGGCGCTCGATCCGGAGCGTCGTCTCGCCTTCCTGTCGTGCGAGGGGAACGACCGGCTTACGGTCTTCAATCTCGACACGCACCAGGCGATCTCCCATCTGCCCATGGCGAAAGGCGCCGATGTCGTCCAGTACGACCCCGGGCTGCGGCGCATCTATGTGGCGTGCTCCAGCGGGTTCATCTCCGTGTTTCAAGCGGACGACGCGGAGCGTGTCCGGAAGATCGAGGATGTTCCCGTGGAACGGAAGGTCCACAGCCTTGCGGTGGATGTGAAGACGCATCGGATCTACGCGCCGGAGGAAGAGGAACAGGGCCGGCCGGTGGCGAGAATGGTGGTGTTCGATGCGCTCGTCGGTACCCCGTCCCGGTGAAGCTCGGGGCGGGCGTGTTCGGGATCGCCATGGTGTTGCTGGGCGCGGATCCCGCGGCAGCGTACCGACCCTTCGTGTCGACCGACGCGACAGTCGCGGACCCGAGGGAAGTCGAAGTCGAGCTCGGAGCCCTCACGCTGCAGCGGACGGGTGACCGGGACACGTTTGCGACACCAGGCGTGGTCGTCAACTACGGCGTCTTGGAACACTGGGAGCTGATCGCCGAGGTCGGCGTACAGGAGGGCTCGCGAACGGAGGTCACCGAGCCGGCGCTCCGCCTCAAAAGCGTCTTGAAGGAGGGTGTCCTCCAGGACAAGGACGGGGTCAGCCTCGCGGTGGAAGCTGGCCTGCTGCTACCGTCGACGGTGAAGGGCGAACGGGGCGTGGGGTTTGAAGCGACGGGGATCCTCAGTGGGCGCCTGGCTCCGGTGACGTTCCACCTGAATGTGGGCGGGGGCGTTGATCGGTCGGATGCGAGGCCGTTTGCGACGTGGGGGTTGATCGGGGAGTTGCCGGTGACGGCCAGGCTCCGCGTCGTGAGCGAGGTCAACGGGGAGAGCACAAAAGGGCAGCGGTCCAACAATTCTGCGCTCATTGGGTTCATCTGGCAGCCGTGGTCATCCAATATCTTCCTCGATGCGGCGGTTCGGCGGGGGATCAGCGGCGGAGCTCCGGATTGGGAGTTCACGGCCGGCGTGACCTTTGGATTCAAGCTCGTATCAACTCCTCGGCCCGGCCCGGGCTCTTAGCGCTACGAAACCATTCACGGAGTGAACGAGGAGGAGGATGATGAGATTCGGCCCGTGGAAACACGCGATGATGGCTGTCGGATTCGCCGCGCTCGCCGCTGCACCTGGGAGTGCTCTCGCCGCGGATCCCGACTGGAAGGCGGTCGAGCAGGCCCTCGGCAAGTCTGGGCAGCTGCAAGCCGGCGACGTGTTCCGGATCGGGATGCCGCGCACCGACCTCTCCGTCACCGTCAAGGGGGTGCCCGTGAAGGCGGGCTTCGCGCTCGGCTCCTACGCCGCCTTCAAACAGGTCGGGGACCAGGCCATGGTGATGGGCGACCTCGTGCTCCTCGACCAGGAAGTGCCAGCGGTAATGGCCGGCCTCTTCAGCGGCGGGCTCGAGGTGACCGCAGTGCACAACCACCTGAATGAGATGTCGCCGCACGTCATGTACATGCACTACGGGGGCCACGGGGACGCCGTGCAGCTGGCCAAGGCGCTCCGACAGGCACTGTCTGCTAGTGGTACGCCTCTGGGCAGCAGCTCAGGGCCCGCCGCCACCGCGACCGGCCCCACGCTCGACGCCAAGCTGATCGAGCAGGCCCTGGGACGTACGGGCCGAGACGTTGGTGGCGGGGTGTTCCAGATGACAGTTCCGCGCGCGGAAGCCATCACCGAGATGGGCCACCCGCTGCTCCCTGCCATGGGTGTGACGACGGTGATCAATTTCCAGCCAATCGCCGATGGCAAGGCGGCGATCACCGGGGACTTCGTCCTGATCGACAAGGAGGTGAATGCGGTCGCCCACGTGCTCCAGCAGAACGGCATCGATGTGACCGCGCTCCACAACCACGCTCTCATGGATGTCCCACGCCTGTTCTACATGCATTTCTGGGCCACCGACGACCCCGCGAAGCTTGCCCGGGGCCTCAAAGCGGCCCTGGATCTCACGAACAGCCAGAAGTGACGGGGTAGACCGTGAGCGAAGAGAAACGCCCTCGGGTGGCGATCCTATCGCACCGAGATCGCGAGGAGGGGCGCTTTGGGAAGGTGTTTCAGGCTATGGGCGCGTTGGGGATGGTTGTGGAACCCGCCTTCTATCGCGACGAGATCTGTGACGAGATTCGCCAGCAACTCATGCGGGTGGACGGCGTACTGGTATGGGTAAATCCGGTCGAGGGTGGACGTGATCGGTCCGTGCTTGACGCGATGCTTCGCGATGTTGCTGCATCGGGCGTGTTTGTCAGCGCCCATCCTGACATCATCCTGAAGTTGGGAACAAAGGAAGTGCTGTATCGGACCCAGGATATCGGGTGGGGGTGCGAGACGCACTTGTACCCGAGCATGGATCAACTACGCCGGGACCTTCCTTCGCGACTTGCCACCGGGGAGATCCGGGTACTCAAGCAATACCGCGGCAGTGGCGGGAACGGCGTATGGAAGGTCGAGCTTGCGACGAATACGACTGTCGATCGGGGCCGCGATAGCACGACGTGGTCGCCGGACGACACGCTGGTCCGCGCGCGCCACGCCAAGCGGGGATGCGTCGAGGAAACAATACCGCTTAACGAATTCCTCAAGCGCTGCGAGCCGTACTTCGCGGGCGACGGCCGGATGATTGATCAAGCCTACCAGCCGCGTTTGCCGGAAGGCATGATTCGTTGTTACTTGGTGCATGACAAGGTTGGCGGATTCGGGTTCCAGGCGATCAACGCGCTCTATCCCGCGCCTCTTGGCGCGCGACCGGATGCCGCGCCCCAGCCGACCTCGCGCGTGTACCACCCGGCCTCCATGTCGGAGTTTCAACCGCTCAAGCGTCTTTTGGAACAGGAGTGGGTCCCGGCGTTGCAGCGGCGCTTCGAGATCGATACCAATCAACTGCCAGTACTATGGGATTGCGATTTTCTGCTCGGACCGAAGCGTGAATCCGGTGAAGATACTTACGTGCTTTGCGAGATAAACGTCAGCAGTGTGTCGCCATTCCCCGATTCTGCGGTGACCTTGGTGGCACAAGCTACGCTCGCACGGGTGCAGGCGGCGATAGGATCACGAACGCCGAGGGGCACCCGCTGAAGTTACGGGTGCGATCTACGACCTTCAGGCGCCGTCCGGCTCGATCCAGGTCCAGGTCGGCGCCTGGAACAACTACCTCGTCGAGGCCAACGGGCCCCAGATTTCGCGTGACCCTGAACGGTCAGCTCGTCAACGACTACCAGAGTGCCCGGCAGCAGTCGGGTTACCTCGCGCTCCAGGCACACGATTCGTTGTCGCGGACCCAGTTCCGCAACTTGCAGGTGCAAAAGCTTCCGTGATCCGACCTCTACGAGCATCGCCCTCGGCATGATCTGCCCTGGGTGCCGGCAGGACAACCCGAGCGACGCCCGGTTCTGCCTGGGCTGCGGCGCCCGCCTCACGCTCGCGTGTGGGGCGTGTCGGGCAGAGCTACCCGCCGGTGCCCGCTTCTGCCTTCGATGCGGCGAGACCGTCGCGGCGGGCACCGTGGCCGCGCTTCGCTCGCCCGCCCCGGAGACCTACACCCCCAGGTATCTGGCCGAGAAGATCCTCACGTCCAAGGCCGCCCTGGAAGGTGAACGAAAGCATGTAACGGTGGTGTTTGCCGATCTCAAAGGTTCTATGGAGCTGCTTGCCGACCGCGATCCCGAGGAGGCGCGGAGACTTCTTGACCCGGTGCTGGAACGGATGATGGAGGCCGTCCACCTCTACGAGGGCACCGTGAATCAGGTCATGGGCGACGGGATCATGGCCCTCTTCGGAGCGCCGCTCGCGCACGAAGACCACGCGCTGCGGGCCTGTTACGCGGCGCTGCGGATGCAGGAGCTGGTGAAGCGATACGCCGAGGACGCACGCCGGACACAGGGCGTGAACGTCCAGATCCGGGTAGGGCTCAACTCGGGCGAGGTCGTCGTCCGGGCGATCGGCAGCGACCTCCACATGGACTACACGGCGGTCGGGCAAACGACACATCTCGCGGCGCGTATGGAGCAGCTCGCGAGCCCGGGCAGCATTCTCATGACGGCATCGACCCTCGAGCTGGTGGAGGGTTACGTCGCCGTGACTGCACTTGGGCCGGTCCCGGTGAAGGGACTCCCCGCGGCGGTGGAAGTCTACGAGGTGACGGGGGCGGGCCCGGCCCGCACGCGGCTGCAGGCGTCCGCCTGGCGGGGACTGACGCGCTTTGTTGGCCGCGGCGCCGAGCTGGAGGCGCTTGGCCGGGCCCAGCAACTGGCGGGGAGTGGTCTTGGTCAGGTGGTCGCGACGGTCGGCGAGGCTGGCGTCGGCAAGTCACGTCTCATCTACGAGTTCATCCACTCTCACCGCCTGATGGACTGGCTGGTTCTCGAAGCCACCTCGCTCTCGTACGGAAGGGGGGCGAGCTACCTGGCGGTGGCCGACCTCCTCAAGAGGTACTTCCAGATCGAACCACGAGACGATAAACGGCGGATCCGCGAGAAGGTGACCGGGAAGCTGGTATCACTGGACTTGGCGTTGGATCTCTCTCTCCCGGCACTCTTGGCCCTGCTCGACGTTCCAGACGAAGGCGAGCAGTGGATGCGTCTCGAAGCACAGGAACGTCGGCGATGGACGCTCGACAGTGTCAGACGGCTACTGCTCCGACAGAGCCAGTTGCAGCCGCTCCTGGTCGTGTTTGAGGATCTTCACTGGGCTGATTCCGAGACGCAGGCCCTCCTGGCTGATCTGGTGGAGAAGCTGGCGGGTGCTCGTATCCTGGTCCTCCTGAGCTATCGCCCGGAATTCACGCACGGATGGGGCGGGAAGAGCTACTACTCCCAGGTACGCGTTGATCCGTTGGCAGCGACGAATGTCGAGGAGCTTCTGCACGCCCTCTTCGGTGACGACGCCGCCCTTGGCGGACTGAAGCGCCTCTTGATCGACCGGACGGATGGGAATCCGTTCTTCCTTGAGGAAAGTGTCCGGACCCTGGTGGAGACGAAGGCGCTGGTGGGCGCGCCCGGTCGTTATCGGCTTACCGCCCCCATCCAGGCTATCCAGGTCCCAGCCAGTGTCCAGGCGATCCTGGCCTCACGCATCGATCGGCTCCCGAGTGATGAGAAGCGTCTGCTACAGGCCGCTGCCGTCATCGGCACCAGCGTTCCGTTCGTTCTCCTTCAGGCGATCGTCGAGCTGCCCGAGACCGAACTTCATCGCTGCCTGGCTCATCTGCAGTCGGCCGAACTTCTCCACGAGACGAGCCTCTTCCCCGACCTCGAGTACACCTTCAGGCACGCACTGACGCATGAGGTGACGTACGGCAGTCTACTCCAGGAGCGGCGTCGTGAGCTGCATGCGGGCGTCGTGGCGGCGATCGAGCGACTCCACCGCGACCGGCGCGCTGAGCATGTGGAGGTGCTCGCCTACCATGCCCTCCGTGGTGGCCTCTGGGACAGGGCGGTCACCTACCTCCGTGAGGGAAGCATCCGAGCCGCGGGCCGTTCCGCGTACCGCGAGGCCCTGACCTCGTTCGAGGAGGCCCTTCGCGTCCTCGCACGCCTGCCCGCGAGCCGCGAGGCCACCGCCCAGGCCATCGATCTCCGGCTCGACTCGCGAGCGGTGCTCGCCCCGCTCGGTCAGTACGGGCGGATCCTGGACTACATGCGTGAGGCTGAAGCCCTGGCGAGAGAGCTCGGTGACCGGCGCCGTCTGGGCCTGGTCCTCGCCGACATCGGGGCGCGATTGCGGAACGTGGGTGACCATGAGCGGGCCATCGATGCGAGCCGACAGGCCCTCGACATCGCCACCGAGCTGGCGGACGCGGGTCTCCAGATCGAGGCGAAGTATCGTCTGGCTCAGGCACATTTCGCAATCGGCGACTTGTCGAAGGCCACCGTCCTCTTCATGGAAACCGTTCACGATCTCGCGGACGAGAGCGTGGTTCGTCGAGCCGCGCTGCCCGCGTTTTTCGCGGCTTGGCCTCGGGCGTGGCTTGGGCTGGCGTTCTCGCATCTCGGTCGCTTCGCCGAGGCGCTCGACTACGCCGAGGGTGCGATCCGGATCGCCGAGGGAGCAGACCACCCACACACCCTTGTCGAGGCGCATGGAGCACTCGGCGGCGTCAGTCTCGAACGGGGAGACCTGCAGAGCGCCCTGCGCGTGTTCGAGCAAGGAGTCGGCCTGCTCCGACGGCGAGGGTTCGGGGACGCTAACGTGCTGTCGGGGCTGGGATATACCTACTCCCTAGCGGGCCGCCTGACGGAAGGTCTGCCCTTGTTGGAAGAGGCGGTCCAGATCGGGGACTCGATAAGCGCGATGGGCCTGGGTCACGCCGTCCGCATCAGTCGGCTGGCCGAGGCGTACGTTATGGCCGGCCGCCCCGACGAAGCCCTCGATCGCGCTCACCACGCGATCGACCTGTCGAGAGAGCACAGAGAGAGAGCGAACGAGGCGCTGGGGCTCAGAGTCCTGGCCGAGATTATGAGTCGCGTCGAGCCGCTCGATACCAAGACGATCGCCGAGCACTACGCCACCAGCCTCTCGCTGGCGAAGGAACTCGGTATGCGTCCACTCGTCGCTCACTGTCACCTTGGGCTCGGCAATCTCTACGGCCGAACGGGCAGACCTCAGGAATCGGGGGAGTGCTTTCGCATCGCGGCGGGTATGTACCTCGAGATGGGAATGCAGTTCTGGTTGGACCGCGCAGAGGCGGAGATGAACCGGTCGGTGTGAAGGTGGCGGGTGACCATTCGACGCCCTCGCTGGCACTAGCACGGTAAGGAAAATGGCGGTCATCCCCCGACGGCATGGGTCGTGACCGCCCCTTCGAGTCCGCGACTCTCCCGAGCCCTTCAGGCGAGCTGAGGGCTATTTCGTCCGATCAGTGATGCACGCGAGATAAGCCTGGCGGTAGGCTGGGTCAGTCTCGCCAACGGACGCCATCCCCAGTTGAGACGGCGGCATTCCCGGGGGAGTGCTGTCCGTTATTCGCCCACCGGTCGGATTGCTGCCTGGCTGAGGGCTGCCCGTGCCCGGGGCCGGCTGAGCGGCCGTTCCTGGCGAAACAGGCGTCCCGGGCGGCATTGAAGATGGAACGGGTTGCCGAGTCGCCCCGGCTCCGGGCTGCACCGGGCTCGCCTTGCTGACTTGGGCCGCCTTCTGGTTGCAAAAATCCATATCCCCCTTCGAGGGCGTGGCCGCCAAGGCAGCCCCGGTGAGAGTGCCTGCGGTGAGAATGCCTGTCCCAAGCAATCGCCCGTATTTCATGGAGGACCTCCTTTGAGAAGGGCTCGATCCCCTCAAAGGTGGCGGCAAGTTCCGTTCCAGACGAGAAGTGATGCCTGGCGCGGCCTTCGTGGGCGCCCATAGTGTGAAGGGTAAGCATTACAGGGAAGGAAGGTGCGCCTTCCACTCTTCCCGGCGGATAGGCCCTCGGAACTCGTGGAGAGTAAGCCCGGATTCGAATCCCGCAGGGGTCACCAAACGCTCGCGAAACCCGCGAGCTCTCAGTAGATCAATCACTTCCGTAGCGCGCGGGGCGGTGCTCTAGCGAAGCGTCGAGGCGATCTGGCGGAGCTCCGCGGGCGAGTGCTCTTCGGCCAGGGGCGTGCCGGGCAGCAGGTACTTGCCCTTGTCGAGGCCGCCGACGAGGACGGGCTCGAAGCCCATGCCGCGGATGATGCGCTCCGCCAGCGCGATAGCCCTCTGATCGTCGCCGGCGATTGGCACGCCGACGGGATCACCCGTCCGGTGCGCGATGTCCACCACGCGGCGGTAGCTGATCCCGTTGAACGCGCGCACGATTTTGGCTCCCGGCAGAAGCTTGGCGGTGGCGAGCCCGGCGCCCCCCTGCTCGTTCGCCCACTTGACCACGGCGTCGCCGTCGCGGCGGGCGATGGGATTGCTGATGTCGAGGAGCAAGGGCTTGCTCGCGATGGCCTGGCCATGCGCCTTGCCGATGTCCTCGATCGCGGCGTAGGGAACGACCAGCACGATCACTTCGCCGAAGGCCACCGCCTGCTCGACGGTGCCGACTTGAGCGAGAGGTCCGAGCCGGGCGGCGAGCGGCTTGATGTTGTCGGGATGGCGCGACGAGAACATCACCGGGTGCCCGGCCTTGACGAACAGCTCGCCGAGCGCCCCACCCATCCGCCCCGCCCCGATCGAGCCGATCTTGACCTGCGGGGCGGGGGTCGACTGGGCCAGGGCCGGCTCGGGCCTCGTCCTCAGGGCGAGCACGCCGACGCCGGCTCCGACGAACTGGAGAAATGTGCGGCGACTGCGATCAGCGTCGTGATGGTCTGTCATGCTCTTTGTCTCCTGGGACCGACGGCGCCTCGCGGGCGCTCCCCGCGATCACCGGGCAAGGGAATGTCGCGACTCGACATGGTAGATCCCCGGTCATGAAGCGGATCGGCCTGTCGACGATGGATCTCGGATCGCGCGTGCATCACGTCTCCCAGCGAATCGTACCGCAGGACTGGAACGCCGGCTATCCGCCGATGGTGGTCTGGTTTCACCGCCGTCTCCGATTCGCCTCGGCCCCGACGGCAGCCCGATCGTGCCCTTGCAGGTCGGCCCTAGCCGGTGGAGGCCGCGAGATGGCTCGGCAAGGACGTCGACTTCCTAGTCATCCCGTGGCCACGTTGGTGTGGCGCAGATCGATCATCGATGGTCCCAGGGGCGACGCGGGCCCGCTGCCGGACGCCCAATACGTCTTTGCTCCCGGAGAGAGCAGCACGGGCGCTACCAAAGCGTGCGCAGAGGTCGTGGCAACTACCGAGGGCCTGACGGCCCGCGCGAGCACTTCAGCGTGGGCGCTCCAGAGCAGGAAACACACCTTCACCATCGAGGAACCACCGAGCGAGGACGGCGTGAGGCCTCCGCAGTTGCCGCTCGTTGTAAGCTCGCCGCGTTTATTGGCGCCGCGGCCTTTTCCTCCAGCTCGCTAGGCCGGCTCCCGCGAAGGTGCTGCCGAGAAGGAGAAGTGTCGCGGGCTCGGGCACGACGGCGGCGTCGGGGACTTCAGTAATGAGGGGCGTCATGGTTCCCGTGAAGTCTCCGTCGCTTGTGAATGTGAGCCCGGTTATGAAGGCGGTGACGTTGTTTGGATCGAGCATTGCGGACGTCTCAATGCCTGTCACGTCGAACGCGCTCACGCCGCCGGCGGGAAAGAAGAATTGCGTATTGGCCAAGAGTTGCTGCAGGACCTGATTTTGCCCTTGGAGGAATGCCAGCGTGAAAATGCCATCCCCCACGGCCGGAAGGGTCACGGAGGCAAAGTTGGGATTGCCTGAGCCGGTAGCGTACTTGTAGCCGGTAGCCACCAAGGGATCTATGAAGACGGGCTGACCTGCCCGCACCGCGAAATTAAAGCTGTATGTTGCACCCAATCCAGTGCTGGGGTCCGGGGCCGGACCAACGGTCGGAAGAAGTACCTGTGCTGCGCCGGTGATTGGGGAGAAGTCGAAGAATGAGGATGACCGGCGGAATATGTTGGAGTTCCCGGAAACTGCCTGGTGGCCTCGGGTCTCGATAAGTTGCACGTTGAGGACATACTGCCCACCAGTAGTTAGTGTGCCGGACGGCACTTGAAAGCTTGTCTGCGTTGGCTGGAGGTTGGTGCTGAAGATAATGTCCTTCTGACCATTCGCCAGGGTCGGACCCAGCTTGTCATAGATGTTGACTCTCACCGCGTCTGGTGCGAATCCACCTGGAACAGTCCAACTCAGGGTGGGTGTTGTCCCCGACCCTGCGATGGTTACCGTCGTTGGAAACGGGACGGGGTCAACCGGGATACCGGCAAGACTTGGTGTGGTGACATGCGCTACGTCCGGGCCGTTTTGAAATGTGAGGTCCCAGCTGCCAACACGACTCAGATTAAATGGGGTGGTGCGTGCGCAGAAGTTAGGATTGACAGCCAGACCTGCGCAGGGAACAGCAGTTGTCGAGAACCCACCCTGTGTGCCCGCAATGGTGGTTCCCGCATTCGGTATCACAGTGTCTGCGCCAAACTGATCTAGGTCGCCCTGCCCTATCCCGACGTCATTCAGACTTCTCGTCTCGCGGAAGTTATTGACGCCAGAAATGTTCGAAATTGGGGTAGCGAGGGCAGGTTGGGCGCAATATGCGAGGGCAACGACACCCGCGAGGGCTCGAAGGATCACTGGACGCCTCCTTGAGCGGGCAGGATCGAGCGCGAGCAATCTAGCGCGTACGAGGAAGGCGGATCAAGAAAATCTCGTTACCGCCGGATCGGGCGCGCCAACGTCTCTGTAAGACTTACCGACTCGGTGGCCCGGAGACGCCCCGCCCGGCGCACGGTGTAAGGACAGTGGTGAGCGGCCTCGGCCGGGGCAGGGCACAAAGTGGCAACGAGACTCCTGGCGGAGACGTCGAAGCCTGCTGAGACACGCGCTAGATCAGCGGGTTACCCCCCGTGAGCACGTCGGCAGCTGCTGCTCTGAACTCTGTCTTACGTCGATGGCTCAAATCCGGCCGAGTGGAAGGAGTCCGCGAATCGTGGCGCAACGGAGGCGGCGAGGATGCGATCGTCGCGCACGTGGCGACGCTGCTTCGCCCCGGCGATTGCTTGTACCTCGTCGATGGGGACGGTACCGCGATGCGGACGGCGCCCGAGGACGTCGACCTGGCAGACCTGCAAGAGCGATACCTCACATTCCACACGGCTCGCGCACCGACGTCAGCGCCGGGCTGCGGCTGGGCGAGCGCCTGGTCCGCGTGGGGCTGGAGATATTGGAGTTCCGCGGCACCTATCTGATCGGACCGGTGCTAGCTGGGATGCGCACGCCGCCGTGGGCGGCACGAGATGCCATGGTGGCTGCCGGCGTAGCGACCGAGGAGGATGTCGCGCGCTGGGCAAGCGCGTTCGATTGGTTCGATGCCGCGGCTATCGACCAACGCTGTTCGCGCCGATGTTTGCCGCGCTCGGACGGCGTCGAGCCTTCGGCACCGAGGCTGTTCGGGAGCGTCGGCCGGCAGTACTGCTGGTCGATTGACGGCGGCAGTCTATCTGGCCTAGCATGTCGCTCATCCTGGCCGGCTCGCTCGGGAGCTCATGTCACGGGGACGGGGGCCACGAAGGGGTGCCCGCCGCCGGAAGGGCGCTGATGTTGGCTATCCTGACCCTCCCGGTATCGTTTCATGAAGGAGGGCACCGTATGAAACGGATCGCGTTCTTGCTGGTTGCGGTTGCAATGGGGACGAGCGTTGTCGCCTACATGGCTCCCGCTCCCGCATCTGGGCAGGCAGACGGACAGGGTGCCCC
>Ga0075423_10003008_pt1 | contig 15429 bp, 19 predicted proteins | sample SoiMethybrSBSTD2_FD_80114 | JGI IMG/M metagenome (GOLD analysis project Ga0075423, IMG submission 80114) | Bulk soil microbial communities from a Populus tree surrounding site in Tennessee, USA - Soil MetaG P. TD hybrid SBSTD2 | ecosystem: Environmental > Terrestrial > Soil > Tree plantation...
ACTGACGCATCCACTCTGGGAGGTCGGGCATGGAACGCATGATGGACGGCGGCAGCGGCGGCTTCGGCAGCGACCCGATGAGCTCCGGCTCCGACATGGGCATGGCCGGCGGGGAGCGTCCCGCTCGGAAGGCGGCCACGCGCAAGAAGTCGGGCGGCCGGAAGCGCAAGAAGGCGTCGAAGGCGCGCGGTCGGACGAAGGGCAAGGCTCGCGGCAAGGCGCGCGGTCGGGCGGGCTCGCGCGCGAAGAAGAAGGGCTCGCGAAAAGCGCGGCGGCGCTAGTCCGTCAGACGTAGCGCGAGAAGCGCGGCGGGGTCGATGCGGGCGCCGCCGAGCTGCGCACCGAAGTGCAGGTGCGGGCCCGTCGCCCGTCCCGTCGCGCCGACCGTACCGAGCGTCTGACCGCGATCGACTCGATCGCCCTCGGCGACGGCGACCGTGTCCAGGTGGAAGTACAGCGTGTGCAACCCCAGGCCGTGGTCGACGGCGACCAGGCGGCCGGGAAAGAAGTACTCTGCCACCAGCGCCACGCGTCCGGCGTTCGCGGCCACGACCGGCGTGCCGCGTGCCACCGAGTAGTCGGCGCCTCCGTGCGGAGCGCGCGCCTTTCCGTTGATGATCCGACGGGCTCCGAATCCGCTCGGTGCCTCGGTGCCTGCCACGGGCCGAACGAAAGCACCACGCCAGAGGCGCTCCGGCGAGATCGTCCGATAGAGCATCTGGAGCTGTCGGCCCTCAGCCTCCGCGCGGCGCTCCGTCTCCGGATCGGGGTCCGCCATTCCGGGAGGCACCGTCAGCCGTTGCACGGAGAATTTCCGTCCCGAGACATTCAGCTTGCCGCTCAGTCGCTGCGGATCCAGCCCGGGCTCGAGGATGGCGAGCCGCCACGCTTTGCCGCCCGGCTTCGTATCGATGTCGACTCCGAGCAAGGCAGCGTGACCACCCGCGTAGGGGAAGAACGTGAGCGGCTGACCGTCGACCGAGCCCTCGATGACCGCCGCCTCGGAGGCCCCGCGCAGATGCATCCAAGCGACGTCACCGACCCGCGGCCGCGCAGGATGCCAGGCGACGACGGGACGATCGGCGGAAACGACAGAGCCAGGCAAGAACACCAGCGCGAGCACGATGGCCGCGCGACAAGCGCGCGCTGTGCGAATCCTCACTCGGGGCGCTGCTGTCGCAGGAACTGCTCGATCTCCTCGACCAGCTCGGACGCCGGCGGCAAGTCGCTCCCGCCACCCGGTGTGGCCGGCTCTTCTTCGGCGTCGCGCGACTCGAGCTTGCGGATGTAGCCGGCGATCTTTTCGTTCTGCGCGACGATCTCGGTGAGGTTCTGATCGAACTGCCGGCCGGCGTCTTCGAGATCGCTCAGGTCGGCGGTCGCGTTGAGGAGCACGAGCACGCGACGCACCAACGCGAGCGCGGCTTTCGGGTTTTCGATCCCCGAGATGTAGTGCGGAACGTTCGCCCACAAGCTCGCGATGGGCAGCCCGCTCTCACGGCACGCGGTGTTCAGCACGCCGACGATTCCCGTGGGTCCCTCGTAGCGCGTCGGCGTGACGCCGAGCAGTCGCGAGAGCTCCGGATCCGGGGCGCCGCCTGACAGACGCACCGGCCTGGTGTGCGGGACTTCGGCCAGCAGCGCGCCGAGCGTCAGCACCAGCGTGGCATCACAGCGGCGCGCCAGCTCGATGATGGCGGCGCAATAGGTCTTCCACTTGAGATGCGGCTCGGCGGCGACGCCGACGATCAGATCGCGTCCCAGCGAGGTCGGCTGGGCGATCGAGAACTCGGTATTCGGCCAGATGACCTCGCGCTCCGTCTCCGATCCCGGCTTGAAGCGCACCGTGGGCCGAGATAGTCCGAAATGATAGAACTCCTCAGCGTCGATCTCGGCGAACTTGTGCGCATTGAACGTGGTGGCCAGGTATCGCGCGGCCGTCGTTGCCGACTCGGCGGCGTCGTTCCACCCGGTGAAGGCGGTGATGAGAATGGGCCGGCGCAACCCGGACGGCTGCGCGTGAATCGTGAGGGCACCCATCGATGCGAGTCTACCATTTGAAGACACGGCCACTCCGGAGTAGCATGTGGCGGCGCGTTTGCCAGTCAATCGCGACTTTGATTCTTGTGGAGGATCGTTATGCGGAGCACGGGGTGGCGGGTTGTCTTGATCGGCAGTGTGCTGGTGGCGCTAGGTGGGTGCGCGTCGAGCGAGGAGTGGACGACGTGGAAGGAGCATCCGACGCATTACGCCTCGGGCGACCACGGCTTCTTCTCGCTCCGCAACCGGGAGGGCAAGTCGGCCAAAGTGACCCGTGACGACATCGCCATGGCGCGGGACCAGGGCTGGTGGGGTCGGCCAATCACGGTGAGCTCGGAACAGATTCTCGAGCGCTGATGCCGAGTTGACAAGGCCGGTGACGCGGGACGGCTCTCGCGTCGCCGGCCGAAGTCTCTTTCGCCTGCCAAACCCCAGCCAGCAGTAGCATGCCGGTCTGGCATCGTCGATGCAGAGGTCGCTTCGCATGACAACACAACGGATCGCCTCAATCCTGGTCGTGGTGCTGCTGCTGGCGACCGGCGCCGCCTCCGCTGCACCGTCCGAGGACCGTATCCTCGCGCTGGACCGATACACCTCTGACAAGGGCCGCGCCCTCGGCAACACCTACGGGGGGACCCTGAAGCAAATCAATACCTCGATCTATCACTGCATGCCTTGGCTCGAGGTGCCTAAAGAAGGCATCGGATTTTATAAGCCCCGTGACGCGTCCAAGGACGACCGTTATCTGTCGCTGAGGGTCTACATCGAGCAGGAGCCGTCCACCCAGTTCGCCGCGCTCCCCATGGAGCAGCGCGCCTCCTCGATGTTTTCGCGCTATACCGGTCCGCTGTTGCGCCGACTGAGCGGCAACGGCGCGATGGTCAACGACTCGTCGCTCGACGGCTTCACCGTCATCCTGGAGTGGCTGAAGGAGACGCCGATGTCGGGCGGCCGGCCGGTGCACGAGACCATTGCCGTGTTCATCGACAAGGCGACGGCGCTCGAGTACCTGCAGGGAATGGTGAAGGGCCCTGAGCTGGCCGAACGGGCGCGCGTCTATGGTTGGGACGGTGAGACGCCCCTCGGTCGCCTGCGCCTTGCCTCGTGGGACGACAACTTCGTGGCGACGTACAAGGTGGCGAACTACCAGCTCGCTCCCGGCGTCTCCTGCCAGTAACCGGATAGCCGGCGGGGAACCCCGGCTGGGGTTCCCCGCCCATCACCTCTCCGAGCAGGTCCCTCAGCCGGACGCCGCGCCCGAAGTCCGAGCGTCTGAAATCGCGGCGCCGACGGCTGCTGCAATCGCGAGCAGGGAGCGCGCGGCGGCGCACGTCGGGGCCGAAGCCACCAGCGGCTCGCCGAGGTCCGCCGCCGCGGCCAACGCCGGATCGAAGGGCACGGCGCCGAGAAACGGGATGCCGGCCTCGCGCGCAAGCTCGGCACCCGAGCGCCCGGGAAACAGACCCGTCATGTTCTCGACGAGGCCGAGCACCGGAGCCTTCGCCTGGGCGGCGATCGTGATCGACTTGCGCACGACGAGATGCGCGACGTCGGACGGGATCGTGACGACGACCGTACCCGACAGCACGGGCAGCAGCCCGGCAACGGTCACGAGCCGATCCGTTCCGGGCGGCAGGTCGAGAAGCAGCATATCGAGCGCGCCCCAGGCGGTATCCGCGAGGAACTCGCGGAGCGCGTTGGCCTCCATCGCGCCACGCCAGGTGTGCGACTCCGCTTGCGTCGGTGCTTCCCAGACGAGCGGCGTGTCGTCGGAAGGCAGCAGCAGGTCCATCGACATCACTCGTATGCCGAGCGCGCTCTCCGGCGGCGTGACGCCGTCGGCGCCGACCACGAGGCGGCGGCCGCGCACGCCGAGCATCGTCGCCATGGTGGGCCCATTGAGGTCTGCGTCCAGGACGCCCACGCGCCGGCCTTCGAGCGCCCAGCACGCGGCGAGATTCGCCGTGATCGACGACTTGCCGACCCCGCCCTTGCCGGAGACAACGGCCACGACCGCGCGGACCTCCGCGAGTCGTGCCTGCAGCCGCGCCTGCTGCTCGCCGACCTGTTGCGCGATGTTCGAGCCGCCGTCGCCCGCGATGTCTTTGTAGCGCTTCATTGTATCGGGGTCCGCTCGGCCGGGTCGGTCCGCAGGTGGCCTGTTCTAGGCACGCGTGGCTCCGCTGGCCCGGTCATTCGGCGGGCTTCTGGTCTGCGGTCCATGCGGCGACCGCGACGAAGAGGAGCGCCACGACGGTGACCAGGAAGAACACGGCGGCGCCGGCGCGGAATGTGATGTCTCCGCCCCACGGGGCCGCGACGGTCGCCGTCTCCGGCCGAAGCGCCACGCGCAATACGAGCCACGCGCGGATGGCCATGAACAGCGTCAGGATTCGCGCGAAGTCGCGACGGCCGAGCACCCAACGCTCGAACCAGGCGCGCGGGCGCCGCAGCAGATACGGGATGGCGATGACGAACACAAGCCCGAGCACGATCCAACCCACGCCGGCGCTCGCCATCTCGCCTCGGACACCGACACCGTGGAACGCGAGGTAGACACCGCCGATCCAGTAGACGATGCCGTACACCAGGTAGGCGCGCGCGGCGTCACGAAACCGATCGCCGGGATCGAGCGGCGGACGCTCGGGAATCATGCGTCTCTCAGCCCTGTGGCCGGAAGCGGCCGCCCCACCTGGCTCGGACATCGGCGAGCAGCGCCGGAGTGATCACCGCTTCACCGCGAGAGCGCGCGTAGCCTTCGACGGCCTTCACGACCATGCCGCGCGCAAACGACGGGATCGCGCTCAGGCGCTCGCGGGCTGCGGGCTCCCACGTGAGCTCGTAATCGACCGCCAGCCCGAATGTCAGCGTCGCCGGCAGCTCGATCACGGCGCCACCGTGGCTCCCGGGCTGATAGCCACACGCGGGGTCTTCCGCCAGATAGTCGCCGTACGTCGCATAGGCGCGACAGCGACAGCCGCCGCAGATCTTCGTGAACTCGCACGCGCCGCACCGGCCGCCGAGCTTCGGCTCGCGCAGATCGTTGAAGACCGGCGCCGAGCGCCAAAGGTCGGCGAAGCCCGTCGTTCTCAGGTTTCCGGCGCTCACCGGCATGTACGGACACGGCGTGACGTCGCCCTCGGGCGTGATGCGGCAGTAATACTTCCCCGCCGGGCACGAGCCGTGCGCGTAATTCTTCAGCAGCGGCGACGACGGATTGAGCTGCCACAGAATCCGGCGAAAGTGCGGCGCGCATTTCGCGCGGATCAGCAGCCCGTCGGCGCGGCCGATCGGCGTCGACCACGGATCCTCGAATCGCTCGGTGGCAGGCGGCTCCGCCATGCCCAGCATTCGTCGAACGAACGACGGCGGCCCCTGCCCTGCGCCTTGCGCCTTTGCCAGCGCCGTCAGAATCTCCTCGTAGGCGGCCGCATCGATGTCGGTCAGGTCTCGGCCACGGCCGGTACGAACGAGGAAGAAGAAGTTCAGGACCTTGGCCCCGAGGTTCCGGGCGAGATCGATCATCGACGGAACTTCCTTCACGTTCCAATCGGTGACCGACATGTGCAGGGAGAAATCGAGCCCCTCATCGCCCAGCACGCGAGTGGCGCGGATCGCGCTGTCCCAGGCGCCGGGCAGCCGGCGAAAGCCGTCGTGTTTCGCGCGATCGGTCGAGTCGAGACTGATGGAGGCGCCGAGCACGCCGTGCTGGCGCATCAGCCTGGCCTCCCGCTCGCGCAGCAGCACGCCGTTGGTCCCGAAGACCGTCGTGAATTTCTTCTCCGAGGCGTAGCCGGCGACGTCCCAGATGTCACGGCGCAGGAGCGGCTCGCCGCCGGTGAGAATCAGGAAGACGTTGGGATTCACGAGGGCGATCTCGTCGATCACGCGCCGGCACTCCGCCGTCGTCAGCTCGCCGCGCGTGTCGGCTCCGGCATGCGCCGACATATAGCAGTGCGCGCACTCGAGATTGCAGCGCTGGGTGAGATTCCAGGAGACCGAGTACGTGGTATACGGCGACGGCGTGCTGCTCATCGGCGGCCCGGCCGCAGAAAGGCGCGGCAGACGTTCCCGCGGGAACGCGACAGAACGTTTCCGCAGAAACGTGCGACGACGAGCCGCCGCGCCGCCGGCGGGGCCTCGGCCACAGCGAAGCTTACCTCGGCTTCTTGTTCGACACGTACCCGGCGATGACCTCGTTCATCGTCTCGCGTGCGTGACCGATGCCTTCTTCGCACACGGCGAGGTCGATCGTGGTCACGCCCTTGGCCGTGGCCACCTTTTCGACTTCCTCGCGTGTCATGTCACGCATGAAACCCGCGGGCACGCGGTTGAGGCGCGCGGTGGCGTCGTCCGTCCAATTGAACGCGCCCCCCTCGCTGACCACGGCGACAGGTGCCTGAGCCGGCTCGAACTTCGTGCGCGCCAGCAGCGTGTCCCAGCCGGCCCCGAGCTTATCTCGTCCGACCGTCTCCTCGATCATGGGCAGCGCCAGCTGGCACGTGATGACCGGAATCTTGCGGCTGCGCGCGTACTTTTCCACGCGCGCCTTCGCGCGCCGTCGCAGATAGGCGTCGGTCACCTCACGGAGCGCGTCACGCGCATCGGCGGACCACTTCACCTGCACGCCAGGCAGCGCCTCCTCTTCCTCGACGCCGCCTTCCTGCGCCGCGATCGCCTCCACCACGTCCCTGCTGATGACCTGGAACTTCTCGGGCGCGGCCTTGCACACCGGGCACGTGACGACGGCGTTCGGACCCTTGACCGTGTAGCCACAGACCGAGCAGATGGCCGTGGCCGGCTGTGATTCGGCGCGCAGCTTCGCGACGGCCAGATCTTCGGCCATGATCTGCATCTTCTCCGCCATGCGTGTCGGCATGAAGATCGCCATGGCCTCGTCGATCACCTTGTTGGTGATGACGGTGTGCCCTTGCTCGATCGCATAGCGCAGCAGCGCGGTGCGCGCCACGCCCTTCACCTGGGGCGGCACGCGTTCCATCCGCGCCTCCGCCTCTTCGGTCCACGAGATGATCTCCTCCGCCTTGACGTCGAGCGGTGGGTAGAATCGGCCGCCGGTCAGCAGGACGTTGCACGGCGCCAGGCGCAGCAGATTCTCGGTGTTGGAGCCGAGATCTTTCTCGTTCTCGTCGGAATGCACGCCGACGCGACCGAGGATGAGCAGCCACGGCTGCTCCTTGCGCGCGAAGGTCAGCACCTTTTCGAAGCACTTGCCGTCCAGCAGCGTAATCGCGAGATCGACGCCGGCCTCAGCCGCGAGCTTGCGCGCGATCTCGAGGTGCGACTGATAGATCTTGGTCAGCCCCGTGTCGATGATCTCCTCGTGCAGCTGCTCCTGCTCCTTGAAACGGAAGATCTTGGAGGCCTTCTCGCTGAGCACACCGACGATGCCGTTGAACATCGCGTAGTGCAGATACGGGTCGTAGACCGCGATGGCCTGCACGGGCCGGTTGAGGGCTTTCGACAGCGCGATGCCGATCTGGAGCCCGTGGAAAGACTGCGGTGAGCCATCGAGCCCGACCACGATTGCGCCTTCGCCGTCTTTGAGCGCGTCCGGATTGCGCACGACGAGCGTGTCTCGCTCGACCCGGCGCACGAAGCGCTCGGTCACGGATCCGAGCTGACTATCCTTCACCGCGCCCATGCCGAGCGCGCCCATCACGACGAGGTCGTAATCGGAGGCGAGGGTGTCCTCGATCAGGGCCTTGTAGTGCTTGCCGTCCATCATCCTGGCCATGAACGCGAGCCCCGCCGCCTCGGCCTTCATCTTCATGACGTCGAGATAGGACTCGGAGATCAGCTGGAGCCCCATGGCGATCAGTGAGTCGTGGATCTTACGCTGGCGCTCGAGCTCGTTCTCGTCCTTGTATTCCTCGGGGAGCGTGTACTCCATCTGCTTGAACCGGTAATCGTGCAGGCGCGCCGCGTAAACGTGGGAGCCGGTGAGCCGCGCGCCGAACGCGCGGCCCAGCTCGACCGCGAGGTCGATGGCGCGGTTGCTGTGCTCCGAGTTGTCCACCGGCACGTAGACGTGCTTGTACATTCGCTCGCTCCCCCGTTTACTTGAGTTCGAACTGAACCGTAACCGCGCCGCGGGGCGCGATGGTGACGTGTTTGGTGATCGTGCGTGGCTCGTCGTACAGCGGCCGGCCGTCCTTGCTTACGCCTCGGGATCGATAACCCTCGTGCCACACGGTGACCTTGTACGTGTGCGGCGGAACGTCGGCGATCCGGAACGCCCCGGCGTCGTCCGTGACTGCGACGTACGGGCTGTCGTGGACGAACAGCCACGCAAACATGTTGGGATGCGCCTCGCACACGATCCGCACGGCGCCCGGCCTGGTGAGGCGCCGGGTGATGTCGACGAGCTGATCGCGAGGGGGCAGCGCGAGGTTGAACACGGGCGCCGCACCCATGAATCCACGCACGTTGTGGACGGTGGCGTCGGAGCTCTTCACGCGTGCCCGCTCGCCGGCGGCCAGCGCGCTGACGTGCGAGACGAAGAGACAGCGCTGACTGTCGATCAGGACCTCGCCCGTCGCCTTCTTGCCCTTCGCGACGCCCTCGATCATCACGACGCTGCCGCGTACCCCGCGATCCGGTCCCACCACCAGCGCCTCGGACGCCTGGTGCTCGCCGCAGATGTCGCGGTCGCGGTGCACGACGATCGGGTCGAGTCGCGGCGGCGTCCCGGCGAAGCGCACCACGCCGGACAGCGTGCCGCCGTCGGTGACCGCGACCTCTTCGTAGGCCGCCTGCGCCGCCGTCTCCGGCAACGCCACCAGCACCACCAGCAGCACCAGCCATTTCACGCAGCGCCCCTCACAGATTCGGATTGAGCCCGTATTCGATGGCGAGCCACAGGCTGCGGCTGTAGCGGAAGAACCACAGCGGGAACACCACGCAGAACGGCAGCCAGATCTCGAGCTGCGTGGCCGTCGACAGCTCGGTACGCGTCCACAGCAGGAAGTACCCGGCGATGGCTACGACCGTGGTGACGGCGTAGTTGACGTAGATCGCGCCGACCCAATAGCCCTGCGCCCGCTCGAATTTCAGATAGCAGACCGGACAGACCTCGTTCATCGTGAACCAGCCGCGGTAGAGCGGCGCGCGGCCGCAACGCGGGCAACGCAGCCGCAGGCCGCGGCCGATGCCCGTCGCTACCCGCCGCAGCGCCTCGGCCACAGCGTGTCTCGTCCACGCGCGAGCGGCTCAGTGCTTCGCCGCCTCGGGGGCGGCGACCTTCTTGTCGTCCGAGGTCTTCTTGGCGACGGCGAAGCCGTCCGGCAGCAGCACGAACACGAGGAGCGTCGCGATGGCCAGCGGCGTGACCGCGATCAGGCCGAGCGTGCGCGTCTCGAGCTTGAGGTGCATGAAGTACATCGCCACCAGCGTCGCCTTCCACACCGCGAAGACGCAGAGGAGCACCGCGATGTAGAGCTTGGGGATGGGCAGGAAGATCACGCCCAGCTCCACCGCGGTCAGGATCGCGAGGTAATAGAAGATCGCCATGTAGTTCGGATGCTTGTGTTCCGCCATGACCCCTGTCCCCTAGAGGAGATACATGAAGGTGAACACCATGATCCACACCAGGTCGACGAAGTGCCAGTACAGCCCCGTGATCTCGACGAAGTTGTACGAGGCCATCGGCTGCGCGCGCCGCGCGACGACTCCCATCGTGGCGAGCAGGTAGATGACGCCCGCCGTCACGTGCAGCCCGTGGAAGCCGGTCACCAGGAAGAACGACGTGCCGAACAGCGAGGCGCCCCACGGGTTGCCGTTGATGTGCAGGCCGCGGTGGATCAGGTGCGTCCACTCGTAGGCCTGCAAGCTGACGAAGATGGTGCCGCCGAGTGCCGTGAAGAGCAGAAACATCTTCGCGCGGTTCTTGTCGCCGCGGCTGAGCCACTCGAGCGCCTTCACCATCGTCACGCTCGAGCAGATCAGCAGGAACGTCATCAGCGCGGTGAGGTTGATGCCGAGGACCTGATAGGGATTCGGCCAGTCGGCGCTGGTGGCCCGCATCGCGCCGTAGCCGGCAAGCAGCGTGCCGAAGCCGACGGCGTCGCCGGCCAGGAAGATCCACATGCCGAGCTTGCCCCACGATTCGGGTGTGAGCGGGGACTCGGCGGCCTCTACCGCCGCCGCCCCATGCGCGGTCGCAGCAGTCATGTCGTCTCCGTGTGAGTTCGAGGTGAAGGATCGGTGGGCGCGGTGCGCCGCACCATCGTCGAGATCCGCGCCACGGCATCGCGCGGACGCCAACCGAATTGCCATGCGAGGGCGCCGAGGATCGCGCCGCCCACGATGAACGGCATCAGGATGAGGCCGAGATACGGCCAGGTATAGGACCGATCGCCGAACGCGTTGCCGAGACAAACCGCACAGGCCGCGGCGCGCTCCGGCAGCGCCAGCCCGACGACGAGCGTCGCGAGCGCATGGCGGGCCCTCATACGAGGTACACCGTCACGTAGAGGACCGGCCAGACACCGACGACGAAGTGCCAGAACATCGCGCACGCTTGCAGCGGCGCGATCCGGCCTTCCCGGAAGCGCCCCGCGGCTACGAGGGCCGTCGTGACGAGCAGCCACACGAGGGCCGCGAGCACGTGCACGCCGTGGAAACCGATCAGCGCGAAGAATGTCGTGCCGTAGATGCCCGACCCGAGACTGAGCCCGTAGCCGATCAGCCTGATCCACTCCCAGCCCTGGATGGCCAGGAACAGGGCGCCGAGCGCCGCCGTCGCGCCGAGCCAACGGACGTGCCGGCGATGATTGCGCCGGCGACGGGCACGGCTCGCTGCGGCCAGCGTGAAGCTGGACGCGATGAGCACGAGCGTGTTCACGCCCGTCACGGCGATCGGCAGCCGCGGCTCGAGCGGCGGCGGCCACGCCGCCATCCCCAGGCGCAGGACGAACAGCGCGGAGATCATCGCGCCGAAGAACATCGCCTCGGCGCCCATGAACACGAGCACGGCGAGACGGAGGTTGTCCAGTCCGCGGCGCGGCCCCGGGTCGCGGTCGCCGTCCCCGCCTCCGCCGAAGTCCCGCGGAACGGGCGGGATGCGCCCATTCGTCCGGCGCTCTGCCGGCGGCCGCGGCGGTGCCTGCGTAGGCGTCATGTCGTCACCACCGGATTCCCGCCAGAAGCGTGGCGACGGCGAGCGTGGCCATAATGCCCAGCAGCACACGCAGGGTGCGTCGAGTGCGCAGGCGCAGATCGTTGGCGGATCGCTCCGGTGTCATCGCTTGTCCAACGCCAGAAGCGTCAGCAACGCCGGGAGATAAAGAAGCGACGCAAACAGCACGCGCCGCGCGCCGCCGAGCGACGGCGCCAACGCCTGCCGCGCACCGAGCGCAACGAAGCCGAGACCGAGCGCGAGGGCGCCTGCGAAGTACACGCCGCCCGCCAGGCCGATGAGCGTCGGCAGCAGGCTGACGCCGAGCAGCGCGAGGCAGCCGGTCACGATCTGCCGTTCCGTGCTGGTGCCGTCCGGATCGATCACCGGCAGCAGTCGCACGCCCGCGCGTGCGTAGTCATCGCGATAGAGGCGAGCGATCGCCAGCGTGTGGGGCAGCTGCCACAGGAAGAGGATGCCGAACAGGACCCAGGCGCCCGCACCCGCGTCGTCGCGCGCGGCGACCCAGCCCGTCACGGGCGGCAGCGCCCCGGGAATCGCACCGACGATCGTGCACAGCGCCGTGCGCAGCTTCAGCGGCGTATACGCGAAGAGATAGAGCGCGAACGTCGCGAGCGTCACCGCGGCCGGCGCCACCCCCACGAACGCCGCGAGATATGCGACGCCGAGCGCGGTGAGCGCCGTACCGAAGACGAGCGCTTCGAGCGGCACCAGTCGGCCATCCGGCAGGGGGCGCGTCCGCGTGCGGTCCATGCGCCCATCGACCTCGCGCTCCCAGTACTGATTGAGCGCCAGCGTCCCTCCAGCGGCGAAGACCGTGCCGATCGCGAGGTGCAGCAGCCGCGCCCAGTCCGCAGGCCCTGTCAGGCCGGCGTAGTAGCCGACGACCGTCGTGACGACGACCATGAGCACCACGCGCGGCTTGGTCAGCGTGACGAGATCCGTCAGCACGCGTCGGCGATCGCGCTCGAGCGGCGCGACGATGACTTCGGTCGGCGGGGTCATGCGCGCCTCTGAACCGGATGCTCGCCGCCGAGCGGCGGTTGATGCGCCAGTCGCCGACCCGAGACGCCCGCGAGCGTGTGCACTCGCGGCGCATGGAGCCGCACGGTGAGCACGACGACGGCGCACAAGACGAGGCCCCCGACGAGGCGATGAATGACGGGCAGCGCCAGCATCGTGACCTGCTCACCGGGGACCCAGATCGGTGAGAAGCGCGCCAGATACGCGCCGATCCCGAGCGCCGCTTGCAGGCCGAGCAGCGCGAGCAATGCCCGCGACAACGGGACGGCGACGACGTCGCCGGTCCGACGCGCTCGCGCCGTGAGGATCGGCACGACGGTGAAGACGGCGACGGCGCCCGCAACATGCAGCCAGAGCCAGCCCGCGTGCGTGAGCAGCGCGCCGAGCACGATCTGTGCGTACGTCACGACGCAGCAAATGATCGCGAGACGACGGAGGCCGCCGTCGGCGGCGGCGCTGATCGCGCGCGTCGCAGCCGGCGACGTGAGATACGCCAACGTGGCGACGAGCGCGAAGAACGCCTGCGCGAGCGGTCCGTGAATCAGCGCGATCTCATCGCGCAGCAGCACCACTCGCAGCCCTCCGAGCACGCCCTGCGCGATCACCGTCACGACGGCCACGACACCGAGGACGCGCAGGGCGCCGCCCCGGCGCCACAGCGCCGCGGCGAGAGCGAGCGTGAGCAGACCGACGGTCGCGCCGAGCAGACGGTGGCTGTGCTCGTAGAACACGCCGCCGATCATCCGGGACCAGGGATACAGAAACAGGTTGTGCCCGAACGTGTTCGGCCAGTCCGGGACGGCGAGCGCCGCCCCGGTATTGGTCACGAGTCCTCCGAACACGATCAGGACGGCGGTCGCGACCGCCGTCCCGAGCGCCAGACGATGAGCCAACATCCCCCGCTGCTCCGCGTGTGCGTCAGTGGCGCCGCGCCCCGGCGCCGACCGGAGCCTGCGTCTGCGGCAAAAAGTCCTCGCGCGCGTCGGGATCGCTGTACTCGTAGGGGCCGCGGTACACCGTGGGCACGTGGGCGCCCCAGTTCAGATGCGGCGGCGGCGACGGCGCCGTCCATTCCAGCGTGTTGGAGTTCCACGGGTTCATCGGCGCCTTCGGGCCGGCGAACAGCGAATAGAAGAAGTTGATGACGAAGGCAATCTGCGAGACGCCCAGCAGGAGTGCCGAGTACGTGATGAACACGTTCCAGTGCTGCTGGTGCTGCAGGAACTCGTACTGCATCGGATTGTAGATGCGGCGCATCTGCCCGCCCACGCCGATGATGTGCATGGGGAAGAACGTGGCGTTGAAGAAGATGAACGTTCCCCAGAAGTGCAGGTGCCCCAGGAAGCCGTTGGTCATCCGCCCGAACATCTTCGGGAACCAGTAGTAGATGGCGGCGAACGCGCCGAAGATGGAGCCGCCGAAGACCACGTAGTGGATGTGGGCGACGATGAAGTACGTGTCCTGGATGTAGATGTCGACGGGCGTGCTGGCCATGAAGATGCCGCTGAGGCCGCCGATGACGAACATACCCACGAAGGCCAGCGCGTTGAGCATCGGCACGGTGAACTGGATGCGCCCGCCCCACAGCGTTCCCAGCCAGTTGAACGTCTTGATGGCGGAGGGCACCGCGATGATCATCGTCGTCACGGTGAACGCCATGCCGAGCGACGGGCTCATGCCGGATACGAACATGTGGTGGCCGTAGACGATCCACGACAGGAACGCGATGGCGATCATCGAGAACGCCATGGCGTGATAGCCGAAGATCGGCTTGCGGCTGAAGACGGGCAGGATCTCGGAGGCGATGCCCATGGCCGGCAGGATCAGGATGTAGACCTCCGGATGGCCGAAGTACCAGAACAGGTGCTGCCAGAGCAGCGGCTCGCCGCCGCCCGACGGCGCGAACCACGACGTCCCCAGCGTGCGGTCGAAGAGCAGCATGGCGACGGCCGAGGTCAGCACGGGCAGCGCGAGCAGCAGCAGGATGGCCGTGATGAACAGCGACCACACGACGAGCGGCATCCGGAACAGGTGCATGCCCGGCGCGCGCATGTTGACGATCGTCGTGATGTAGTTGATCGAGCCCATCATGGAGCCGACACCCATGACGAACAGGCTGATGCACCAGAGGTTCTGACCCCAGTTCACGCCCGTGTACTGCGGCACCGCGGACAGCGGCGCGTACGACGTCCAGCCGGCCGCGGCGTGACCACCTTCGACGAAGAATCCGCTCAGCATGATCACGCCGGCGGTGGCCGTCGTCCAGAACGACAGCATGTTGAGGAACGGGAAGGCCATGTCACGCGCGCCGATCATGAGCGGGATGCAGAAGTTGCCGAAGGCGCCGGCGAGGATCGGCATGATGACGAAGAAGATCATGATCGTGGCGTGCATGGTGAACGCCATGTTGTAGGTCGAGGGCTCGAGGATGCCGCCCGTCTCCTTGAGGATCATGCCGAGGCCGGGCACCGCCGTTTCCGGCCACGCGAGCTGCCAGCGAACGATCAGCGCCAGCAGACCCCCGAGCACCATCATCAGAAGCCCCATGAACAGGAACTGGCGCGCGATCATCTTGTGATCGGTCGAGAAGATGTACGTACGCACGAAGCCCATCTCGTGGTGCTCGTGCGCGGCGTGCGCGGTTGCGACGTGGGCGCTCATTTCTTCGCTTTCCCTCCCGTCTTCGTCTCGGCGGGCTTCGCGGGCTCCGCGGCGGGCGTCGCCTCGGCCGGCTTCGCCTCGGCCGTGAGGTTCTCCGCCGCCCACTTCTGGTAGTCCTCGGGCGTGTGCACGTAGATCCAGCCGCGCATCCCCGAGTGGCCGAAGCCGCACAGCTCCGCGCACGGCCATTCATACTTGCCCGGCTTGGTCACCTCGAACCACGCGATGATCGAGCGGCCGGGGACGGCGTCCTGCTTGATGCGGAACTGCGGCACGAAGAAGCTGTGGATGACGTCCTGCGACTTGAGGTCCACGTGGATGACCTTGTTCACCGGCACGTGCATCTCGTCGAGGAAGACTTTGTCGGACTTGGGGTGCTTGACCTGCCAGTTGAACTGCTTGGCCGTGACGTCGACGACGAAATCGCTCGGCGGCCGCGTCATCTTGATCTTCGACCAGGCCGGCGCCGACAGCGCCGTGAGGATCACGAGGATCAGCGCGGGCACGATCGTCCACACGACCTCCAGCGTCGTGTTGCCGTGCGTGTA
>Ga0075423_10003010_pt1 | contig 15424 bp, 11 predicted proteins | sample SoiMethybrSBSTD2_FD_80114 | JGI IMG/M metagenome (GOLD analysis project Ga0075423, IMG submission 80114) | Bulk soil microbial communities from a Populus tree surrounding site in Tennessee, USA - Soil MetaG P. TD hybrid SBSTD2 | ecosystem: Environmental > Terrestrial > Soil > Tree plantation...
AACATGAACCCGACATCGAGGATATCGATTCAACTCTTGAGCAGATCGACGATCGGCTGGTTACGATGGACGAGATCCTTCCTGCCGAGAGTCAGGCGCAGTCCGAAGTTGTTGAGATTAACGGCGTAGATAGCAACAGCGATGCTGTCGCCAGCGCCGCGACTGAGGACCGGTCAGCGACTCAAGCCCCACAACCTAAACACTCTTTCAAACGTCATTGGCGCAGGCGCAATCTGGCGCTCGAGTTTGCTCCTGGCGAGGCGGTTTCGGTTACTCGCCGGCTCTACAGATCTGGTGAAAGCGAATACTTGCTGAACGACAAGCTTTGCCGCTTGCGTGACATCCAGGACCTTTTTTCCGGAACAGGCTTGGCTGGTGGTCACTACGCAATCATCGAGCAGGGCAGAATAGGTCAGATTCTTTCTGCTAAGCCGATGGATCGGCGAACAATCATTGAAGAAGCCGCCGGTATCACGAAGTTTCGAGTTCGTCAGCGCGCGACGGAAGCACGACTGGAGTCAGCGCGAGGAAATCTGGCTCGAATCACTGACATCGTTTCCGAGATCGATCGTCAGGTGAACAGTCTTCGTCGACAAGCAGCGAAGGCTCGTCGCTACGGAGTCCTGCGCGAGGAGTTACGTGGACTTCTGAGACAGGTTTATATCGCCGAGGATCGAAAGCTCACTGCGGTACTCGAGGAGACACGAAGCAAGCTCAACGAAGTCGGTGAGTTGGAAGTTGGCATTGCCGGCGAATTGAACAAAGGTGAAGAGGACGCCAAGCGCGCAACCCAGGAAGCAAGAAATCTTGAAGACGAGTTAACGATCGTTCGAGCAGCAGCAGCGGAAGCGGTTCTACAGCGAGATCGGCAGGCGCGCGAGTGCATCTATCAACAAGAGCAGCTGTCAGATATCGAGAAACGAAAGAATGAGGTAGCTGCTGAGATTGAAGCCCTGACCGCTCGATTAGTTCTGATCGACTCAGAGTGCGTTCGATTGCAAGGTGAAGATGCGACGTTGCGTGAAGAGGCGGATCAAACATCCCGGTCATTCCATCTTGCCGAAGAATCGTATGCTTCACGTCTAAGTGCTGCGGTTGCAGCCGAGGCGGAGATCGAAAACGCGCGTTCGAGTCTGTTGGCGCAGACCGCACTCGCAGAGCGAGTTCGCGAGATTGCTCGACAGCTTGAGGGAACTCTCGATCGTTTGTCTCAACAAGCCGACGGACTTGCCCGTGAAGGCGAACGAGCTGCTACCCAGCATTCTGAACGAAAACTCGAGGCAGAACATTTTGCGCAAGAGCTAGCGGAAGCTCGCGCGAGAGTCGTCAGATTACAGGCTGAACGCGAATCGGCTGTTGATGCTGTCGTTCGCGGACATGAAGCGGTCAGTGATACTGATGCTGAACTGACGAGACTTCGAGAGGAGTTTTCGCGCGCTAGCCATCGCCTCGAAAGTTTGAAGGAACTTGATCAACGCCGCGCTTACTATTCCCCGGCAGTGCAACTCGTTTTCACTCCTTCGGAAACACACAAGAACTTTCATTACATCGGCACCTTAGCAGATGCTCTAAATGTCGATGCGAAATGGGAACGTGCCGTCGAAGGCGTCCTTGGTTCATCATTGCAAGCCATCGTGGTCCCTACACCCGACGATGCGATCCGTGCAGCCCAGTGGCTCCGTGAAAACAATGGCGGTCGAGCGAGCTTTCTCGTCGCAGGTCTTCAGGGCGGCAGCGAAGAGCTAGACACGCTGAGTTGCAAACTGGAAGAACGGTCCACATTGTCTCTCGGTTTGACTGGCGAGATTGTTGAGGATTTACGTATTTGCGACCTGCTAGGCGCGCCTCAACAATTAATAACCGTTCTCAAACGAACACTGCCTCACAAGATGAACGCCCGGCTTGCTGCCAATCTTGACGAGGCCATGACCAGGTCACTGTCAAACGGTGAAATGTATGTGACGCTTAATGGCGATTGGATAGCCAGCGGTCAATTCCTAAACTCCGGTGACGCACGTGACGTTGAGGAAGGCGCCGGTCTCCTGGCATTCAAGCGCGAGCTACGAGAACTGGAAACGCGAGCAGAAGCCATTGGCAGGGAAGTGGAAATCGCCGCTTCAGCGAACAGGTCCGCGCGGAATCGTCTGGTTGAGTTGGAAGACGCTGTCGTAACTCTAAACGAGGCAATTGGTCGTGAAGAGCGCGAAGCAATGACACGCGAGCTAACAGCTTCCAATCTTGATCAGGAGATCGAGCGCGCCGAGCGACATCTCCGAATTGTTGGACAAGATTCGGAGCGCGTAGAAGCCGAACGCATCGAGGTTAGCGAGAGGCGCGCCCGTGCCCTGGAGGAAGCAGAAGGTGCTGAAGCTGCCCGAGAAGCTTCAGCAGATAATGTCATCAAGGCTTCTGCGTCGTTAGCAGATTTGAGACGTGAAGCGGAGATCGAAAGTGAGGCACTGGCTCGACAACGTGCAACCGCCGCGGCGGCAGCTGAACGCAGACGCGCAACTGGTGCTGAGCTCCGGCGTGTGGAAAGTGAACTCGCGGACTTTGCTGCTCGAGTTGAGCGACATCGGTTTGAATTGGCCGAGATGAACGGACGTACAGATGAATTACGCGCGTCCATCGCCTATCTGGAACAAAAGGCGAGTTCAGTCGACAGCGACAAGGCGCGAGAGGAACAGGAGATCGCTGCTTTAAGTGAAAAGCTGCAAGAATCGAGATCCCGCGCCGATGCGCTTGCTGACGAACTTTCGGAACTAAACAGACGTGCGGCTGAGGTGCGCGACGAACGTGCTAATCTCGACGTTCAAAAGGCAGAGGCCCAGGCTCGCCAAACCTTTGTCCGCGAGAATTGCCAGACAGAGTTAGGCCAGTCGCTGGACGATCTGGCTCAGGAAGTCGTGTTAGCTGAAGACTTCAATTTTGATACAAGCCATCAGCGTGTTGAAGAGTTGCGAACTCGTTTGGAGGGTTTCGGCGGCGTGAACATGATGGCTCTTGAAGAGTTGGCCGAAGCTGAGGAACGCTTGTTATTCCTGACAGTTCAAAGGCAGGACATCATAGACGGCATCTCTTCGACCGAAGAGGCGTTGCGAGAGATCAAGCGTAGGTCGCGCGAGCGGTTCCGTCATGCCTTTGAACAGATCAATAAGAACTTCAGCGAATTATTCCAGGAGTTATTTGGCGGTGGCCGCGGCGAAATGAGTTTGATCGATGCCGATGATGTACTCGAATCCGGAATCGATGTTATCGCGCAACCCCCAGGGAAGCGGCTGCAAAATGTGCTGCTGCTGTCGGGTGGCGAGAAGGCAATGGCCGCCCTGGCCCTCGTGTTGGGTATATTCCATTACAGGCCGGCACCGTTTTGCTTGCTCGACGAGGTCGACGCTCCACTTGACGAAGCGAACGTGGGACGCTTTACTGATAAGGTCGTTCAGATGTCCGCTGACACGCAGTTCATCGTTATCACTCATAACAAGCGGACGATGGAGATGGCCCGCGCTCTTTACGGCGTAACAATGGAAGAAGCGGGCGTCTCGAAGTTAGTGTCGGTAAAGTTCGAGTGAAGAAGTTTTCAATACTTAAGCAAGGACTCCCCGCCGCGCTTGTCAGTTTGAGCGCGGCGATTTTCACTTTGGCGCAGGATACCTCGTCAAAGCACAACATCCGTCCGGAAACACCATCAGTTCAATCAACCGCAGCTGATACGTCTTCAAAGCCGGCAATTTCAATTAAATACACCTATGAGTTCACTCAGCCGCGATTTGTGGTGAAGCATATCGTGTTGGAACATGACGCAACTGGCCACGGCACTATTACCTTCGAAAGAATGAATGAGGATGTTCCAGTAGTGGAACCCCTCGAGCTTTCTCCGGCTGCGCTCGCCAGAATTACTTCCTACTGGACGGCGCTTAATTTCCTCGACTCGCAGACGAACTATCAAACCAGCCAGGATTTTTCGCATCTGGGTACCATGCGAATTGGAATGCAGCAAGGCGATAAAAAGCGCGTCGCGGAATTTAACTGGACGCACAATGAAAATGCTTCAGGTCTCGTCAATGAATATCGACGCCTGGCCGATCAAGTCATTCTCGTGTTCGATATTTCAATTGCGCGTGAGAATCAGCCGCTGAATGCCCCGAAGTTGATGGAAGTTATGGAGTCGCTCCTCAAGCGAAATGGCCTTTCCGATCCCAATCAATTGCTCCCGCTGCTGCGCGACATGAGTACTGATGAACATATTCCGCTCATCGCGCGAAATCACGCCCTTCGTCTTATCAAACAAATTCAGAAATAGTCTTCGCTCAATTGGCAGAATTCAATCGCGCGATTCTCTGCCCAGAAACGATCTTCGGTGTCGCTTGCCTCTCCAACAAACGCGACATGTCCACCGCGTTCTGTTTTGACCATGAGCAGGAAAGGATTCTGAGTAAAGCTGCTTTCGCGTAGCGGCTCGAAAGGAATAAACGGATCGTCTTCCGCGTGAATGATGAGAGTTGGAATGCGGATCTGCTCGACGACTCTCACCGAACTCGCTTTGGAGTAATAATCTTCGGCATCAGCAAAACCATGCGCGCGAGCCGTGAACAGTTCATCAAAATCCAGGATTGTTTTTACCTCGTCGAGTTTCGTGACGTCGTAGAGCTCTGGATACTGCAGATTCTTTTTCCGAATGCGCGCTTTCATGCTGCGAACAAAGTTGCGGTGGTAGAGCCAGTTTGAAGCTTTGCAAATCAGTCTGCTACTCGCGCCGAGATCCACCGAAGGTGACACGACACAGGTTGCAATGACTTCAGCCGGTGCGTTTCCACCATATTCCGCGGCAAGTTTCAACACCATATTGCCGCCCAGTGAAAAGCCAATTGGATAGATCCGTTTCAAGCCTTCGCGAATAAGTTCATCGATGACTGCTGCCAGGTCAGTGCTCATGCCACCGTGATAGATCGTGGGTGTGAGGTGCTCCGTATTTCCGCAGCTACGATAATTGACCCGAATTACGTTGAACCCGGCTCTGAAAGCTTTATCAGCTGTGGACCACATGTAGATCGAATCAGTCGATCCTTCCATCCCGTGCCAAATAACTAAGGAGCCATGTTCATTGCGATCTTCCTGCCAACGACATTGCGCCAGGACTTGCACTCCATTGTCTACACTGAACAGTCGCTTTTCATCCTTAACAACGGTTGTACTGAGGCGCCCGCGTCGTGGCCAGGCATAAGCGGCTAATGTTTGAGCGTGAGCGCCTGCAAAGATGCGATGAGGTCTAAAGGGTCTCGCACCAAATTTCCTTTGAACGCTGGCGAAAAAGGCGCGGACTTTGTTTGCGTCTCGACTGGTTTGATTGGCATGTGATTGAGCATTGGGCTTTGGACTTTGGAATTTGGACATTGAACTTTCGACTCTTAATTAGTTGGTCAGTTCCAAAACAAGGTCTACCGTCAGAGCTGCTCGGTTTATGTTTCTGTCCCACTTGAGATGTGGAGCGGGTTTGTTTTGTTCGCGTCTCTCAAGAAATAGCGGGCGCGTCAATTCTGTTAGGTGATTCTTTGAGAAGTCCCCTGAATAGCCATCGTCGAAAATATCACCGGGCTTCAAGTTCCAACGCTCGTGTATCTTCTTATCGACGGGTTCTGGAAAGCCCTTGGTGCTGAATTGGCCCATGTGGAACTGCGGACCCTCTCGAATTTCCATTCGATAAGCGACAGTCTGTGCGCCATCGTCGAAGTTTGGAGTACTTCGAACAAGCGACATCAAATAACCCTTGCGTCCGTAAGCTTTCTGTATCTCTCTCGACGCCTTGTCAATCTTTACTCCGTTTGCAGGTTGGCCGGTTTGCATGCCGAGGAGATCGCTTAACTGCTGTGCGGTCAGTGCAGTGTTACCGGACCACTCAGCTTTGTCCCACTTGTAAATAAGACCCTCGTCAACCGGAACGGTTAGCTCAACGCCACTTTTGCAGCTTGCACTCGACTCGGGTTTCGCCAAAGGAGGAGAAAACGCTGCCTTGAGTTGACCGACCTCTTTATAAAGCGGCAGCAGAGTGTTAATAGAAAACAGACTGACAAACTTGTTCGAGTAATCATTACCAATCAGTGATTTTGAACTTTCAATCAACTTCGCTTCGGAGATGTTGTTAGCGCCTGGAAAGTGCAGGGTGCATATTGGCATTGGTATTCCATTGACGCTAAACACGTGCTCCTGAGAAAGACTGCCAGGAGAGTCTTGCGAGGCCATGTACGAAACGGTTGCTTCGATCTTGTGTTCATGTAGGAAGGTTTGAAGCGACTTCGTGATTCTCTCAACCGTGTCGCCATTGTCCGGTGCAGTGCCCGAGAAGGAAGGCACGTCGCGACGCACTGCGGCTATCAGTTCCGTATCGTTAAACCAGATGAAGTTGTCAAAGACGACGCGGGAGGTAACGACTTTTGATTCTTCAACGATGAAAGTTATGGTTATCTGGTCTCGTACGGGGCGAGTGCGGTAGGCGACATTTTTGAAAAAGCCACTATCCACTAGTCGCTGTGCGGCAGCGTCAAGAGCTGACAAGTCGAACTGCTCACCAACCTTGAGTCCACTGGTGGCGATCATGTCATCTAGAGAAAGCCGATTGAGGCCCTCGAATTCGATCTTGGCAATCTTGAAACTCTGTTGTCCTGAGAGGGAAAAGTTGAGCGCCAACAGAAGAACGATTGAGAGGACGACCGAAGTTTTGAGGGACATACACTGTTCTCGTTAGACTAAGATAAATACGCGCAGAGAGTTTAACGTAATAGGTCATATAGCTTCTATACGTCCTATACCGCTGACAACTAGCGATGAGCTACCAAAAGAAGAAGCCAAATAGTAGAGAGGACTTGATTCTAATGCTATGGGAAGAGAGTCCCGCCGAATCTGCCGGCGAGCGCGAACTCATTTACCTTCAACAGCGGCTGTCCGAGAGCTTGGACATGGTCGAGAGTCCAGCTCGGATCGCGCGGACGCTGGCGGATAATCATGTTCCCCTTCGTCACCCGGAAGTGCTAGCTGCAGATTCGAAGTGGCGTGAAGATCAAATCAATAAGGCGCCTGACCTGCTGGAATTCGATTTCGAGTCACTCGCTAACGCCATCAGCTCAATGAAGCGACTGGAAACATTGAGGGTAAGATTTTTGTCAGAAGGAGACGAAGCCCGCTGGCAAATCGTGGTTGAACACGCCAGGGATTTGAAGCTGGAACTGGCTCGGAAGCCGACCGAACTCGCGAAGGAAATTGTTGAATGGCTGGCTATTTGGCTTCAAAATCCCGATATTTTTGAGGATTGGAGCGATTTACGCCAGAACTCCCCGGAATTTCGCAAGCGGTTTCCTTCGAAAATTTAAATCGGTCCTATATTGTGGAACTTTTGCTGGCCTACCGGCGAATAACCTATGACTTCACCGGTACTATAGTCAGAACGAATGAAGCCAAAGACCGACCTAACAGATGCAGAACTACTTCGGCTCATGATGTGCGGAGATGAGGAGTCGTTCACACTTCTCTACAAGCGAAGGCATCCGAGCATCTACCGATTTGCGCTGCAAATGTCCGGTTCTCAGCAGGTGGCCGAGGACGTTACGCACGACGTTTTCCTTTTCTTGATGAAGGATGGCCACGTTTTCGATCCCAATCGGGGCTCGGTCAGTTCATTCTTACTCGGGGTCGCGCGCAATTACGTGCTTCGTCGATTCAGAGGGGACCAATTGATCGTTCCGTTCGCTGATGGTGAAGACGATGAGCCATTTGACCAGGTGGGCAATGAGCCCGATCCGCTTGAGGATTTAACGAAGTCGGAGATGATCGATAACGTACGACGTGCAGTTTTGAGTTTGCCCGAACGGTATCGTGAAGTAGTTGTATTGTGTGAACTGCAGGAATTGAGTTATGGGGAAACGGCGGAGATCCTTGGTTGTGCTATTGGCACAGTTCGCTCGCGACTGCACAGAGCTCGAGGGTTGCTGCTTGCAAAGTTGCGCCCTAACAAAGAAGAAGTGTTGAGTTCTGCGGTCGTAGAGTCTGCGAGGTGTTTCGCATGAATTGTCAAAAGTTTGAGAGTCTTGCTGCTGACCTGGCGCGAGGCGAAATAATGGAAGTGGATGTTTTGAGTGATGCTCGAGCTCATCAAGCGGAGTGTTCGAGCTGCTCACTGCGGCTCCAGGATGAAGAGATGCTTACGCGCGGACTGCACTCGCTGGCAGTCGAGATGAACTCTTTGCATGCGTCAGAAGCAACGGAACAGAGCTTACTCGCTTCGTTTCGACAGCATTCGGTTGTGGTGCCATTAACATCACCTCGCAGCTATCGACCTTATTGGTTAACTGCTGTGGCTGCGATCCTATTAATTGTGTTTGGATTGGTTGCAGTGGTTTGGAAGGGATCGAATCAACCGAAGAGTCAGATTGCTGTTCAGCCGGCTCCACAAGCCCCTAAGGAGATCAAAGAGAACAAGAATTTGGTTGCGCCTAATGACCAGCTCGCTAACCTTCCCGCTCCATCCAAGCCAAAGCGAAACCTCAATCCACGGGTGCCGCAGACAAGAAACTCGAAAGCGAACAGAGCTGAGAACACGGTGGCTAATCACGCCGAAGTAGCAACTGACTTCATGCCGCTCGGTTACTTGAATCCTGCGTTGTTGCAGGACGGAGGGCAAATTGTGCGGGTTGAAGTACCACGCACGACCATGGCCAGCTTTGGTCTTCCCGTAAACATGGATCGCTATAACGAAAGAGTTAAAGCAGACGTACTGTTGGGTGTTGATGGCGTGCCTCACGCAATACGTTTTGTTCAAGATAAGAGGTCGCAATAATACCGGCGAGGCCTGAAAGGAATGACGAAAATGAAAAGAGCATTAGTCGTTCGTACTGCAGTAATGGTTGCAGTCTTTGGCACGGCTTCAGTAGCGATAGTCGCTCAGCAAGCGCAACCTGCAACGCAGGGAGTTGTGATGAAGCAACGGGTATTTCAAACGCAGGATGGGGGTCCTCCGCCAATGCCCGGGGGCGATATTTTCTTCATGGATCAGGAAATTAACTTTGGCGGGAAGATTGTAAAAGGAGCGCCGTACTCAGCTCAGGCGGTAACCGAAACAATTCAGATACTTGGTGACGGAAATCGCATTATTAATCGGAGTACCAATGCATTGTATCGAGATAGTGACGGGCGTACGCGACGCGAAGTCTCAATCAAGATGTTTGGCGTATTAGGTGACAGTGGGGAACCATTACGAACGATCTTTATCAACGACCCCGTTGCTGGTGTGAGTTATTCGCTCGACTCCAAAACGAAAACTGCCCACAAGAGCGTCCCATTCCAGTTAAAGTTCAAAACAGCTGATGGAGTAAATAAAATTGAAGATGCTCAGGGATTCGAATTCAAACTTGAGGGACCAGCTACTGCGGGTGTTGCGGTAAGGACCGCTCCACCGGGAGTTGCCGGACCGGTTGAACTTCCAGCTAAGCAAAATGCTGAGTACAACTTTAGGATTCAAACAGAGGAAGGTGCCGGGGCTGTCTACATGTTTCGACGCCAGGGTGCCAATGAAAACGCGGTCAAGGAGGATCTTGGTAAACAAACCATCGAGGGAGTCGAAGCGCAAGGAACACGCGTCACGATTACAATTCCGGCGGGTGAGATCGGCAACGAAAGGCCTATCGAGATTGTGAATAAGCGCTGGTACTCCCCGGAATTGCAAGTGGACCTGATGACTCGCCACAACGATCCGCGCACCGGCGAGACAACTTACCGGTTAGTTAATATCAATCGCACTGACCCAGCGAAATCGTTGTTTGAGGTTCCAACGGATTACACAGTCACAGAAGGATTCAAGGTTCTACCCGCAATTGCGCCCGCTAAAATCAGGAAACCGGAACAGGAGCAGTAGAAGAAGAAGCAGCAGGAGCAGCCACGATTCTAATGGGTCCTATAGGTCATATAGCTCCCATTTCAATCTTGTCTGCTCCTGCTCCTGCTCCTGCTCCTGCTCCTCTACTCTTCCTCTTCACCTCCGCGGATTCGTCCTTCCGCTCGCGATTGCTCAACTATCTTTTGGGCAAGTTGTCCCGGAACCGGATCGTAGTGTGAAAACTGCATGTGGAAAGAACCTCGGGCTGCAGTTATTGAGTTTAGAGTTGATTGGTAGTTGAGCATCTCCGCCATCGGAACCTGTGCCTTGATCACTTGCTGATTCTTCCCGCTCGTCTCCATGCCCTGAACTCGTCCGCGTCTTGAGTTCAGGTCACCCATGATATCGCCGCTGTATTCCTGAGGCGCTGCGATCTCAACGTCCATCACGGGTTCGAGCAGCGACGGCCTTACTTTCTCCATCGCCGCGCGGAATGCCTTTCGACCTGCAGCCCGGAACGAGTGTTCATCTGAATCAACCGGATGATATGAACCATCGACCAGTTGTACTTTGAAATCGACCAACGGATAGCCAGCGATTGCTCCCGACTTAGCAGCTTCGATGATTCCTTTTTCAATGGCCGGACGAAACTGTTGGGGAACTGAACCACCGAATATCTTGTCTTCAAAGATGAAGCCTCCCCCACGTGGAAGTGGCTCAAACACACACTTGCAATCGCCAAACTGACCACGTCCGCCAGTTTGTTTCTTGTGACGACCCTGCACTTCAGCACGTTGTGTAATCGTCTCTTTATACGGAACCTTTGGCGGATGCAAAGTAACTTCAACGCTATATCGTTTCTTGAGCTTCTCCACTACGGTTTCCACGTGAACTTGACCCGAACCCGATAACAGAAACTCTTTTGTCTGGGCGTCACGCGTGAAGTGAAGCGCCGAGTCTTCTTCAAGAATCTTGTGCAAGGCAGCGCTGATCTTCTCTTCGTCCTGCCGAGACTTTGGTTCTATTGCGAATGCTATTGCGGCTTCGGGATACTCAACGGGGTCATAAACGATCGGCGCGTTCTTATCGCACAACGTGTCGCCTGTTTGTGTTTCTTTCAACTTCACACAAGCGATAATGTCGCCAGCGTGGGCTTCGGTAACTTTATCTAACTGTTTCCCTTGAATTGTATGCAACGCACCAAGACGTTCAGCAGAGCCACGATTTGAGTTGAATACAGTGGCATCAGTTTGAAGTTTGCCGCTGATAATCTTGAAGACGTTGATTCGACCGGCAAACGGATCAGCGATGGTGCGAAAACAGTAAGCCGAGAACGGTTCATTGTCGCTGTACTTTCTTCCGATTCGCTCAGCATCCGGACCTGCGTCCATTGGCTTGCCCCACTCCGCTTCGTGATGCGCTGGATCTGGTGCGTAATCAACCAATCCGTTCAAGAGTGCGCGTAGACCAACGTGCGTGATGCTGGAGACGGCGAAGACCGGGCACAGTTTGCTTTGCGCGATTGCGTTGTTGATGTTCGGAAGAATGTCCGCCTCGTCCAGTGTTCCTTGTTCGAAGTATTTTTCCATCAATTCGTCGTTAGACTCAGCAACGAGTTCCACTAAACGCTCGCGCGTTTTGTCAACGATGTCCCTGCCCTCCGCCGGAATGTCGATCTCCTTCGCCTGACCATCTGGTCCGAGCTCGTACGCCTTCATATGCACGACATCTACTACACCACGGAAATCTTTTTCTTTGCCGATTGGCAGGGTGAAGGGAATGATGGCCCTGCTAAAAGTCTTCTGAGCACTCTCGAGTGCCGCGCCAAAGTCTGCGTGCTCTTTGTCGAGTTTGGTGATGACCATGACTCGAGGAACCAGGAACTCGTTCGCGTAAGCCCAACTCTTCTCGGTTTGAACTTCGACGCCTTTAACTCCATCAACAACAGCGATCGCGCAATCAGCGACTCGGAGTGCTGGTCGCGCGTGGGCAATGAAAGCAGCGTATCCAGGAGTATCGATAAAATTTAGTTTTGTATCGCGGTGATCGAGATGTGCGATTGCAGTATTCAGAGTAATTTTTCTCGCAATAGAATCTTCTTCATAATCAGTAACTGTGGTTCCTTCATCAACTTTCCCCCAGCGTGGCGTTGCTCCGGCGACGTAGAGAAGAGAGCTGATAAGCTGCGTCTTCCCTGCGTCGCCGTGTCCAATGACAGCCAGGTTTCGGATCGATTCCGTCGGATAGACTTTCATAAGTTGATTTCCTTTCAGGCAGCGAATTTTGGCGAAGGATACCCATCCGCGTTAACAAGAGCTTTTGATCTATTGGCGGGATGTGTTCCGTGGTTTTGAGGCTAATTTATCTGACCATCAAGGGCAAAGCAAGTTGACGCAAAGCGCCTCGAATCCGATACAGGACGTGCTGTTCGGCCATCCTTATCTCGAGGTTGGGCATCTTAAAACACAGGAATTTTTGGATAGTTTGGAGCGTTTGAAGACAATGTATTACCGCAAGTTTGTGTCGCTCTTAGTAGCGACTATGTTTGTGATTGGAAGTGTTGGTTTGACATCGGCTAAGTCGGTTTCAACAAGAAACGACCGGCATCGATTGCAGGGTATTGAGCCTTTGGACCTGGCAGTCTTGATTCAGGACGATCTGGTATCTCAGGTTAGTAACGAATTGGGTGTAACTCGCGAATTCATTAACTCCCTGCCTGGTGGATCTCGCGTAATGGTTGGGTACATCACAGCTGGAGCATTGCAAGTGCGCCAACCATTCACTTCAGATTTGGATAAGGCGGCCCGCTCGCTGAGGATGCCGGTTTCCAGTATCAGCAGTGCGCCATACAATCCGTACGTAGAAGTTCTGGAAGCGCTTAAGAAATTTCAGAGCAGTGGTGGCAACGCGAAGGCCGTCTTATTGGTATCTGATGGTCTGGATATCTCCAGAGGTTTTGATTCCACTGCCGCAGGGCAAACGTTGGATCTGGAGCGCGTGATCAAGGAAGCGCAGCGACGCAACGTTTCTGTTTTCAGTTTCTACGCGCCTTCGGTTGGATTGACGAGTCGTAGCCATTTGGCAGCGAGCTACGGTCAAAGTTCGCTTAATCGGTTAGCAGACGAGACTGGTGGCAAGGCGTTCTTCCAGGGAATCACTGGATTTGTCACGTTCGACTCGTACTTCGACCGCTTGAGAGAAGCACTAAATCGTCAGTACGCGAAAGCTTCGTAAGTATCGATTCCACAACAGCAGACACCGTCGAGTGTAACGGCTCGGCGGTGTCTTGCTATGTGCCTGGATGCAGTCAGGACCATCCAGATTGTCAGTAGTCAGTGGTCAGTAGTCAGTGGCATAAGTCTTATAAGTCGAACAGGTCCTATACGACTGACCGCCTGGCTACTGACTACCGACAATCTGACTGCTTGGCGTTCATCAAACGCTGGTGGTAAAGTTGACGTCGTCGGACAAGCCTGCCGGCAGCTTTGGCCCATTAACGGCGCTCACGAAAAACAGAAAAGAAGTGCGCGAATATTGTCTCATCGTTGAAGGCGCGTATCTTTCCGAATCCGAAGCCGAACACGCGCTGCGCGACCCATTCATTGAAGATTGGGTCGAACAAACCGGACGCTTTCGAATTCACAACATGGACGAGATCCTGATCGCCCCCGGTGTAACTTTGGGATCGCTCGGCGTTGTGATGCTTGATGACCGTGTCTTTGAAATCGCCAGCATCGACCCTGAGCACCCGCTGACTGAACACAAGGCGAAGGGAGTTGCGGAAGCATTACGTCGTCAAGATATGTTTGACGAAATCCGACCCGAACCACGCAGCGACGAATAGCAGAATGGATGAGCAAGCAGAAGCGACGTTCTTGGACGGACGCGTTGTTGTATTAGTCGGTGACATTACTCAGCAACGTGTCTCGGCTATTGTGAACGCCGCTAATTCCACGCTGCTTGGCGGCGGCGGGGTCGATGGTGCAATTCACCGAATAGGCGGACCAGAGATCCTGAAAGAATGCCAACGCCTGAGGCAAACTCGTTATCCGCAAGGTCTCCCAACAGGGCAGGCGGTTTTGACGACAGCTGGTAACCTTCCTGCTGAATACGTCATTCATACGGTGGGCCCGATCTATGGCAGAAACAAAGAACAGGATGCGACACTATTGGCAAACTGTTATCAAAACTCGCTAAGTTGCGCGGCCACCCACAATCTTTCTTCCATCGCATTCCCTTCAATCTCCACTGGCGTTTTTGGTTATCCCAGGGAAGAGGCCGCTGCCGTTTCCTCCGAGGCGATAAAGAATTGGATCGGCGCAAACGACGTCCTTCAAGAGGTTCGTCTTGTATTCTTTCAGCCGCGGGACGCCCGGGTATTTCTCCAATACCAGATCTTCGGGTAGACTCTCCCATTTTGCGACCGACTGAAATCTCCTCTACCAGGTCCATGGATATTTTGGGAAAGTTTACGTTCTTCGCACTTTATTGTTCGGGGCACAAACAATTGAATGATTGATGCAGCTGAAATCGAAAAGACGACTGTCACAAATCCGGAATTACCGGCACCGTTAATGCCGCTAAAACAACTCGCCTGGAACTATTGGTGGAGTTGGTCCGCGGACGGAGCTAGTCTGTTTCGAGATTTGGATCCTGAGATTTGGGAAGAGTGCGAGCACAACCCGCGCCAACTATTGGCGAGAACTTCGGCTTACCGGTTAGCGCAAGCAGCAACTGATCCAGTTTATCTTGAACGGATCCGGCGAATCGATGACCTCTTCAAGACCTACATGGCGACCGCTCCACGTTGGCCACAGGAAGGGGCGGCGAAGATCACTACAGAAAATCCAGTTGCATACTTCTGCGCGGAGTTTGGTGTACATAACTCCTTACCACTTTATTCGGGTGGTCTGGGAATCCTTGCCGGCGATCATTTGAAGTCTGCCAGTGATCTTCGTTTGCCTCTGGTCGCAATTGGGTTGTTGTACCGGTATGGATATTTTGTTCAGCGACTGCGCATGGACGGCTGGCAGGAAGAACATTACGGGGAAACATTTCCTTCGGAGCTGCCGATTCAGCTTGTTCGAAATGTTGACAACACGCCTTTGCAGATAGAGGTATCGATTCGCGAGCGCAATGTGTTAGCACAAGTCTGGCGTGCTGACGTTGGTCATGTTCAATTGTACTTGCTTGATACCAATATTCCGGAAAACGTGGAAACCGATCGATGGGTTACAGGTCACCTGTATGGCGGCGATCGTGAGACGCGAATCGTTCAGGAGATGTTGTTAGGCATCGGTGGTATCAGACTACTGCGACGGTTGAATATCACTCCTCAGGTATTTCATTTGAATGAAGGTCATTCAGCCTTTCTAACCCTGGAACTCGCCCGAGAAGTTATTCAGAAAAACAAACAGACAATTGCTGAGGCGAGTGAGTCAGTGCGTGATCGGTGTGTATTTACAACTCATACGCCGATTGCTGCGGGTAATGACGAGTTTGATCCAACGTTAGTGCTTAGTTGTTTTGGCTCTGACTATTTAAATGAGCTCGGTCTTACTC
>Ga0075423_10003019_pt1 | contig 15409 bp, 14 predicted proteins | sample SoiMethybrSBSTD2_FD_80114 | JGI IMG/M metagenome (GOLD analysis project Ga0075423, IMG submission 80114) | Bulk soil microbial communities from a Populus tree surrounding site in Tennessee, USA - Soil MetaG P. TD hybrid SBSTD2 | ecosystem: Environmental > Terrestrial > Soil > Tree plantation...
CCCAGAGCATGGACTGGCGATCTGGGTAGACGGGACAGGGATGTCCGCAATGACAACCTAAATGATTGAACCAATCCATCAACCATCCGCAAATGTCGTTATCGTTCCGGTAGTACACTCCTTTGTATTCCAGCATCCCGTTAGCCCTCCAGAAATCAGTCGTATTGTCGGGACGTTCCCAGACGTTGTGGATCGTTACATTGGAGCCATGGGCTACTTCGGCAATCTGCCCGATGTATTCGGGTTTAACCCACATGGAATGCTCTCCTCCCAGTTTCATCAGGAAGTGAAGGTGAGTCAAACAATCCCCGATGTTACTGCTCGATGACCATGCGCTCATTCATCGTTTGCGAATAGCTACCAAACTTTTGCGAATAATAATCTGATCGATCTCGCTCGTGGTCGGCTGCCCGGAATCATTGGCTCCCTTCTCCATGCAATCATCGATCCACGCATCCAGATGTTTCACGAAGGAAATCTCATCAGGAAGCGTCCACGGCATTTTGTAGGAGCAATGACAGTCTTCCGTAATGAACCATCCTCCCGGCTTGATATGCGGCCACAGCAAGCGAAGAGAGTCTTTCTGCTGCCCGCTCAAGTGTGAGCCATCATCCACAACTAAATCCAGTGGTCCGGTTTGGTTGGTAAGATCGAACAGGAAATTAGGATTACTGCCATCCCCGGTAACTAATCGTGCCCTGCTATCGAGGCATGGAATCTTTCGTTCTTCAATGTCTACTCCGTAAATCAGAGACTCGGGATGGCAAAAAAAGTCGCACCACATGCGAATGGATTCCCCTCCCGCAACCCCGATCTCAAGCATGGTGATCTTTCGATTACGCCACGGCTTGAATAGTTTGTCGTAGAACTGAGTATAAGTGTGAGTGAATTTGTCAGTTCCGTAGTGTTTGGCTATGGAGCAGAGGTCAGTCATTTGTTTCAGTTAGACACGAGAATTCCCTTATCGTTCAATGCTTCTGTGATGGCGTTGAATTGAGCTTCCGTTTTCACTCCATGAATGAAGTGCACTCCCTCGCGAGCCATCTTGCAGGCCAACTCTAAATCTTGGGGATCATCGAGCCGGTTGCGGGTAAAGAGTTTGAAGTTGCATCCGACTGTGATGTCCGCCCGTTCACAGGCGAGCCCGAAGAACAGATCGGGGGAGTTGTTTGGATAGGAAGCGGACTCTGGTAATACTTCTTCCAAAGCTCGGACAAGTGTTTCACCTGACGCTCGGTCAAAGAGCCAAGGATTATGGAAAAACTGAGTTGCGATTGAGCCATTGACTCTTCCTCCGGTTAAACAGGCAGAAATACCTTTCCACTCCGGCATCGTGGTCAATGGGAGGGTGTCGTATTCGATGATGGCAAACTTATCCTCCGGCTGAGTCAGGCACCATTTAACCGTGTCCAGAAGCCTTCGGCAGAGATGATCATCCGATCCCCTGATCTTCATGTATGCATTCTCCCCGATCTCCACCGATTCACAGGGAAACTCACATCCACCACCCAAGGTTCCTATCCCGACAATGCGGGTAGCCCCTGATTGCTCAAAGTAAGGCCAATGCCTTGTGATGGCCTCGTTAGCTCCAGGATAGCTGTGGATGCAAAGCAGGATTCCAGAAGCAATGGATACGGCTTTCTTCTTCTTTGGAGCTTCGCCCTTTCCTTCCCATGCCTTTTTAAGCTTCTTTACGATACGGGCCTTGTGGAAGTTGTCCTTCACTCCATTGGCAAGGAATTCGATAGCGGAATCCTCGGTGAGCTGCGGAGGAGGCAAGTGAACCTCCTCCGCGCTATGCTCAACCACAGAAGGCGTGGAGCCGAGTAGTTCCTTAAATTTGTCGATGTCTTCCTGTTTGCGGTCTTCTCCAGCGTGGGTGAACCCTTGATACACGCACGCCGGTCCTGCCTCTTCTGGAGTCATCCAGCAGGCTTTATCGTGATGATATTCCCATAGGAAGAATCCCATGCAATTCCATTCGGAGAAAACCAAGGCGAGGGGATGTCCTGGGATAGCTTGAGCCATGATGTAGTCCTCCAAAGACATTCCGTGCTTGTACTTACAGAACGTCCGTAGTTCCTCAAATGCCCATCGCGGAACGATGAACGGATGCCTTCTCATGAATTCATGCTCAGGCTTCTTCCCAAGAAACTTCTCCATCACTGGAATCCACGCGTGTTGATCTGGACGAGCCTTATCTAGCGGCGAGTAGAGCCACACTGGTTTCCCATCCTTGATGAAGTTAGATGGAGTGACTGGCCGAGTGAAGATGGTATCGGAGTCTTGGAATAGGATGTAATCCGCGTCCGAGTATTGGTCGGCGTACAGCTTGCATCGTTGCTGCCAGAGGTATCCCGGTTCCTTTCCATTAACGCATGAAGTCACCAGCTTGTTCTTGAAAAACGCATGCCCTCCGCAATATCGGCCTTCTTGACTTTCGCTGATCAATTCTACTTTTCGGAATCCAGAACAGTTCTTTTCTATAGATTCGAGACACCAGTAAGCCCAATCGTAATCATGGGCACGCGTTTTAATGAAGATGTCGCAGGTGACAGGATTCGAACCTGCGGGCCCCCGTAGCTCTTTCGAGGTTGCAACTTCTACTTCGGGCTCTTCTTGCGTCACTGTTAAACCACTTGCAGTTACACCTGCGACAGATTTATTTAATCCCAATCGGGATCTAAGAAAAGGGTAAATGCTCCCATCTTTGCAGGCATGGAAGATCGCCAGATGTCTCGGGACTCTCTCCTCGAAGTCGGCCTGACTGGTAAATCCCGGTGGTCTGTAGCGATGCATGATGATCTTGGAGGGCATCATCTGCTCTACGATCTTGGCTGCACCCTCAATATCAAAAGCGGTGTCTCCCGATGAGATGGAAGTATGGGCTTTCTGCGGAACGTCAAAGGGATACACCCCAATTCCGCTCATGTGATGCCCCACATCTCCAGGATGGGTATCTCGTTTAACTTCGAACCCTAGGAAGTGTTTACCGTTACTAAGGCACAACTCGTACTCATCCGAAATATCCCTCAACCATCCTGGATAACAGGGAATGGCGTCGGGCTCCAAGAATAGCCACGGAGTCTTTTCCTGAAGGTAAAACCTCCATGCAGCCTGGCGGAATAGGCTATTGGGACCGGCGGCGCTTTTGACGTGATGCCCCTCTTCGTGCCAGTTGGAGTTAACCAGTTCCACATCCTCCATGTAGACAACCTCGGCAAATCCTCTCCTTCCCTTCTCCATGAGTTCATTTACCCGGCAATCCTTGGAGCATAGGATGAAGAGTTTAGATTGGTTCATCCCCAGTTCCCCGATCCAATCCAACAGGGAAAGGGCCTGACTTTGATCGCGCGAGCAAAGCGCAAGAACGACGGGGATCATGCGACTTCGTTATGGCGTGGAGCAGATACGATTTCCCGGAAAGCCCGCTGGGCATCTGCCCGGTCAAAGCGTTCGGAGTTCTTTCCGTTGGGAACATTCACCTTTCCATCGGCTGGATTGACATCCGGATTTGCGGCTTTCAACGAAGCGTTTTCGGCAGCAAGTTTTCTATTATCAGCAATGAGTCGTTCGTTGATAACTCCCAGTCTCTTGGCCCCCGCTCCTGCCAGTACGATTTCGCTGAATTCCTCGTTAGTAAACTGGCCGTCATAGAACTTCTTAGCGGTGGAGATGATCTCATCCACCCCAGCGTTCCATGCATCGTTCCCTTCTACCTTCCTCAATGGAGCGAAGGTTTTTGCCATCGCTTCCAGCTTGATATTGAAGATGCGATCCTCTTGTTCTTTCAACCTCGCTTTCTCCGCGTCAGTACGCGCGAATTCCTCCTGCTCCATCTGAGCTTTCTGATTCTGCCAATCAGATAGGAAAGAGTCTTTCTCGGAGGATAACTGGTCATACTGTTGAAGAAGGGACGTAATATATCCCTGCCCTGAAGTCGAAAGCTCCAGTCCATCCAAGGTCTCCACTCTCTTTTTAAGGCTGGAATGGATTAATTGAGAGGCGATGCTCTTATCCAGTCCAAGTTCATCAATGGTTTTCTCTAATTGGCCGGACAGTGACTGCTGGCGCTTGGTGAACTTCTCCTGAAAGGCGGGGCTACGTTCAACCGCGATCTTGCCCAGCTCTTCCTCTCTCTCCTTCAGCAAGGACTCCGCTCTCTCCAATCGCTTCTGCACTTGCTCGGGAACATAATCAGCATTGAGCTTCCCGCGTACACTCTCAAGTTCCTTCTTGATGGAGTCTCGCTCCTCCTGAAGAGATTGCACCTTCTTGCCAGTTGCTTCCTTGTACCGCTTCCAGTTCTCGTTCTTCAGGTGGCCTTTTACTTCCTCGTTGTGAAGTTTCTCCCAATCATCCTGCTCAGTGGGTTTTTCTTCCCCAAGCATCTCAGGAGGGATGCCGGAATCATCAACCTTTTCCTTTACCTGCTCCTTTTTTTCAGGAGCTACTGAAATCCCTTTATTGGCCAGTTCCGCCAGATCAGTCCCTACGGGAACTACTGGCTCCTGGGGAGTATCGAGATTCTTGAATAGCTCCGAATGCCTAGAGGCTGTTTCTTGTGCATTAAATGTTTCCGGTATAACAGGGGCTTCAGTGCTCATAGATTATTTGCGTCTTCAAGTTCACGGAGTTTGCGAAGTGCTTCTTCTTCTCCAAAAGTAGATTCTAGGTCTTGTGCGGGCTGTGATGGTGGAGTTGTTAGTTCATGGAGTTCCACGATGATTGTCTCCATTCCAAGGCGTTGGTTGAATAGGCGAAGCGATTGTAGGGCATCGGCCTTCAGGTCTCCGATCTCAAATCGTTGTTCCAAAACCCTGCGTTTGGTGATGATGATCCCCATCGCATCGCGGAAGATTTGGTTGGAGAGAATTGCCCTTAATTCGTCTCTGGTTTCCTTTGTTTCCCTAAATTGGTGTTCGGTCATTGTTCGGGGGTATTTTCAAATAGCTCAACTACATCCCAAGCATTCGGATTAATGCACGCAAAGGACAGCCGGTTGCCACTCACAACCCTGAAGATGTCTATGGTATTATCATCTTTCACATTGAATCCATGTCCACGGAATTTCAGTTCCTCGCCCGTTCTCAGTCTAACTACGATATAAGTCGTCATTTCTTCTTGGACCCGTTACCCTTCGCGGCGTTCAACTTTTTGTTCTGAATATCAGCCACCGTCTTGATACGGTTAAGTCTAATCTCTTCCGCAGTCTTGATGGTTTCTCGCTGGCTCTGCTGGCGCTTGAGGTTATTTTGCTGCATGGCTTTATCCTGCTTGATCTGCATCCCTTGAGCCGCTTCCGCCGCTTCAATCTGCATCTGTTGCTGCGCACTGGCGAGTTTGGCTTGATCGAGAACAGATAGAGCCACGGCCTGCTCCTGCTCTCTCTGGGCCTGCGTCTCGCGTGCCTGAGCCGAACGGAATTCACTTCTCAGTTTACCATGGAACGAAGTGAGGATTTTCAGTTGGCCCTCAAAAATATCAGCCATGGCCGCACGCCCTGGATCATTCTCCAGTTCGGAGATATGGGCTACACAGTGATCCACGAGAGCGGATACGTAGGTAACAAGCTGCTGTAATTGCGTGGAATCCAGTTCCGCTCCTTCCTCAATCGATTGCTGAACGGGAAGCAGGGTTTCTTCCGAATCCTTGAGATGAATCTGGAGATGGGCAACATGATCCATTCCCGAGTAAATGACCGGCAGTTTACCTTCATGCAGGCGATCATTCTCCATTGTTGCCATCCACTCGTCATTGTCCACCTCAGCCATGGGAGGATTGAAGACCTCGATCTTATCCGGACCAAAGTCGGAACTAATCAGTTCATTTAGAGCATTTCGTTTCCCGTCTTCTGGCAGGGATGGGAAAATCTGCATCAGTCGTTCCATCGCAAGCTTCCTCATTTGAGGAGAACCATAACCAGAGACCCGATTGGCCCGTACATATTCCATCTTCTCCAATGCTTCGCGCGGAACACCGGCATCCAAGCATTCCTCAACGAAATATTCAGCTTCCGGATCAGAGGAAATCAGCACCCTGCGATATACTTCAGAGTAAAGACCGTCCAAATCTCTATAGTAATTATCGATCTGGCTAGCGGACAAACTTCCCTCTTTTGCTGCCGCCATTTCAACCTCCGTGGCAGTGGCCTTCTCTCCCCTGCCGTCTTCTCTAGTAATAGTTCTTTGATTAAAAGCCCCAATCTTCTGGGCCAACTTGTTCTGGAGCATGTTGGTCACACCCATGACATTGCTAATATCCCCTCCAAGACGATGATCTTGGAACGTCACGCCCTCTGGAATGAAGGTCGCAGCCGCGCCGACCATGAGTTGCATCTTCTGTTTCGTGGAAGCATTGCCCATTTGCAGCACCATGCCGGAGGCGATGTTGGCATTGTCCACAATCCGGCAATTGAGGCGATTCATGACCTCTTCATATCCGTAGGACTTTAGTCCTATCCCACGAACGGAGTGCCATGTTCCATTTCCGGTATTCTGGAACGGTACATTGGCAACCTGTGAGTAGCTGTCGAACTTGTTTACATCCCGGAAAAGGAAGGAATCATCTACATCATTAGCACCCAAAGGAACGGCAGATTCGGTGATGATAAAATGGGAAATCTTGCCGCCATATTCCTTTACGTAAATGTGAGCGCACTTTATCACATCGCACTCGGTGTAGGATGAAATCAGGGTCTTGTCCTTGTATCTCTTCTGCCATTCTTCCCACGGCTGATGCTGCCAGCTTTGGGTATCTCCTGATGTCCCCTTGGTCCCATATTTTATGGCGTTCTGCACAGCCTTTACATTCCATCCACGGAGTGCCGCACCGTCTTCGTTGCCCTTGATCTTGTCATACAACTCATCGACCGTGAATTCACAACGAACAACGAAGTACGGAATTCTCTTGTCGAGGCATGAGGGTCTGTTCTGAGGAACCAGAAATGATCTGGCTGGGATCGCCTGGAATCTCCAATCCGTATCGTCTGGAAAGATCAACGGCCCCCAGCCCTCGAAAAGCATGTTGAATTGACTAACCTGCACATGCCACTTGAACTGCTCCCATCGGTTCAATAGGCAAGTGAACTTCTCCTCAACGATCTTCTCCCAGCGGCTGGCATCCGGAGTTCCACGGCCTGCCTTGGTCTTGAAACAGGCGTAACTCGGTACAGCCGAAAACAGCGCATAATAGGGGATTCTCGCGGAATCCATCGTTCCCTCAAGTCCCCGGAAATTGAGATTACATCTCCACCGCTGTCCATCCTGCTTCAGTTGTTTCTGGGAGAATGGAGCGTTTCCATCATAACACCCCATCACGATGGCGCGTTCGTAGGAGCGGGGTTCGTCTTCTTTTAGAAGCTGGATCAATCCTTGCCTGGCATTACCCGCAGAAGGAAGCCGGGAATCGGTAGGTCTCTTTACTTGGTCCGGAGCGAGGAGAATCTCTCCCGGTATTTCTGAATCTGTGATCATGATAAGTTTTCTATTGCAGTGGGAACCCAGCAATCCGGCATGGCCCGCATGGCAGCCAATTCAGTAGCGTCCGCGTGCTGGCTTAGAATCTCTGGCTTGATCCACACCTTGGCGGCGGTGCTGCATTTACAAATCCCGCACGTATTGAGATATTGATCTGAAGAAGTGGTTTGGGAACCTTTGATAGCGACAATGAAGTTAGCTATTTCTAGACATGGGATGCAGCCCGAAACCTGAAGATTGGCAGGGCACGCTGCGCATTTTCTCGCTCTCGCTTCAGCCACCTCTTTGCTAACAAGAGGATCAGGAGTTGCGGCGATTTGGGAAAGAACCACTGTACCGTGGAGGTAGTCATGAGCGGTTAGTCGGGTGGAGAAGTATCCTGAATGTCCTTCGCCTGTCTCGTGTTTGCAGAATCCCGGAGGAGCCCCGAGGCACCATTGGTGTTCGGCCTGAGCCTTCCAATCATCGGGCTGGGGAAGTCCGTTATCCTTATAGTGTTTATCTATTGCTGCATACCATGAAGTACGATGCAGATTTCTTTCTTTGTGACCCAGCGGGGAGGTCCAACAATACCCATCTGGAGGGTCGCAATCGTATTCCCGGAAGTTAAACTTAAGCATAGTTGTACTGCTCGTTGAATTCCGAACGCCAATCCGTCTCCTCGTCGTATTCGGTAAACTCCTGATTGGTTTCCTTGACGATAGTATTCCAGTTCTCGCTTCGCTTGGGAGAGGTTTGGCCAAAGCTGGCAAAGGCTCCTTTTTGGATGGCATGAGCGAGACCTATGTTCCATGCGTCAAGGGCGTCAGGGCTTTTCCCTAGCCTTTGTTTGAAGCCTTTGGCGTTTTGCCCTTTGGCTTGCTGCAAACCCTTGGTGGCCGTCTTGGGTTCCACGCACCACTTCCCGTTGAGATAGAATGTGAGGCGAGCGCAAGCTTGATCTGCAACGTCTGTAGGCAATCCGCGTAGTCCGTTACCCAAGGCAAAATCCCGGATAGCGAAGCATAGCTCTGAAGCTCTTGTGTTATAAGACTCTTTAGCTGTTTTACCTCGCTCATTAACCACTCTTTCAGAAGGAGAGCCACCTTCTTCAACTCCGTTGACTGGCCCCCATTCCATCTCAAATATGCTTTTAAGTCCAGCTCCACGTCCTGCACACGCGACTGAAAACTCCGAAGGCGGGATATTCCTTCGCTTGCATTCGTCACGGACGAAGTGTACGATTTGATAATCAATGGGGGTTTCGGATTCACTGGAAATGGGTACGGTTATTTGTTCTACGCCCGCAATGATCCAACGTTCGGGGTTGCCTTCTTCTTTCACCAACCCCCGTCGCATGATCTGAAGGATGGCGTCGTCTCCTCCATCGTAAGCGGGGTCCAATGCGGCAAAGGCCACGAAGCCATTGGTCCACACTGGTTTATCCTGGCAATTAAAGGACTGGATGATCGAATGATCCAAGACCGTTTGTTCCAATCCCTTGTCCGGTGGCCAGCCAATCGTTTGCCACATGAAGTCCGGATGACTTTCATCTCCATTAACCCGAGCTGAATTAAGGTGATTATCAATCTGCTCCTGATTGAGCATCCAAGCGTTTTTCTTTCCCCATTCCGGATCAAGAACAGCCGGACTTTTCCGGCCATCAAAGAAGAAAGCCCTCCCAACTCCAGGATATCCTTGGGAATCAATTTCCCATTCCGTAGTGAATTTAGGGATACTTTTCCATCCTCCTTTGGGTTCCGAGTATCGGCAGAGAAGGGAAGAAAGACTTTGAGGATTTCCCATTCCATGAAACTTAGGCTCAGGATTCTTTAATAGATTCGGGATCGCATCCATGATCGCCGAACGAACGCCCTGCATCTCATCGAGAATCCAAAATACTCGGGTAGTATGTTGTCCGATAATATTGTTTACAGCTTCTTCTACAGGTCCGTCCTGAATAGCCACTCCCTTGATTACGTTGATCGAATCGCCTTCCTGAAATCGGATAAAGCATTGAGAGTCTAGCAAATCTCCAGTTCCTGGAGGCAGGAATTCCCTCAAAACTTCAGGAGGGATGCGTTGGAAAAGGCGTGCGATCTGCCCCCAGATACGAGCCCGAAGCATTTCCTTGGTGGTAGAACAGACAACAATCGCTGTCTCATGAGGCGCCAGAAGCCAGTAGGTTAAAGCAAAAAGTCCTGAGTCCGAGGTCTTTCCCGTTCCTCCTCCGGCCATCCAAACCGTAAACGCATAGTCACAAAACGCCTTGAACCGAATATCAGTCCAGTAATGCCACGAGTATTGAGGGGCAATCCTTTGTGCCAGCCACTTAAAGTGTTCCCATTGAGGAAGGGAGCCTACGTTATTTCGGGCACAGTAGATATGCCTTTGGAATTCACTGACAGGTGCCCCGAATGCGTGCCACCCCACATTGTATTCCCAGTCCTCTTCAATCTTTGGAGGCTGTTTCTTGAGTGGTTTCTTGGGCACGGACGCCCTTAATACTCAATCTCATTAAACAGTCAATGTTCTAAGCTGTTTACTTGCCCACAAGCAGGGCCACGCAAATCAGAAGAGCCGATACGTTTAGAAGTGGGTATTGAGACCAGATGAAGCTCAGAACAACCAGCAACAGGGCGATTGATACAAGGATTAGGAATGGAGTTAGCATACTACTGAATCGGTTCTGATATGATGCTCATGGGTCATTATAATTTCCATTGACTCCTGATATTAAATAATCTAAAAGGTAAACGCACATTGGGCCAAGGATTGCAACTTGGCAGCATGGGAGATTGCCCGTTGCGGGGCGATGTAAGCGGTTCCGACTGAGGATCGGAGCAAGCAACATCATTTAACTCAATCTCTTTTTACCATGCCAACACTAGCAGGATGCCAAGCCGTAACTACGGCTTTTATTGCAGAAACGGGACGCATCGTCCCCAACGAACTATTCCGCAGGGGCGCTGCCCGAAGGCCGATCATCGGTCTTGTAGGAGCCAACCGTGGAACATTCCCAAATGGAATGGGCCTTACCGTATCGGTAACGACTTTTGAACGCTCTTACAGCACCAGCACGACTGATCCGTGGACTACGGTCGTAGCCTCGGATGGAGGTTCCAATAATGCCTGTTTGCCTCCGGTTACTCAGGTAACCTTCGGTCAGACTACCCGCTCCATGACGCCAAAACACATGGCGCTGGAGACGCAGTACTTCTGTATCCGAGACCTTCTGAATGAGTTTGACTTTGCCGACATGATGGCGGCGGCTCTGGACATGATGGACCAGCGGACCCAATGGGAATGGGCTCGTAAGTGGACGGCGGATTACGTGGACATCGCCGGTCACAACCTGACCATTCGCCAGAGTGGAAACGTGGATAACGGGACAAACGGATACGATACCTCCAACCCTCCGACAGCCCATATTGACATGGGTACATTGGAGGAAATCTACATGGCCCAGTTCCGTGAAGGCCCATCAGTCGTAGGCCGGGCAGAGGATACCGGCGCTCCGGTCCAACAGGTAATCATGGGAGATGAGCAATTCCGCCTACTGCTCCGGGACAATCCCGCCCTCGCCACGAACACCAACTACGCCTTCATGGGCAGCAAGAATGACAGCCCGCTGCTCCCTGGCGGATATGAGCGGAAACGGAAAATCTACAATAACTGGGTTGTGTGGATTGATCCATATCCCCGCCGCTTCGCTCTCACGGGTGGCGTGTACGTCGAGATTCCGGTCTGGGTCGCCAGTTCCACCACGAAAGGCAACAAGCAGGAAATCAACCCTGCCTACCTTGCCGCGCCGTATGAAGAAGTACTCTTCTACAGCCCCGACGTATTCCAGTCCCTTGCATGGAACGCCGACCCCTCAACCCCAAGCCCTGGATGGGTCTTCAACCCAATCAACTCCATGGGCGACTGGAGGGTTCGCAACATCATCGAGCGAGATTGTAACCCGGATGGCACCCAAATCTTCTGGAGAGCGATCTTCGGAGATGTAGCCAAGCCGATCAATCCACAGGTTGGATACAGCGCTTTGGTCCTCCGGTGCAATTACCCGAAGGTTCAAAACAATTGTTATTCGCAACCGTAATCGAGAGTTAGTCATTGATGGGGTGGTGAGGGTAAAAACTCCCACCCCATTTTTACTAAATACAATCCTCTCTGTAAAATTCGCCATGAAGTTCCTTGGCTTTAGCCTGATAAACAGCAGAAGCGAGTTCTGTAGTTGGGTATGTTCCAAGGCAAAACAGTTTTCCGTTGTGTCGAATCATGGCCTGAAATCCCTTGGTGTTTTTGTAAACACCTTTCGGAAGACTTCGTTTAGTTCCATTACGCGTTCTATATCCAGGATTGTTCCGAATATTTTGCGCGTGCGTGCACACACGGAGGTTAGAAAGCCGATTGTCGAATGCATCCCCGTTGATGTGGTCAACAACCATGCCACTCGGAATGGCAATTTCATTTATCGCCAAGACGATTCTGTGGACGGATGTTTTGTACGACGTGGATTGTATGCTGATCAAAACAACTCTCGCTCCAGCTCGCCTGGTGCTCCTTTGAAAGGTCTTTTTTCCCGCTTCCTTGCCGGAATATCGGGTGTTCCAAATCTTCCACGTTGTCTGGTCATTAAAATGCTCGATTGGCCTCCGTCTCCACGTCAACGTTCCCGTTTCAGGATCGTAATCAAAACACTCGCGGAGAACTTCCGCAGATGGCAAGATAGTTGCAGGTCTCATTCTGGTCTTTTCAGTTTGGGATTTAGGTGGATTTGGAAGCGTCACACTTCCCTATCCACCGACTCTTTTACGTTACAGAACCAACTATGTCAATCATTCTAAACCATGGCATTACTCGATAACATCGTAGCCCAAGTAACTCCTGTGGTGATTGCGGGCTATGTCAGCCCATCCGGGGTTACTTCGGGTGGGTCCGGTTCTCCCCAGTACGGAGCGCCTGTTGATACTCTCGTAACATCAGATGGAACGGCGGGAACTATCACTGCCGGTGGGATGGCACTCATTCAAAACCTTGATGATGCGGCGGTATACGTGAAGCTGGGATCGGGAGCTAGTTCCTCCAACTTCAGCTTTGTTCTCTCAGCCGGATCAGCCGCCAATGATGGATTGGGGGGATCAAGGGAGATCATCAATTACGCAGGGATAGTTACAATCGCTGCTGCTGCTGGTTCACCCAGGCTCATCTTCTCCAACTTCTCATGAAAAAGACCGGGGCTAAACTCCCTACAGTTCCCCGGCTTCCAGTTGTTCCTAGACTTGGACCCTACGGCACCATCACCCCGGCTGTGGCGGATGTTCGCATTACGAGTGCCTCTGATACCAGAGTTACGAGCAATGGAGACACGAGGACTATTACTTAGAAAGTCGGCCCACTGTGGCTAACGTAACAATTCCAGACCTGACCGCCCTTGCAGCCAATGTTGCGGACGGAGATTTGTTTGAGATCGCAGATATTTCAAATGCCAATGCATCGAGGAGAGTAACTAGACTGGAGATCGTTGGGGCGGGGAGCACCGGCATTACAACCCTGGGTACAATCACCGCTGGGGTATGGACCGGAACCACAATCGCAGTTGCGGCAGGAGGAACTGGAGCCACAGCAGTTACGGGTCTTTTAATCGGCAACGGAACTTCGGCATTCACTGCCGCTACGTCCTCTACAGTCGGTCAAGTCATTCGATGCACTGGAGCGAATACGTATGCCTTCGGGGCTCTTGACCTTGCCGATACGGATGCAGTCACGGGAATTCTTCCTGTCGCTAATGGAGGAACAAACAACGCCTTTTTTACTGTATCCGGCCCCGCTACGACAGCCAAGACCTACACTCTTCCGAATGCCGATTGTACAATCCTGACAACCAATGCAGCGGTGACGGTGGCTCAGGGAGGAAGCGGTTCCGCTACATTGACTGGCTTGTTGATAGGAAATGGAACGTCCGCATTCACCGCTGCCACCTCCTCCACGGCGGGACAGGTGATCAGGTGTACGGGAGTTAATACATTCGCATTCGGGGCGGTAGATTTAGCAGATACCGATGCCATAACTGGAAACCTCCCGGTAACAAATCTGAATTCAGGTACTTCCGCTTCTGCTGCCACGTTTTGGAGAGGAGATGCAACTTGGGCCACTCCAGCAGGAGGAGGGGATGTCACAGCGGCAGCAAACTTCACAAACGATAACCGGATCATCCGTTCAGATGGAGTTTCAAAGGGAGTTCAGGCTAGTGCGATAACGATTGATGATTTGGGAAACATGACCGGAGTGGGGGACATTACAGGTGGAACCGCATCCGTATCTGCCCTAAATCCAGTCTCTAACGACGGCGCACCGCTTGGAACATCTGCCCTCAGTTGGTCAGACCTATTTCTTGCTTCAGGGGCGCTGATTAACTTCGCCAATGGAAATGCAGTAGTTACGCATTCATCCGGCATCCTGACCGTATCGACAGGAGACCTTCGGGTGACGACAGCCGGTACAAACGCGGCATCCGCCGTGACGGTAGGGGGGACGCAGACGCTGACCAGTAAGACCCTGACGAGCCCCACGCTGACCACTCCAGCTCTCGGAACTCCCGCCAGTGGAACACTGACCAGTTGTACAGGACTTCCTATTTCCACTGGTGTCTCGGGTCTTGGAACTGGAGTGGCAACTCAACTGGCGCTCACGGCAGACGGAACGGATGTGGATGCCATCGGATTCCGAGGGGTTCCGCAGAATAGCCAGAGTGGTAACTATACTTGCGTGATGGCTGATGCTGGGAAGCACGTTATTCATCCATCCGGAGCCGGGGCTGGAGATACGATTACGATCCCTGCCAATGGCTCAGTAGCCTATGAAGTGGGAACGTGTATCACATTTGTTAATGGAGATTCAAACTCCTGTTCGATTGCAATAACTACCGATACAATGACTCTGGCCGGATCGACCACGACCGGAACCCGTACGCTGGCACAGAACGGAATCGCAACAGCAATCAAGATCGCATCGACCAGTTGGATAATTAATGGCACCGGTTTATCTTGAAATGTCTCTTCAGCAGCTTCTCATCTCTCAAAAGATAGCAGGTGGAGGAGGGGGAAGTACTGTCACCATTGATGCCTCGAATAATGGAACGGGATCATTCAACAGCGGAGGTCTTACCAGCGTCACAGTAACCTTAACTGTCGCCAGCAATTCAAATCGAGTAGTGTATGTGTATGTTTGCGGTGGCGGAACGGGAGGAGTAGAAGACGTTACAGGGGTAAGTTCTAATGTGGATGGGGCATTGACTGACATCGGAACGGCTACGGACTCCAATTTCCTTTACGTAAGTGTCTGGAGATTACTTAATCCAACGGCTGGCGCCCACACGTTCACGGCTAGCTTTGGATCGTTCACAACCACCGATGCCGTGGCGTTCGCCATCTCGTTGTACAACGTCAATCAAACCACTCCGAACGATACGCTTGTCACGGCCAGTGGTTCCAGCACTGGTCCCACTGCGAGTGGATCACTCGTCACGGGAGATATGGCAGTAGGTGCATTGATGAGTGATGACAATGCAGGTATAGCGGTTACTACCGGAACCCAGCAGCGGGAAGTGGAGAATATCGGTGGAGGAAACGACACCAGCGGAAGCCTCGCTACCAATACGGGCAATGGAACCATCGCAATCACCTGGTCTCAAGACGCCACCGGATGGGCCGTAGCCTATGTCCCTGTAAATCAAGCCTAATATGTCAACCGAACTATCACTACCACAACCCCCAAGAGATGATCTATGGATGGTCGTACGGGATGGGGCAGAAGATGAATCCCGGATCGTCGTGGCCTCCACAATGGAGGCAATCGGAGGGTTCATCAAAGATGACGAGTCCGATACAGCCAACGCCATTGTCCAGCGTCACAATACTGAACAGGGAAAGTTCATCGAGAAAGAGGCC
>Ga0075423_10003021_pt1 | contig 15399 bp, 15 predicted proteins | sample SoiMethybrSBSTD2_FD_80114 | JGI IMG/M metagenome (GOLD analysis project Ga0075423, IMG submission 80114) | Bulk soil microbial communities from a Populus tree surrounding site in Tennessee, USA - Soil MetaG P. TD hybrid SBSTD2 | ecosystem: Environmental > Terrestrial > Soil > Tree plantation...
CCGCCGAGGAGCTGTGGCGGGTCGACCTGGGCGGGTCCACGTCGACCTGGCAGGCGTCGTGGCCGACCTACGAGCCCGAACTCGTCGTCGAGGAGACCGTCACGCTGGTCGTCCAGGTCGACGGCAAGGTCCGCGACAAGCTCGAGGTCCCGGCGGACATCCACGAGGACGAGGCGCTCCGTCTGGCCCGCGGGTCGGCCGGCGCGCGACGAGCCCTGGACGGCCGCGAGGTGGTGCGGGAGATCGTCCGCGCCCCGAGGCTCGTGAACCTCGTGACGCGGCCCACCTGATCCGCCGACTCCGACCTCTGTGGGTTCGGCTGCAGCGGACCCGATGCGGCCGGCCCGAGTGACGACCGGCACCCGGCCGTGACGGCCGTCACGGTGTGCGGATCGAACGGCGCCTACCGTCGCGCGCATGTCTCTCCGCGAACGGCTTGACTCACTGTCCCGCGGCGAGCTCACCGGTCTGATCGTCGTCATCGTCGCGACCCTCGCCGGGGTCGGGTTCTGGTACTCGCGCTCGTTGCCGAAGCCCATCCAGATCGCGGAGACGCCGGCGCCGGTTCCACCGGCGCCGGCGTCTCCGGTGTCGGGGGTGCCCGCGTCCGGCTCACCCGGTGCGTCGGTCAGCCCGGCCGCGGAGCTGATCGTCGACGTGGCCGGATGGGTCCATCGGCCCGGCGTGTACCGGTTCGATCCCGGTGCTCGGGTGGTCGACGCAGTCGACCGCGCAGGCGGCGCGCGCGACGGCGCCGACCTCTCGTTGCTGAACCTGGCCGCGCCCCTCGTGGACGGCCAGCAGGTCCTCGTTCCCAAGGAGGGCGAGACGGTCGCTGGCGCGGGAACGGGGACCATGACCGCGCCGGGAGGGACGGCGATCGTCAACATCAACACGGCCGACGAGACGACGCTGGAGACGCTCAACGGCGTCGGTCCCGCGCTCGCGACGGCGATCATCCAGTACCGGACCGAGCACGGTCCGTTCACTTCCGTCGATCAGCTGGACGACGTCTCGGGGATCGGACCAGCCACGCTCGAGAAGCTCCGGCCGCAGGTGACGGTGTGACGCCGTGGGGTCGTGGGGAGCGCCGTTGGCTGCATGCGCGTTCTGGGCCGGTCTGCTGGCGTGGGACGGCCGCCCCGCCCCGCTGCGGGGCTGGCCGGCGCCGGCCTGGCTGGCCCTGGGCGTCGCCGCGCTCGGCGCCGCCTGGCTCACCGCCCCCAGGTCGCGTGGGACCGACGCGCTCTCATCGGCCGGGCTCGCAGCCGAGGAGCCGTCGGCGGTCACGGCGGTGAGGGCCCCGGCGGCCGACGGCCGCCGGGGCCCGCTCCCCGCGCTCGCGCTGCTGACGATCGGCGTCTTCCTCTGCGGGATCGGCTGGGGCGGCATCGCACAGGTGAGGCGACAGGACTCGCTCCTGTCCAAGCTGGCCCCGCGCTCGGTGACCGTGACAGGCTCGCTCCGCGAGGACCCGGTCGTCAGCGCGTTCGGCTGGCACGGGCTCGTCGACGTGACGCAGGTGCAGTGGCGTGGAGGAGCGGCGGCTCTGCGCGAGACGGTCTGGGTCGACGGCGACGGCGACGTGCCGGCCGCCGTTCGTGGCGACCGGCTCCAGCTCGAGGGCGCCCTCCAGATCCCGGACGATCCCGGCTTCGCCGACGCGCTCGCGCGACGCGGCCTCTCCGTGGCGCTCCGCGCCAACGACGTCGAACGCGTCGGGCCGGCGGCCAACCCTTTCGTCCGCATGACCCAGGTCGTGCGCGCGTTCGTCGGGCGGACCATCGAGCGGATCTTCCCGCCGCCGAACGACGGCCTCCTGCTCGGCCTCGTGCTGGGGGACGCGTCCAAGCTCGACCCGATCACCACGCGGGCGTTCCAGTCGACGGGGCTCAGCCACCTGCTCGTCGTGTCGGGCGAGAACGTCGCGATGGTGCTCGCGCCGGTGCTCGCCTTCGCCGGCGCGCTCCGGCTCGGCCGGACGACGCGCTTCCTCCTCGGGATGGGCACGGTGCTCCTGTTGGTCGTGCTCACCGGCGCCGAGCCGTCGGTGCTCCGCGCCGGCGTCATGGCGTCGATCGCGCTGACGGGCGTGCTCCTCGGACGACCGCGGGCGACCTCGGTCGTCCTCGCGGTGGCCGTGCTGTTGCTGCTCGTGCTCGACCCGTGGCTGATCTACGCGATCGGGTTCCAGCTCTCGGTCGCCGCGACGGCCGGGATGGTCACGCTCGCGACGCCGATCTCGGATCGTCTGACCCGTCTCCTGCCCAAGCCCGTTGCCCTCGCGGCCGGCACCACGACGGCCGCGCAGATCGGGGTCACGCCGCTGCTCCTGTTCCACTTCCACGAGGTCCCCGGCGTCACGATCCTCGCGAACCTCGCGGCGTTCCCCGCGGTCTCGCCGGCCCTGTTGCTCGGGATCGCCGCGTCGGTGCTCGGGCTCGTTTGGCTCCCTGTCGGCAAGCTCGTCTCGCTGCTCGCGCTCGTGCCCATGCGCTACCTCCGGGCGGTCGCGAGCATCCTCGCGAAGGCCCCGGTCGCGTGGATCACGACCGGGGGCGGGCCGCTCGTGCTCGTCATAGGCGCGGCCGTGTTCGTCGCCGTGGCGGTCTGGCTGCGATCGGGATGGAAGCTGCCACGCCCCGCGTCGGTCTGCCTCGTCGCTGCGCTCCCGCTCCTCGTGTGGTCGAGCGCGATCGGATCAGGACCACCCTCGGTGATCACGGCGCGGTTCCTCGACATCGGGCAGGGCGACGCGACGCTCATCCAGAGCCCGGGCGGGGCGACGGTGCTGATCGACGCCGGCCCCGACCCCGATCTCGTGGCGCAGAAGCTCGAGTCCCTCGGCATCAAGCGGCTCGACGCGGTGATCGCGACGCACGCGCACCTGGATCATGTGGCAGGGATGCCCGTGGTCTTGGCGCGGTTCCCCGTCGGCGTCTATTACGACCCGGCGTGCCACGACCACGACGAGGTGATGTTCCCCATCGCCCAGGCGCTCGCCGCCGCAGGCATCCCGGTGCGATCCGCACGGGTCGGGGAGACGATCACGATCGGCGATCTCTCGTTCGAGGTGCTCGGTCCCGATCGGTGCTGGCTCGGCTCGCATTCCGACCCGAACAACGACTCGGTCGTCCTCCTGCTCCACGCGGCCGGGACGACCCTCCTGATGACCGGGTGCGCCGAACGTGAGGCCCAGCAGGTGATGCTCGACCGAGGGACCGTGCCCGATATCGACGTGCTCCGGGTCCCGCATCACGGCGGCGACACGTCGCTGCCGGAGTTCATCCAGGCGTTGGCGCCGCAGGTCGCGGTCGTCTCGGTCGGACAGCCCAACCCGTACGGGCACCCGGACCCCAACGCGCTCGCCGAGCTGGACGGCGTCGGTGCCCAGGTGTGGCGGACCGACCAGCACGGGACGATCACCGTCGCGTTCACCGATGCCGGGCCGGTCGTGACGCCGGAGCGTTGACCGGTCGGCTGTATCGGGGGCGGGTGGTACCGTCGCGCCCGATGGCGAAGGCGGCGACGTCGGTGGTCTTGTTATGGGGCGAGGACGAATACCTCCTGCGCGAGGCTGCGCTCCAGATCGCGGGGGATCGGCGCGTCACCGAGGTCGACGCCGCCGAGTGGCAGGGGAGCGAGCTGCAGGACCTCGCGACGCCGTCGCTGTTCGGCGAGCCGCGCGCCCTCATCGTGACGGACCTCCGTTCGTTGCCGAAGGACGCCCTGACCGAACTGGCCGCGTACCTCGCCGCGCCCGATCCCGACGCACCGCTCGTCCTGTGCTGCACCGTCGCCGAACGAGGCAAGCCGCCCGCCGCGGTCGTGAAGCTCGTGGAGCCGGTCGGTCGCATCAGCCAGATCCAGATCCAACGGAAGGACCTCGAGCCCTGGATCGTCCAGCGGGCGAAGGCCGCGGGCGCCGACCTCACCGGCCCGGCGGCCAGGACGCTCGTCGACACGATCGGTCCGGAGCCGGCGCAGCTCGCCGCCGCCGTGGAGCAGCTCGCCGGAGCGTTCCCGGGTCAACGCGTGGGGCCGCCGGAGATCCAGCGCCAGTTCCGCGGGCTCGGCGAGCAGAAGACGTGGGACCTGTGCGACAAGGCCTTCGGCAAGGACCTTCCGGGCGCGATCCGATCGCTTCGGTCGATCGAGGAGAGCGGCGACGAGGCGATCATGGTGCTCGGCGGGATCGCGGCCAGGGTCCGCGACCTGATCAAGGTCCGCTCGCTGCCGGAGTCGATCCCCTCGTCACAGCTCGCGAAGGCGGCCGGCCTGCGCTTCGACTGGCAGGCCCGCCGGTACCAGCAGCAGGCGAGGAACTTCTCGCTCGATCAGCTCGTGACGATCCACGGCCGGATCGTGGAGGCCGACCGGGCCTTGAAGTCGGGTGCGACGGGCGACGTGGTGATGCCGGCGCTGATCGCCGCGATCGCGGCCTAGGCCGCGGAGGTGGCGTTGACCTGCTTCGCGAGCCGGCTCTTCTTGCGCGCGGCCGTCCGCTTGTGGAGCACGCCCTTGCTCGCCGCCTTGTCCAGTGCACGAGCCGCCTCGCGCTGACGCGCGACCGCCGCGTCGGCGTCGCCCCCGGAGATGGCCGTTTGGACCTTCTTCTGCGAGGTCTTGAGGGCGCTCTTGACGGCCTTGTTGCGCTCGCGGCGCGTCTCGTTCTGCTTGTTCCGCTTGATCTGTGACTTGATGTTCGCCATAAGAAGTGGCGAGTCTACCAGCGGGTTCCCGGCGGCCCCTTCACGAAGCGAGCATCCTTGCCGCGGAGACGGTCCGTTGGTACCGTCAACACTCACCCCACGAGAGTGGTACCGGATCCCAGGGAGGTGGGCTCGATGATTGCGACCGCGGTGGTCATGACGTCGCGCCCTGGATCCGACACGCTCGGTTCCTGAAGAGCAGCCTCCGGGACGCGACGCGTCCCCACCGCGTATCCCCGGAGGTCCTCTCATGACACGCGATCAACGCCGCCAGTCGCGGCGCCACGACGTCAGCTCCTTCCGATGCGGGCATTGCCGCCTGGACGTCCCGACCGACGCGGTCGGCACGACCCATCGGAACCACTGCCCGAACTGCCTCTGGAGCCGTCACCTGGACGACGACACGCCCGGCGACCGGGCCGCCGAATGCGGCTCGCTCATGGAGCCGATCGCCATCACGGTCCGCGGCGACGGCGAATGGGTGCTCGTCCATCGTTGCGGCGGGTGCGACGAGCTCCACCTGAATCGCACGGCCGGCGACGACAACGCGCTGATGCTGTTCCGGCTGGCCGTGCTGCCGCTCGCTCGGACGCCGTTCCCGATCGAGCGGATCGGGCAGCTCTAGCTGACAAAGGGGTCGCGCGCGGCCTCGAAGAGGCCGCGCGCGACCCCTCCCCGTACCATGAACCGACGTGGCCACCGACATCTCCCACATCCGCAACTTCTGCATCGTGGCGCACATCGACCACGGCAAGTCGACGCTGGCCGACCGGATGCTGGAGCTGACCCACACGGTCGACGAGCGCACGATGCGAGCCCAGTACCTCGACCGGATGGAGCTCGAGCGCGAGCGAGGCATCACGATCAAGGCGCAGGCCGTCCGGCTGTTCCACGAGGGGTACGAGCTGAACCTGATCGATACGCCGGGCCACGTGGACTTCACATACGAGGTGAGCCGATCGCTCGCCGCGTGTGAGGGCGCGATCCTCCTCGTGGACGCCGCCCAGGGCCTCGAGGCGCAGACGCTCGCGAACTTCCACCTCGCCCGCGACGCGGGACTCACGATCGTGCCAGCGCTGAACAAGATCGACCTGCCGGCAGCCGAGCCGGCGAAGCGCGCCGACGAGCTCGCGCGCCTGCTCGACACCGACCCGGACCGGATCCTCCAGGTGAGCGCGAAGACGGGCGAGGGCGTGCCCGAGCTGCTGAAGGCCGTGATCGATCGCGTCGACCCGCCGACCGGGGAGGCCGACGCGCCGCTCCAGGCGCTGATCTTCGACTCCGCCTTCGACACCTACCGCGGCGTGATCACGTACATCCGCGTCAAGCAAGGCACCCTGCCGTCGAACAGCAGGATCAAGATGTTCGCCACCCACGTCACCTCCGAGGCCGAGGAGGCCGGCGTGATGGCTCCGGAGGCGACCCCGGTCGACGCCCTCGGACCGGGTGAGGTCGGGTACCTCGTCACCGGGCTCAAGGACGTCCACCAGGCGAAGGTCGGCGACACGATCACCCTCGACGGCAAGCACGGCGCGTCCGAGCCGCTCCCGGGCTACCGCGAGCCGAGGCCGATGGTTTGGTCCGGGCTCTTCCCGGCCGAGGGCGGCGACTACTCGGAGCTCCGCGAGGCGCTGGACAAGCTGAAGCTCTCCGACTCGGCGCTCGTCTACGAGCCCGAGACGTCGCAGGCGCTCGGTTTCGGCTTCCGCGTCGGCTTCCTCGGGCTCCTCCACATGGACATCGTCCGCGAGCGGCTGGAGCGCGAGTTCGGGCTCGAGCTGATCGCGACCGCGCCGAACGTCGAGTTCCATGTGTTCAAGGGCGACCACGAGACGATCGTGCACAACCCGGCCGAGATGCCGCCCGGCGGCGACTACGACCGCGTCGAGGAGCCGATCGTCTACGCGACGATCATCACGCCGGCCGAGTATCTCGGCGCGATCTTCGAGCTGTGCCAGGCCCGACGCGGCGAGATGGTCGACATGGAGTACCTCACGCCGGAGCGTGTCGAGGTCCATTACGTCCTCCCGCTCGCCGAGATCGTCTTCGATTTCTTCGACCAGCTGAAGTCGAAGACGCGCGGCTTCGCCAGCCTCGACTACGAGCCGTACGGGTTCCAGGAGGCGAAGCTCGTCCGCGTCGACGTCCTGCTGCACGGCGAGCCGGTCGACGCCTTCTCGAGCGTCGTGCACCGCGACAAGGCGTACCAGTACGGCAAGCAGATGACCGAGCGGCTGAAGGAGCTGATCCCGAGACAGCTGTTCGACGTCGCGGTGCAGGCCTCGATCGGCTCGAAGATCATCGCCCGCGAGACCGTGAAGGCGAAACGCAAGGACGTGCTCGCGAAGTGCTATGGCGGGGACATCACGCGCAAGCGCAAGCTCCTGGAGACCCAGAAGAAAGGGAAGGAGCGGATGCGGCGGGTCGGCCGGGTGGACGTGCCGCAGGAGGCGTTCATCGCGGCGCTGCGCGTGGACGAGGGAGCGAAGCGCAAGTGACCGCGGCCGGGATCTACGTCCACATCCCGTTCTGCCTCACGCGGTGCGGGTACTGCGACTTCAACGCGTACGCGGGTCGAGACGAGCTGAAGCCCTCATACCTCGACTCGCTGTCGAAGGAGGCCGATCTCGCGTCGCCGGGCTGGGACGGCCAGGGATTCGCCAGCGTGTTCCTCGGCGGCGGGACCCCGACGACGGTCGAGCCGGTCGACCTCCGCGCGCTCCTCACGAGGCTCCGCCACCGCTTCGATCTGGACGACGATGCCGAGATCACGATCGAGGCGAACCCCGATACCGTGACCGAAGTGTCGCTCTCCGCATTGCTCGACGCCGGGTTCACCCGGATCTCGATCGGCGCGCAGTCCTTCGACACGAAGGTGCTGGCGGCGCTCGAGCGGATCCACGAGCCGGCGTCGGTTCGAGCCGCGGTCGGGGCCGCGCGTCGCGCCGGCTACCGCAACCTGAGTCTCGACCTGATCTACGGCGCGACCGGCGAGACCCTCGATTCGTGGCGGCGGACGCTGGACGAGACGCTGGCGCTCGCCCCCGATCACATCTCGGCGTATGCGCTGACGATCGAGCCGGCGACCTCGCTCGGGAGGAAGGTCGCGGCGGGGGAGACGCCGGCGCCGGACCCCGATCTTCAAGCGGACATGTTCATGCTCGCCTGCGAAACGCTGGGCGATGCCGGCTACCGGCATTACGAGATCTCGAACTGGGCGCGCCCGGGCTTCGAGTGCGTCCACAACCTCGGCTATTGGGAGCGGCGCCCGTACGTGGGCCTCGGCGCGGGCGCGCATTCGTATCGGGACGACGTCCGGTGGTGGAACGTGCGTCCTCCGGAGACGTACATGGAGATGCTCGGTCGCGGCCAGCTTCCGATCGGAGGGAGCGAATCGCTCGAACCGTCCGATGCTTACCTCGAGGAGGTCTTCCTGAAGCTCCGGATCCTTGAGGGTGTGCCGTCGTCGTGGTTCGAAACGGATCGGTACGAGCGCTTCGTCCAGAGCGGGCTCCTCACCGACGACCTCGGCACCCTCGTGCCGACGGAGCGCGGCATGCTCTTGCTGAACGAGCTCGTCCTCGGCCTCACGGCATGAAGCTTCCCTCGCATATCACGGGAACCACTGAACGCCGCAGCCGTTGCTGTGGAGCGGGTCGAACGGCAGCGGATCGCTCGTCGACTGTGTCACGTGCTGGGAGTCGATGACCGCCGCCGTCACACTCGAGAGCTTGAGTTTCGTCTCGTAGACGTCTCGAACGTCGGAGCCCGTTCCGTCGACGGGATGCTGGCTCGACCATTGCACCAGGACCGGGGCGTCGCGGGGACCCTCGCATCCGATCGCGAAGCTCGATCCTTCGTCCCCACCAGCCGTGAGAAGCAGGGTCTCGTTCGCGGAGAGCCCCATCTGCGGCACGTCGGACGAGATCCTGATCGGCACGAGACCGCTGCCTTCGGTTCCAGGCCTCACTATCTTGATCAGTTCGTAGACCGGCGTCGCTGAGCTCTCATGCAGGACGATGAGCTCGGGGAGACCGTCCCCATCGAGATCTGCTGCCGCGAGGGCCTCGCACCCCACACATCCGTCGTTCACGTCGTACCCGCCGTCGGGCAACCCGTCGCCGGTGGAGTCCAGAGCGACGATCTCCGTCCTTCGGCCGCATTCATGCAGCGTCCGTCACGCCCCTCCATCCCGACCAATGCGGTGTCGTCCTGTCCATCACCTGTGAAGTCGGCGACGACTTTCGACACATCGCACAACGGGTTCCCGATCCCGATGTCCATCTGATCGCTGTGAGCGCCGTTCGGGAAGTTCGCGGCCGACCCCTGCAATGGAGCCCCGCAGAGCTCGTTCCCAGGGACCGGCGCCTCGGCGAGTGACTTGCTGACCGTCGACTCGCCCATGACGTCCGCGGTCGTCCCGACGATCTGCACGCCGTCCGTGATCACCTTCGTTGGGTCATCGAACTTGTCGTAGCCGAAGACGTTGAGGAGTGGGACCCGGGAGGCCGTGTGCCACGCTGCGCCCTCGGCGTGCCCGGCCACGTCGACCCAGGCGAACTCCAGCGGGCCCGGTCGCACCTGCTTGTAGATCGAGTCGGCGACCTGGATCGGCTGGATCGCCGGCGGCGACATCGTCACGGCATATAGCGACACGCCGTAGCCGTCCGCGCCCGCATCCGACACCGCGATCTCTGAGGTTCCATCGCTGTTCACGTCGGGTGCCGCGAAAGCCTCGCACCCGACGGGCGAGAAGCACCCAAGCAACTGCACGGGCAGGGTATCGACCCTGCCGTCGCCGTCTAGATCGGCAGCGACGAAGGAGTCGCCCTCCCCGGGCTTCGGGCAATCACTGTCCTCGCGGGTGAACACGTATGCGCTCCCGGGTGCCCCGTCGACCGTGATCGGCATGTCCATCACCCGGCAGATCGGGTAGTCGAGGCCGAGGTTCTCGATCGGTCGCGAAGGTGTTGCGACCGGCATCCTCGTCGCACGGAACACGCGGTTCAGGACCAGGAACCCGCCGGCCGTCCCGAGGAGCACGCAGACGACGAGCGCGATCGTGCCCGCCTTCCTGCCGAGCTCGCGCCGGCGCTTCCGGGCGCTCAGACCGGCGACGAGATCGTCTGCGCGGAACGGCCGGGGCGCGGAGCCTCGGAGCCGGTCCTTCAGCTGCTCATCGATGCTCGGCATGGCTGTTCTCCTGGTCGTCGGTGAGCTCGAGTGCATCTGCGAGATGCACTCGAGCCTTCGAGAGCTGGCTCTTCACGGTGCCTTCGCCTGTCCGCATCTCGGCCGCGATGTCCGCGATCGAGAGGTCGAGCTAGTAGCGGAGCACGGCGACCTCGCGCTGGCGGCGCGGGAGCGCCGCCAGCGCGCGTACTACGTCGATGCGCTCTCCGGACGGTCCTTCGAGTTGCGATGAGGCGGCGAGCTTCGGCCTGGCGAGACGTTCCACGCGGAGCCTGCGGAGGCGGCTCCGGGACAGGTTGAGGGCGACCGCGGCGACCCAGCGATCGAGCGCGGTGATCTCATCACCGCGCTCGGTTCGCTCCCAAGCCCGCACGATCGCCTCCTGGACGGCGTCCTCGGCGGACGCGAGGTCGCCGGTCACGAGCGCGACGGCGCCGACGAGGCGCGAGTAATGCTCGCCTAGGAACCTCCGGAGCTCGACCTCGTCCACCGCGCCCTCTCGGTCGCCCGCTCGTTCGAGCCTAGGACGCCCGAGGAGGGCACGGGGTTGCCTCTACGACGAGGAGTTCTGGATCGTGCCGCCGCACCCATCGAGCTGGTGCGGCGGGAGACCGTCGGCGGGAGCCGTCGTGTGTTGCGGTTGCTGAGCGACCAACCCGTCCTGGATCACGTACGTCGTCTCCGTGACGTCGTACGTCGTCCCGTCGGTCGAAGTCGCGTCCCAGGCCACGAAGCGACGACCGATGGCCGTCTCGGCGCAGTACGTGCCGGCCTGGTGCGTGACGGACCCCCCCTCCTCGAACCGGAGCGGCGTGCCATCGTCACCTGTGTACGGGTTCAGGCCCCATCCTGTCGCGGTGTGCTTCGCCGCGTAAAGCTCGAAAGACGTCGTCGACGCTCCCGTCTCGGTGACGATCGCGATCTCGTCCTGGCCGTCGCCGTTCACGTCCGGGTTCGCCCAGACGAAGCACGCCGCGGGATCCTGGCAATCGAGCGGGCCGCCTTCGACGAAGGTGGTCGACGTCCCAGCCGCGTCCTTCGGCACCTGGATCGCGACCACCCACGTGTCGGTGTCGCACCCGGCGTCGCTCGCCTTCCGGAAGACGTAGGCGTAGGTCGGGCCCGTCCCCAGGAAGTTGCCCTCGATCATCGAGCCGCCGCAGACGGGGAACGAGGAGAGCCCGTCGACCATGAACACCTTCGTCGGGTCGGACGGGATCGCGATCGGCGCGAACGCCGGCATCGCCGTCGACGGGGAGGGGGTCGAGGCCGAGCCGCCACCTGCGGGCTGATCCGCGCCGGTGAAGTTCCGCTGCAGGACGGCGAACGTTCCGACCGTCCCGAGCAGCACCACCGCGACGAGCGCGACGGTCTGCACCTTCCGCACCGTGGTGCGGCGCGCCCGGCGGCGCGTGACGTCCCGGAACGTCGCGCCGGGGTCCGGCGCCGCCGGGCGCGCCGCCCGTTCCAGGTCTCGTTCGAGTCGTTCTTCGATCGGGGGCATCTTCCTCACTCCTCCTCGCCGAGCGCGGCCGCCATCGTGTGGCGCGCCCGGTGCAGCGTCGTCTTGATCGTGCCCTCGGAGACGCCGAGCGCCCGCGCGATCTCCATCACGTCGTATCCGAGGTAGTAGCGGAGGACCGTCGCCTGCCGTTGGCGGCGCGAGAGCTTCGCCAACGCCAGCTCGACATCCAGGCGCGCGTCCTGCGGTTCGTCCACGTGCCACCGCGCCTCGGCGCGTTCGCGGGCGCGCGTCTCGGCGCGGACGCGCCGGAGCCGGCTCTTCGACAGGTTCAGCGCCACGCGCGTCACCCACGCCGGCAACGAGTCGATCCGGTCGCCCCGCTCGGAGCGCTCCCACGCTCGGGCCAAGGCTTCGGCCACCGCGTCCTCAGCGGTCGCCCGGCTGCCCTCGACGAGCGCGACCGCCGCGACGATCCGGGGGTACGCGCCCGTCAGGAACTCACGGATCGCGGCCTCGTCGATCGAGGCCAGGTCTTCGCTCACCAGTGCTCGCTCCACGACCTTTCGACGCACGAAGCGTCCCACGGGTTGACGTGGGCGGCGCGGAGCGCCGGTATCGTGACGGCCCGATGCCGTCGGTGACCTGCCCTCGCTGTCACACGCGGCAGTCGATCGGCGAGGACGCCGACGGCTACACGTGCGAGCGGTGCGGGACCGCATGGGCCTTCGCGACGTGCGAGAACTGCGGGACGCGGTTCCACATGCCGCCCGGGACCACCACCTGGACGTGCCCGACCTGCGGTCATCAGCATGCCCCCGCAGCCGTGGAGCGTCGCGCCCCCGCCCACGCTGCGCCGCTGGCCCCCGAGCGAGCTCCCGACGCGCTCGCCGCACGAAGGCTGCGGCTCGGGTCGATCGCGGTCGCCGGGATCGCGGTCGTGCTGATCGGCGCGTTCGCCCTGACGCGGGGGGGCGCCGCCGCGCCGCCGTCCCCGACCCCGGATCCGATCCAAGCCCTGTGCCTGCACCTCCGCGACCTGCAGACGGCCCGGGTCGACGCGCTCACACGCGTGGCCACGGCGATCGCAGCGGACGCGGATGCGATCGAAGCCACGGGCGACACGGCGACGGCCGACGCGGTGCGCAAGCTTCGGCGCGCCGTGATCGGCGAGCGCGACGCGATCGCGACGCAGAACCCGGCGGACGATCAGCCAGCCGCGGCGGCCCTCGCGTTGGCGCTCTCGGACCCCCGGATCCCCTGCGGCTGAGCGACTCCGCCGTCGTTAGCACTCTCGGCGCGAGAGTGCCAGCTATCATCGATGCGTGGTCGACCGGAGCGAGCTGGGGCAGCGCAAGTCGGCGGTGCTGCACGCCGTCGTCGAGGAGTACGTGCGCACAGGCGAGCCGGTCGGCTCCGAGACGATCGCCGAGCGGTCGGGGCTCGGTGTCTCCAGCGCCACGATCCGCAACGAGATGGCCGCGCTCGAGGAGCTCGGGTTCCTCCAGCACCCGCACACCTCGGCCGGCCGGATCCCCACGGACCTCGGGTACCGGCACTACGTCGACGCGCTCCCGGCGCGCGGCAAGCTCCGGGACGTCCAACGGCGCGCGATCGCGGCGCACTTCGCCGAGGCGATCCTGGACCTCGAAGAGGTGTTGAAGGGGTCGGTCCTCCTGCTGTCCCGGCTCACGCAGTACGCCGGGCTCGCCGTCCCGCCGGGCGCGTCCGAGGAGCAGCTCGTCCGGCTCGAGGTGATCGACATGGGCCCGTCCCTGATGGTCCTCGCCGTCGGGCAGCACGGCCGGGTCGACAAGCAGGTCCTCGACCGGCCCGAGCACTGGAGCCTGGACGCGTTCCACGTGACCGAGCGGAAGCTTCGTGGGCTCCAGGGGCAGACCTATTCCGCTGCGCAGGCGAAGCTCCTCGAGCTCGCGGCGAGCGTCGGCGCGGACGAGCACGACCTCCTCCTCATGGTGGCCGACGTGCTCCGTCTCGCGACCCGAGGGGCGCGTGCCTCGCACGTCGTCGTCGGGGGCGTGGCGAACCTGGCGGACGAGGCGCAGACGTGGCGACGCGAGACGCTACGGCGGCTGTTCGAGACGTTCGAGCGCGAGCAGGAGATGCTGCAGGTCCTCCAGGACGTGACGACCGGCGACGACCTGAACGTCACGATCGGCGCCGAGCACCCGACGACCGGCGAGTGGGAGGCCTCGCTCGTGACGGCGCCCTTCCGGGCAGGCGAGATCAACCTCGGGACGATCGGCATCGTCGGTCCGACGCGGATGGACTACCTCTCCGCGATGGCCTCGGTTCGTGCGGTCGCCGAACGTCTGTCCGAAGCGGCGACGGAGCTCGATCAGTAGGCATGGCCGTCGCGCGCGACCTCTACGACGTCCTGGGTGTCCCGAGGGACGCGTCGGACGACGACATCCGCAAGGCCTACCGGCGGCTCGCCCGCGAGCTGCACCCCGACGTCAGCGCCGATCCCGAGACCGAGGAGCGGTTCAAGGAGGTCGCCGGCGCCTACGAGATCCTGTCCGATCCCGAGAAACGCGCCCGCTACGACGCGTTCGGGACCGCCGGCCCCGGCGGGCAGCCGTTCGCCGACATCTCCGACATCTTCGAGACGTTCTTCGGGCAGGGCGGCTTCGGCGGGTTCGGCGGATCGCGCCGCCGGGGACCTCGCACGCGAACCCGGCGCGGTGAGGACGTCGGCGTGCTCCTGCGCCTGTCGTTCGAGGAGGCGGCCTTCGGCGTCCGCCGGGAGGTGCAGCTCGAACGGCTGGAGACGTGCGATCGCTGCCTCGGGAACGGCGCCGAGCCCGGCACGGCGCCGATCGCGTGCCGCACGTGCGGCGGCACCGGCGAGGTCCAGAGCGTCCGTCGGAGCGTGTTCGGGACCCTCATGACGGCGTCGCCGTGCGGCACCTGCCAGGGGACCGGTCAGGAGATCCCGGACCGATGCGAGACGTGTCTCGGGCAGGGGCGGCTCCGGCGCCCGGCCACCGTCACGGTCGACATCCCGGCTGGCGTTTCCGACGGGATGGAGCTCCGCGTGGCTGGCAACGGCCACGCCGGCATCTCGGGCGGGTCGAACGGCGACCTCTTCGTCCGGCTCGACGTCGACGAAGCCACGCGGTTCGACCGTCGCGGTCAGGACCTCTACGCCGTCCTCGACATCACGGTCACGCAGGCGTCGCTCGGCGGCGAGGTGACGATCGCCGGGATCGACGGGGACGAACGAGTGCGGATCGAAGCAGGCACGGAATCCGGGACGATCGTCCGGCTCAAGGGCAAGGGCGTCCCGAACCTCAACCGCCGAGGCCGGGGCGATCTGTATGTGACGCTGCACGTGCTGACCCCGAAGGGGTTGTCGCGCGAGGAGCGACAGCTCCTGGCGCGGCTGGCGGAGCTCCGCGGCGAGCCGCGCGACGGCGCGGCCGCCGCGGAGTTGCGCCGCCCCGAGTTCTGAGAGGCTCGACGGCATGTCCGACCCGAACTGTCTGTTCTGCAAGATCGCGGCCCGCGAGATCCCGGCGGAGATCCTCCGGGAGTCCGACCGCGTCTTCGCCTTCCGCGACATCGATCCGCAGGCGCCCACGCACATCCTGCTGATCCCGAAGGAGCACCTGGAGTCCCTCGCCGCGATCCGGGACGACCACGGGCCGCTGCTGGCGGACATCGTCCAGGCGGCCGCGCACCTGGCTCACACGGAGGGGATCGACCAGCGTGGCTGGCGACTCGTGTCGAACGTCGGACCCGATGCGGGCCAAGCGGTCTTCCACCTGCACTTCCATCTGCTCGGCGGACGTCACATGGGCTGGCCCCCGGGGTGACAACGGGTAGCATAGGAACGGCCGTCCGAGGGGCGGCCGTTGCACAACGAACAGGAGGGAACGGGGCGCGGCCCCGGATGTCGGAACACGTGGCAGCCGCCACCACCCAAGTGAAGATCCTGGTCCCGGGCCATCAGTCGATGGTCGCCCTCCTGGGTCAGCGCGACTCCTTCCTCAAGCTCATCGAAGGGGC
>Ga0075423_10003022_pt1 | contig 15396 bp, 5 predicted proteins | sample SoiMethybrSBSTD2_FD_80114 | JGI IMG/M metagenome (GOLD analysis project Ga0075423, IMG submission 80114) | Bulk soil microbial communities from a Populus tree surrounding site in Tennessee, USA - Soil MetaG P. TD hybrid SBSTD2 | ecosystem: Environmental > Terrestrial > Soil > Tree plantation...
GAGATCGGCCTCCTCCGGCGAGCGGTCGCGAGGGAAGGTTTCGATCTCGGTCAGCAACAACCGGTGACCTCCGGCTTCGATGACCCCTTTAGGCAGCGGAAGAGAGCCCGTCCAGGTGACGTCGAATCCGATCGATGCGGCGTCGAGGGTGACCTCTGCGCCCACATTTTCCCAACCCATGTCGCCGGAGATTCCCGGAAGCCTCTTTTGGAGCGCGATCCGCATCGACGTGTTCGGCGATACATCGGGCAAGGGCTTGGCCGCGACATACGGGGGATGGATGGGGTGACCCACGATGTTGCGGCCGGAGAAGCCTCGAACGCGGAACGACGCCTCGCCGCGTCCGAGCCGCAGCTCCGCCGTCCGGTCGGGGGCGAGCTGGATGAAATCCGTCATGATCACGCGGGAGAGATGCGCGCCGGGCACCGAGTGGGGCTGATAGCGCGCGAGCCCGAGACGGACGAACGGATAGTACGAATCGCCCGAGTCGATCTCGATGTCGCAGTACCAGAGACTTCGTCCCCGGTCGTAGAAGACTTCGTGGCCGGCCACGACCACGACCGCCTCGGGAGCCACCTCTTCGAGCGTGAGGCCCGCCGCATACGAAACGTGGCGGGGGAAGGCGGCGACGGTCGGCGGCAGCTCGGGCAATTTCGACGCCCATACCGGGTCGCTGCCCCACTGGGTGATATAGGGACGGAGCATTCGACGAATCTCCTCAGCGGTCGGAGGAATCCCCAAGGTCAGGACTACGTCGGTAAGTCCGGCGCGAAAGGCGGGAGAGCGGCGCGAGGCTCGGAGTTGAGTTGTCGGGCTGAGTCGGCGGTCTGCGACTGAGGCGCTGGCCTCCGCACGGAGGGCCGGCGAAGGTTTGGGTCGCAGCGGTTCTTCGCTGACCGCCGGCCCGCGGCGGACCAGGCTCGCCGCGCTCATCTCGACCATCGACCGCCCGCGGCTCCAGCCGGGGGGCAGCCGGATGCCCGGCTCGAGGACGACGCCGAGCTGCTCTCCGTCACCCGAGGAGAACCATGGTCTTCGCAGCCAGACGCGCAGGCCCCCGCCGCGGCGCACGTGGGTCCGAGCCGGCCCGTCGTCCTGGCGCTCCCAGCGGAAGGTCGGGAGAACGTAGAGCACCTGCGGCGCGGCCGGACGAGCCGAGCTCGGGATGTGGTGGACGAGCTGCGGCCGCTCGTTGCCGCCGGCGTCCCGTGCCTCCTCGACTCGCTGGATCCGGGTGGGATCGTCGGCGATGGGGCGCACGAGCAGATCGCGGAATCGAGTCGTCGCGACGCTGTGGTAGAGGATCCGCCGGTATTTCGTATCCCCGAACTCGTGCCGGCTGACTCTCGCGCCCTTGGTCGGTTGGGCCTGGTTTTCGTCCGGCGTGATGTCGAAACCGAACGCCCGAGCGGCATGCGGGACCGCGGTCTTGAACTTCGTCATCCGAGGCTCGTCGTCGGTCAGCAGGTCGACGTCTTCCGTCCATTCGCCGAAAACGTCGAGACGGCCGGTGCTCTTGGCGTGGTTGAGGATCGTGCCGTGGAATTCGGCGAAGGTGCGGCCGAGATCGCGATTCGAAGTCACCTTCGACATGTCCGGCACCGTGAGCGGCTGCTGCACGGCGTGCGTGAGCGTGAGCCAGCGGTACGGCGTGAAAATCCAATGCCGCCCCTCGACAGCCGCCTTCGCCAGAGCCTCCGTCCGCGCGGCCTCGGGCGCCCATTGCCAGATCGCGAAATCTTCGAGCCGATCTGCCGGGAAGACCGAAGAGAGACGGACGCGGATGACCTCTGCCTTGGGCAGCTTTGCTTCGAGCACGCCGTCTACGAATTGGAGACCAAGCGGTCCTTCCGACAGCCGAAGCCGGAACGGGGCGAGGATCGGCCAGTCGCCAGGAGAGAGGGCCTGCTCGTGGAAGACCTCGGCTCCGGCGATGTCGTAGCCCGTCAGCGAAACGCCGATCGCCAGCGGGTCCGGCAGATACGGCAGAACAACCTCGGCGTCGGGATAGAAGACATAGGCGTTCCGCGGCGTTCCGTCCGCGCGAGGGACCGCTAGGGTTGTCCCCGCTGGAAACGAAGAGATCGTCGACTGGGCAATCGTCTTCAGGCCGGTGGCCGGGTCGACGATCAATGGATCGAGGAACGTGCCCTCCTCGCGCAGGGCGAGCCGGAGGGCGGCGGTCGCCTGCGCCGGGCCGCCGCCGAACGCGGGTTCGAGCCGGCTGTCCTGCTCGGCCATCTGTTCCGAGCCCTTCGGCGGCGCGAGATGTCGCTGTGAATCTTCGGCGTACTTGTGCTCCACGCCGGCCGCCTGGAGCGCGGCCATGACGTCCGCGGACACGGCGTAGTCCGCCGCGGTGATGCCGAGGTTGGAGCGAATGACGAGATGCTCCAGCGACTCTCCTTCCGTGTCGAGGTGACGCCGCAGAACCGTCGGTGACGGGACCGGCTCGAATCGGACGTACGCCTGGCTTTCCGAAGCCAGAAACTGAGATTGGGGTTCCATGTCGTCTTTTCGAAAGGCGCGGCTGTTGCCGGCGAGGTCGACGGTTCGCGCCCGAAGCCGATACGTATGTCCGATCCTCAGCCGCGGGAGCGAGACGGGCCCGACGTGGATCTCCGAAACGATCGGGAGGACTTTTCCCTCTTCGGGTTTATGCCGGGCGAGAAGACTCGCGCCTCCGTTCTCGCCTTCGCCCGGCTCGACGATCCGTTTTCCCGGTCGTGGCGCGGAGAGGCTCCATCCATCCCAGGCGAAGACGGTCTCGTGAAGGTAGAGATCATCCGAGGCGTTGGGGTGATCCTGCCGCTCGCTCGAGGCGGCCGTCGACTTGATGTAGCCCTCGTCGCGGATCGGATCGAGCTGCCGCTTCGCGCCGCCGCCGGGCTCGTCCAGCATGTGCACGGCGATTCGGTCGTGGAGCGAGAACCAGCTCTTGCCGCTCGGCGCATTCGCGTCGAAGACATCGATGCGGTAACCGCGCACCAGGTCCTCGGCGTCGAACACCACTGCGGTTCCGGCCTCGATCGCGTCGTTTTTTCCGCGTCGTTCCTTCAGGCTCTCCAGCAATGCATCGCCGCGCCGCTGGACCGCGAGGGCGAGACCGCCCGAACGCAGCGCGGGCGCTCCCGTTTCCTCCGGTGTCTCCGCGTTGCGGCGCTCCGGGTCGAGGAGGCGCCCCAGCGTATCGCCGAACCCGACGGCCTGGAGCGCGGCGCCGTCCACGTCGACCTGGAACAGATCCCAGAATTCCGGTGTCAGCCGCAGAAGCCCTCTCTCCATTCGGACCTTCTGCTGGGGCCTCGCGCCGAACCAATCGGCGTCGAGGTCGAACCGCGTTCCGGGACATCTGGGCGGGTTCTCCGGCAGATCGCCGTGCGGAGTGACGCGCACGATCCCGGTCGCCGGCAGGACGCCGACCGGATTCTGCAGGTCGACGATGAGATCGACGACGAGGCCGGCCATGCGCAACAACGTGGGATGGTCGGCGAGAAGCGAGACGATCTCGTGAAAGTCGAACTTGGGTACGTCCGGTGGAGGTTCCTTGTAGTCCGCCGGGAAGTCGGGTCGATTGCTGCCGGGGCGGCGATAGAAGCGGCAGGCCTGGAAGAGCGCGTTCTGGTGTTCCTGCTGTGCTCCACTGAGGCTTCCGTCGGCGACACTCTCCGTAACGACCCGACCGTCCGGCCGATCCTCTTTCTCATGGGCGCGTTGGAGCTCGTCCCAGAACGACTGCGCATCGGCCAGGTATCTCGTCAACTTTCCGAGCGGCGTAAACGCGGCGAGTGGGCCGGAGAGATCGTCGATCGACGGCAGATCGGGACCGCTCGCCGCCAGGTTCCCGTACGTCTGTTGGACGAACTGGAGTGCCGGGCGCACCGGAAAGACGTGGATGTAGCGCTTGGCGTGATCCTGGAAAACGTGAGGCTGGACGGGCGTATCTGCGGTGAAGAGGCGGCGCCAGAGATCCGGATCCGGAGGTCCGACAGGAAGTCCCTCGGCCGAGTGGCCGGAATCGAATTCGACTCGGAAACGCAGCGTGGACAGCCGATCCGGCCACTTCGCGAAGGCCGGAAACTCGCCGAGCTTCCGCCGGTCGGTGGTTCCGTCGTCGGTCGAGAGTCGCGGCGCCACGTGGACCGAAATCCGCAGCCGGCCGTCTTCGCCGAATTGCGCCGGAAGAGCCGTCCAGATCACCTTCTCGAGCAGCACGGCATCCTCACGCAGCAAACGCCGCGCAGTAGTCGTTCCAGTCCTGGGAGGTGGCGTCGGCCGCGACGTCGAACATCTCCGCCAGGATCGGATCGGCTCCCGCGCCGGCGAACTTCTTCGTGCACGAGATCGAAATCGTCGTGCTGAACAGCGCGACCTCGATCTCGATGCTGATCGTCGCAGTGCCCACACACTTGCCGCTGCCGCTCTCGTAGCGCATCTCGAGGTACAGCTCGATCGAGACCGAGACGATGCCGAGCGCCTCGACCTCCCCTCTCAGGCGGAAGTAGCCGGCGAGCGTGACGCCGCTCGGCTCGAACTTGAAATAGAGGCCGGCCATCGCCGACACGCTGCCCGAAGCGACCCCGAAGTTGACCGAGATCGCGGCTCCGAACTCGATCGCGCCCTCCGCGATCTGGAGGCCGTCGGCGTTGACGGTCACACCGAAGAAGAAGCCTCCGCCGAACATCATGACCGTCAGCCGGGACGGGTTCTCCCGCTCGCAGAACCGGAAGAAAGTGCTCATCGGCGGACCCACGAACGGGATCGTGAAGCCCGCGGCCAGGCTGAGGTTCTCCAGACTGAAGACTCCGATCGCGATGCTCGGCAGACCCATGCTGAAGCCGGCGGTGATGCCTTCCGAAGTGACCTTGACCTCGGGAGGGTCGGCGAACCCTTCGATCGGGATCAGGTTGCGAAGCGTTTCGACGAACGAGAGCGGGCCGGCAAACTCGAAATCGATGAACTTCACGTCGATCTCGGGCTTCTTACCGGCGCGCGACCGGAACTGCACGCGCTCGAAATGGAGGATCAGGACTTCTAAGTCGAGGTCGAACTGGTCGAGCGAGCACGTGACGGTGAATGCCTCGCCGACGGCTTCGACCGAGAGGATGAGATTCCGATTCGTACCGGCCTTCGGCTTGAACGGACCCCAGGAGGCGACGTTCGGCCGCCACTCGAAGCGGGCGGAGTGGGCCTGCGGAAGGTGGTCGCCGTCGGCGAACCGCTGCAGGAGCGACGGCTCCGCGAGAAGTGCGCCGATGGACTGCTCGAGCGAGGAAGCGGCTTCGGAGATGACCGCCCGCGGGCCGGCGTCGAGGGAGCTGCCGGCGAGGGCCGCGGGCAGGGTTGCGAGCTCTCCGTGCAGCGCCGACAGCTGACCGGCAACCGCGCCGGCGCTGCCGCCGTGGAAGAGGGCCGGGATCGAGCCGGAGGCCGGATCGACGAGCTGGTCGAGGAGGAACGCAGCGCTGCCGGTCTGGGCGACCGGATCGACCTGGATCTGCCGCCGAAGCCGCTCGAGATCCTTCACCAGTCGCTGGACCTGATCGAAAGATCCTCCGAGGAACTGGGGAAGCTCTCCGAGCTTGTCGAAGGTCGAGTCGCCGAGGATGTCCTTCAGCTTGAGGACGCCGAAGAGCTGGGCCGAAAGAATCGGCCCGAACCACTTCTCGGGGTTGAAGCTCCCGCCGGACGCGGTTTCGAGATCCCCCGAGACCGGGCCCGTGATCCGAGACAGCCCCGCCATGGACATGTCCGGGGCGACGAGACCTCCCGAGCGGTCCGCCCGGTCGCTGAACTTGACGCCGAAAGGTGCGGCCTCGGGGTCTGCGGCGAGGAAGACCTGGCCGGCGTTCTTGCCCGCGAATTCGTCACTCAGGTACGCCGGAGCGAAGACGACGCCGGCCGGGTCCGAGGTCTGTGCGATCTGCTGGATCGCGGGCACGTCGATCTGTGAGCGGCGCATGACCGGGACGTATCGCGGCTCGCGCTTGTTCATCTTGTCGTAGGTCTTTTCGATCGGCACCTCCCCCGCGAAGGTCAGCGTCCGTACCGCGAAGGTCGTGTCGTCGGGGGTTTGTGGTTTCGCAAACGCGAGGCGCTGCCCCTGAATGGGAGCGGTGGCAAGCAGCTGCGCGGAGCCCGGCCACATCCGGGTTGCGTAGTCGGTCGTCACGTCGTGCGGAATGATCGATTGCGCCCAGGGGTCGTCTCCCTTTGCCTGGTCGATGAAGATGAGTGGGATGGCGAGGTCGATCGACTGGCCAGCCGTGTCCGTCGCGACCGCGTGAAACTGGAAGGGCTGTCCTCCGACGAACGGCCAGAAGCAGTCCTGCCCAAGGCCCCCGACACCGCTGTCCTCCGGCCGGTCGAGCAGCGGCGATACCACCGTGGTGATCCGAATGGCGGTGAAGGGCAGCTTCAGGTCGAAGCGCTCGCCCGCGCGGGCTTCGTCGATGTCCTCGTAGACCAGCCCGCTTTCTCGGTAGGTTCGGAGGTGCTCGCGGACGATGATGAACATGCGCTGGCGCAGGTATGCCGGATTCCCGGACTTGTCGTCGTGGAACTGCCGCTCGGTGATCTTCACGAGCGAGGCGCGATGTCCCAGCGGGAAGAGACGCCCGGCGTAGACTACGCGAACGTAGTGGTCGCGGCCGAGCGTGGCGCGATGCCTCCACTCCTCCACGGAAAGCCCGCTCGGCTGGTCGTCCCAGACACCTCGCGAATCGAGCCAGCCGCCGAGAGACGTCAGCGCCAGGAAGTTCACGCTGACTGGCGGAGGCTCGTAGAAGCCGCGACCTCCGATGTCGGTCAGCCCGAAGTTCGACGAGAGATGAACCACGTTGTGCCGGTCGGCGCCGTCCAGGGACATCCGGAACGGGTGCATGGGATCGTGGTCCGGCACGCCGTCGACCTGGCCATCGACGGTGGCTGGCGGAGACAACGGATCCGTCGCCCAGACGGCGCGAACGGTGCGCAACGGGTGCTCTCCCTCGACGGGATCGTCGTTGGGAGGGTGAGTGCCGAGCCGCGTATGCCAGAGCTCCGTGTGGCCCGTCTCCTCCGAGGTCGCCGCCGCTTCCGAGTGAAACCACGCACCGTAACGGTTCGGCGAGAGGATCAGGCGGAAAGGCAGCTCCAGAGCCGTCTGTATCGCTGAGGGCTGGCGGGGCACGGGTCGGAACAACCCGGGCAGCAGTCCGACGTCCCAACCGGCCGTCGCGATGTCGGTGAACCGCTGGCTGGCCGATCCCGTCGTCTCCGTCAGCTGAAGGGCGTGTCCGATCGTACGGAGCGATCGGCGTGCCTGGGAAAGGGAGAGAGCGCTCTCTTCGACCATCGTTCCGATCTCGGACGGACCGACGATGAGCGCGTTCCCTCCGGTCGGGGCGGCCGCGGGCGAAAGCGCTGCGACAGTCGCTTTGGCGATGATGTCTCGCAGAGGGCTCCTCCAGCGCGACGGGTCGCGGGGAGGAAGGGCGTTCGCCGGAACGTTCAGCTCGAGTTCGCGAACGGCTTTGAGCAGGCCGTCCGCCGTCCACTCGATCGGCAGGCGCTCGTCGGGCACGATGAAGACGAGCCGCGACCAGCCCGCGATCAGGCAATCGATCGGCGGCGCGTCGGGCGGCTCGATGGAAGTGCTCGCGTCGGGGTCGCCCGGCGTGATCGGATAATCCGGGACCGTCGTGAAGTAGGCGACCTCGGCGAGATTCTGCGGGGGAAGCGTCAGGATCAGATAGGCCGGGCCTCGACCCTCGCGCACCAGCTGTGCCGGCCGATTTCCCTCCCCCGGCTCGATCCGGAGGTTGACCCGCTCGACGTCGACGACGAGCAGATCTTCCGGACGGATGACCCAGTGATGACGGTCGGGGCCCCTGCGCCTGAAGAAGACTCCGGGCGCGTACGGGACGACGAAGCGCGTTCCGTTCACGGGCCGCCCCCGGGCAGCAGGCTCATCTGCTCGCAGTAGAGGTCGGCGATCACTCTCGGGATCGATTCGACGCGGTCGGGCTTCTCGGTGACGAGCCGAAAGATGCCGACTCCGTTCAGCTCCAGCCGGGTCAGCTCGTCGAGCGCAACGTTGAGAAGCGAGATCGACCCCGACTTTTCGAACGGCGCGGTGTTGTTGCCTTTCACCACGAAGTCTTCGTGCCAGTCCACCCAGGATTGGGCGTGCGCCGTCGAGATCGAGACGCGAAAATTCGGAAACTCGACCGAGCCCGCGATGAGCCCGACACCGCCGCCGGCGTCCGTGACCGTGTCGATCTTGCGGAGGATTGAAAAGGGTTCGATTCGCATCACGTGACTGCAGTCGAGCCCTGAAAGCTGGAGCTTGAAAAGGGACGTCATCCAGAGCTTCTGCACACTCGGCTTACCGAGCGGCACGGCCAGTGGCGTCAGAGGTTTCTCGTCGGGAAGGACCGCGGCCGCCGCGAACCGAAGCTCCATGAAGCCGGGCTGCTTCGAGGCGGCGTCGAGCGCGGGAAACGCCGTTTCCGCGATCAGCGCTCCCTGGAAGGGGCGCTCGACCTTGACGGAAAACTTGTAATCGCACTGAAGGATGGCTCCATCGCGGTGCGGCGGACTCTCGCGCCAGGATTCGGCGATCCAGTCGAACAGTTGGGGCGACATCACCGATCCGACGGACACGGAGAAGTCCTCGTACTTGGGTTTTCCGAGCTGCTTGCGGGCGAAGATTTCGCCGGCCTCCGTGTGCTCGACGACGTCGGCGACCGTGTCTCCGCCACTGGCTTCTCGGAGCAGGGTGATCTGGGGTTCGGGAGGCACCTCGAGACGCAGAGCGACGGCTCCGGCTTTCGGCTGGATGCGGCCGGCCAGGGATAATCCCTCAGGCATCCGCAGGCCCGGGCCGGAAGAGGGACTTCTTCATCCAACGCGGAACCCGGGAGATACTCATTCACAGGTTAATCGCGCGGCACGCGCAATCCGGGCTAGTCCACAGCACGGTCGGAGGACGAAAACTGCATTCGTGGTTACCGCTACGCTCAGAGAAGTGACCAGACGGCTGCCGCTCGTCGGCCTCGTCTGCTTCATCGCCGTTGGCGTGAGCTCCGCCGTCTCGGCGCAGCCCTCGGTCTCGCGCTCGATCACCCTGTCCGACGGCTGGATCTTCCAGCCCGACCCGCTCCGCGTGGGCGACGCGCAGAAGTGGCAGAGGCCGGACTTCGACCGCAGCGGCTGGCGGCCGGTCACGGTGCCGATGGCGTGGGACCACTACGACCCGGTGATGGACGCCGAACGGGACGGACGGCCGAGTCAGCGTCCGGGTCGACGTCGCGAATACTTCGGAGACGCCCTTGTCGGGGAGCGTGCGGCGGCGCCGTCTGGTGCTGGGCAGACTATCGCCACCGCAACGGTTTCACCAACGACTTCCCGACGTCTTATGGACCTGCCGGATCGTGACGTTCGACCGGCATCCGAAAAAGGCGTACGGCCCGCGGCGAGACCTCTGTAACCCGAGGAACACCCGCGACAGGCGCGCACTGACCGCCCGCGGTACCATCCGCGCCGGTGCGGAAGGTTCTCCTCGTCGTCGTTCTGCTGGCGCTCGCCGCCGCGGGCTGGTGGGTCTACAAGAACGCGTCGATCGAGCGGCTGCGCGCGGAGTACCGGCCGTGGATGGAGAGGCTCGGTCGGTGGCGCGACGCCAACGAGGCGGTCCGGCGAGCGCTTCGAAGCCGCGAGGCGACTGCCGCCGATCCGGAAGGCGTCGCGGCGCTTCGAGCGTGGGCCTGGGACGAGATCGAGCGGCTGGGCTACGTGGACTACCGCGTCGAGAAGCCGACGCACGATCTCGCCGCCGACAGGACCGAAGGGCGCGTCACGTTCACGGTCGGTGGCTTCCGTCCTGATGGCGCGCGCGTCGAGCGGGCGGCGTCGGCGATCGTGACCGTCGCGGGAACGCGTGGCTCAGTCCGCCTGGATCATCCCCTCTGGAATCGCTTCGAAGCCTCCCCACGTTTCCACAACGTGACGGCGGAAGCCGGTCTCGGAGCTCCGCGCCACGATCCTCCGATCCCGAAGACCAACCGGCTGATCAACGACATCTGGCCGGGCTCGGGGGTCGCGGTCCTCGACTACGATCGCGACGGCAACGAAGACCTTTTCGTCGGCGACGGCGTGCGCTCGATCCTCTACAAGGGAGACGGCGCCGGCCACTTCACCGACGTCACGGAGAAGGCGGGGCTCGCGAAGTCGGCCACCGAGGGAATCCCCGCGACCGGCATCGCGGCCGGCGACATCGACGGCGACGGTTACCCCGATCTCATCGTCACCAACGCCTTCGGGCCGGCGAGGTTCTTTCACAACCGCGGCGACGGCACCTTCGAGGAAATCACGGCGTCGTCGGGCATCTCGGTTCCCGGCAACGCCCGCTCGGCCGCGTTCGCCGACGTGGACGGCGACGGCGACCTCGACCTCTTCGTCGCCGTCACCGGCGACTACTACAGCCAGCTGCCGGATCCCGCGTTCGACGCCAACGACGGCCGCGAAAACTTCCTCTATCTCAATGACGGCCACGGTCACTTCACCGACGCGACGAAAACATGGGGACTCGCCGGCATGACGCGATGGACGCTCTCGTGTCTCTTCCAGGACTACGACCAGGACGGCCACGAAGACATCCTCGCGACCAACGACTTCGGCTTGAAGAATCTGTACCGCAACGAGAACGGCCGGCGCTTCGTGGACGTCGCGAAGAAGACCGGCACGCAGCAGCGGGCGTATGGAATGTCCGCGGCGTGGGCGGACTTCGACGGCGACGGCCGTCCCGACATCTACTCGACCGGAACCGACACCCAGTGGTACTTCATCCACGAGTACCCGTCGGTTCCCGTGACTTTCTGGGGACGGCTCTTTCTCTCGACCGCGGTGCGCTGGTGCGAGGAGATGGCCTCCGGCAACGCGCTGCTTCTCCAGAAGGCCGACCACACGTTCGAGAACGCGACGGCGAAGTCGGGCGCGCAGCACGCCGGCTGGAACTGGAGCTCGATCGCCGCGGACCTCGACGACGACGGCTGGCCCGACATCTACTCGACCAACGGAATGTGGGGAGACGGGCGGGACCGCGACGTCGAGCTCGAGTTCTGGTGGGAAACGCTCGCCTACTGGGACGATTACGTCGCCGGCACGAAGACGTTCGACCGCAAGAGCGCCGGTGTCGCGGGAATCGAACGCGACCGCTACTTCCACAACCGCGGCGGCGCCGCGGCCGGCGCTCCGCTCTTCGAGGAGCGCGCGTTCCTCGACGGCCTGGATCTGGAGACCAACGGCCGCGCCGCGGTGGCGTTCGACGCCAACGGCGACGGAGCGCTCGACATCTTCGTCCGCTCGGTGCAGGCGCCCGAGGCTCTGTTCCTGGGCTCCCGCCGCCCGAACGAGCACTTCCTGCGCCTGCGGTTCGAAGGGTCACCCGGGAAGGACAATCGGGACGGCATCGGCGCGCGCGTCACGGCGAAACTGCCCGGAGGGCGGACGATCGTCGTCGAAAACGCCAACGCGAGCGGGTATCTCTCGACCGGAAGCCCGATCGTGCACCTGGGCCTCGGTCCGGCGACCCGCCTGGAGAATCTGACCGTGCGATGGCCCTCGGGTTTCGTGCAGGATCTGGGCCCCGTGGAGACTGTGGACCGCGTGATGGTCGTGAAAGAGTCCTCTCCGAAGTAAACTGTTCGGCGCTCCATGGAAGCGCGTCCCGAGACCGGTCCTCTCGCTTACGACGTCGTCGTGGTCGGCGGCGCGGTCGCCGGCGCCTCGTCGGCGATCCTACTGAAGCGCGGCAAGCCGGATCTGCGCATTCTCGTGGTCGACAAGACCGAGAAGTTCGACTGGAAGGTCGGCGAGTCGACGGTCGAGGTCTCGGCGTATTTCCTGACCCGCGTCCTCAAGCAGTATCGCCACCTGTCGCAGGATCAGCTTCCCAAGCAGGCATTTCGCTTCTGGTTCCACAACGACGAGGTGTCGTGCCTGCAGGAGGCCTCCGAGACCGGTCCCACACAGCTCGCGCGCACGCCTTCTTTTCAGCTCGACCGCTCCAAGCTCGACGAGCACCTTCTGAAGGTCGCGCGCGAGGAGGGCAGCGAGGTCTGGAGACCGGCGAAGGTCACCGACTACACGCTCGGAGAGGGCTCGGGCCCGAACACGCTGACGATCGAGAAGAGCGACGGCACGATCGCGACGGTCTCCTGCCGCTGGCTCGTGGACGCGACCGGCCGTCAGGCCATGCTCGCGCGCAAGCGCGGAGGCGTCACGCCGATCGACACCCACCCGACGGCCGCGATCTGGGTGAGGTATCGCGATGTTCCCGACATGGACGGCGTGGCGATCGCGGGCACGGATCCTGCGAATCCATGGGCGCGCGCGGTCCTGACGGCGCGCCGTCTCGCGACCAACCACTTCACGGGATGGGGCTACTGGATCTGGTTCATCCCGTTGAAGGACGGCGAAACCAGCGTGGGCCTCGTCTGGGACAAGCGTCTGCTCACACCCGAGGGCAAGACGCCGCTGGAGAAGCTGACGAGGTTTCTCCAGACGAACCCGCTCTCCCGCCAGCTCGTCGAAGGCGCGACCCCGATCGAAGGCGACTGCCGCTACTACGCGCACCTCCCCTACTTCGTGGACAAGTTCATCGGTCCAGGCTGGGCGCAGGTCGGCGACGCCGGCGGCTTCCTGGATCCGTTCTACTCGCCGGGCCTCGACCAGATGTCGTTTTCGGTCTGGACGCGGACGCGCCTGATCCTCAAGGAGCTCGGCGGCGCGCCGCCCGAGGAGATGGCGAAGGAATACGAGGACCACAACCGCCGGTATGACCGATTCTTCAAGTATTTCTACGAGTCGATCTACCGCGACAAGTACTACGTCATGGGTGACTACGACACCATGACGATCGCGTTTCTCCTCGACACCGCTCTCTACTATTTTGCCGCCGTCATGCCGATCTACCGCTGGTCCCACGAGCGCCTGGGCGTTCCGCCGTTCTTCCAGGACGGCGCGGAGATCGGTTACTACCCGATCCGCTTCTACAACCGGCGCATGGTCACGATCGCGCAGCGCAAGAAGGCCCTCGGGATCTACGGCAATCACAACCGGGGCGTGCGCCCGAAGTTCGTCGGGTACTCCGTGCGCGCGGCGATGTGGGTGATGCTCTTCCACGGCCTCGTTCGCTGGGCCAAGGCGGAGCTGGCCAACGCGTGGACGTACGTGGTCAAGCCCAGGCCCATCGCGAAGCCGGAGCCCGCGCCCGCCGCGGCGCACGCACCGCGCGGCGTCGCCGCGCAGTAGTCGTTGACGGCCCTCGTCACGGGCGCCTCCAGCGGAATCGGTCTCGAGCTGACGAAGCTGCTGGCTCGCGACCGGCACGATCTCGCGCTCGTCGGCCGGGACCGTGCGCGGCTGGATGCGCTCGCGGGGGATCTCTCGCAGCGGTTCGGCGTCACCGCTCTCATCCTCGTCCACGACCTCGCCGATCCCGCCGCGCCGGCCGCGATCGTGCGGGAGCTGTCGCAGAAGTCCGTGACAGTTGACGTCCTGGTCAACTGTGCGGGTTTCGGCTCCGCCGGCTTCTTCGCGGAGACGCCCATCTCGACGGAGCTCGAGATCATCCAGGTCAACGTCACGGCTCCGACGCACCTCACGGCGCTCCTTCTTCCCGGGATGCTCGATCGTCGGTGCGGCGGCATCCTGAACGTCGCCTCGACGGCGGCCTTTCAGCCCGGGCCGCTCATGGCCGTCTATTACGCGACGAAGGCGTACTTGCTCTCGTTTTCCGAGGCCCTCGCCAACGAGACGCGCGGCACGGGCGTGACGGTCACCACGCTTTGCCCGGGTCCGACGCGAACCGAGTTCCAGCGGCGAGCGGGACTCAAAGAGGTCCTGCTCTTCCGGGGGCCCTTGGTCAGCTCCGCGGAAGAGGTCGCCCGCGCCGGGTACGAGGGGTGGAAGCGCGGCAAGAGGCTCGTCATTCCGGGAATTGCGAACCGCATCCTCATTCAGGCGGAGCGCCTCACGCCTCGGCGCCTGACTACGGCCATAACCCGACGGCTTCAAGAATCCCGCAACTGAAGAAGGAGGTTTCGGAATGTCTCGTGCCTGCCGAATCTCGGTCGGTGTCGCCGCTCTCCTCGTCCTCGCCGCCGCCGCGCCGCTCCCGGCCGCCGACGCCCCGCTGGCACAGAAGCCCGAAGTGGCCGCCGCCATCGAAGTCTTCGACACCTGGGCCGACTGGACCGTCCGCAACCGCGAGCAACCCGCGGTCTCGATCGGGATCGTCCACGACCAGGAGCTGGTCTGGGCGAAGGGTTACGGCTATGCCGACCTCGCCAAGAAAATTCCGGCGACTCCGGCCACCGCCTACCGGATCGCGTCGATCTCGAAGACCTTCACCGCGCACGCGCTGCTGCAGCTGCGCGACGCCGGGAAGCTTCAGCTCGACGACCCGATCACGAAGTGGATCCCGGAGCTCAAGCTCGCGAAGGTGGATCCGCAGAGCCCGCCGATCACGATCCGACATCTGCTGACCCACACGGGCGGCATTCCGCGCGAGGTCGACGGGACGTACTGGAACGACATGAACTTCCCGACGCGCGAGCAGATGCTCCCGGTTCTGGCGCGCATGGGCGTGGTCAACGCGCCGGAGAAAGAGTGGAAGTACTCGAACGTCGCGCTTTCGCTCGCGGGATACATCGTCGAGGCCGCTTCGGGAGAGCCGTACGCCGAATACATCGCGCGCCACATCCTCGCGCCTCTCGGAATGAGTGGTACGCGGGTGCTTCCGCCCCGGGACATGGCGACCCTGGCCGTCGGCTACGGACGCCGCATGGCCGGAGCGCCCCGCCGCATCGAGCCCTTCTTCAACGGGGTTTACATGACGCCGGCGTCGAACCTCGCGTCGACGGTCGACGACCTCGCGAAGTACATCGAGCTGCAGTTCCGCACCGGGCCGGCCGGCGGACCGCAGATCCTGAAGGGCTCGACACTCGCCGAGATGCAGCGCATCCAGTGGCTCCAGCCCGATTGGAAGGGCGGCTGGGGACTGGGTTGGGGAATCGCCCGACGCGACGACCAGACCCGGATCAGCCACGGAGGCTCGGTGCCCGGCCACCGAACCACCATATCGTTCGTTCCGGCGGAGAAGTTCGGAGTGATCGTCCTGACCAACGCCGAGGACGGGAGACCGGCGCTCTATGTCAATCAGGCGTACGCGATCGTGGCGCCCGCCATCGCGAAGGCAGTCGCCGAGCAGAAGCCCGCGGCGAAGCCCGACGCCTCCTGGACGAAATACGCCGGCGTCTACACGTGGGAGGACGAAGAGGTTCACGTCGCCGTCCTCGACGGCAAGCTCTCGATGTTCGATCCGTCCGAGGACAACCCCTGGGCTACGAA
>Ga0075423_10003023_pt1 | contig 15394 bp, 15 predicted proteins | sample SoiMethybrSBSTD2_FD_80114 | JGI IMG/M metagenome (GOLD analysis project Ga0075423, IMG submission 80114) | Bulk soil microbial communities from a Populus tree surrounding site in Tennessee, USA - Soil MetaG P. TD hybrid SBSTD2 | ecosystem: Environmental > Terrestrial > Soil > Tree plantation...
CTGCCTGCTGGCCGCGCAGATGGCGTTCTACGCGGCAGCCCTCGGCGGCCATGCGCATCGTCATGCGCGGCATCGTCTCTACGTACTGACAGTCCCGTACGCTCTCTGCGTGTTGAATTGGGCCGCTATCGTCGGATTCGTCCGGTTTCTCACCGGCCAACAGCGGGTGACATGGGAACAGGTGGCATCGACCGCGCTCGCGTCTCCGCGAACTCGTTCGTGATGGGCGGATCCTGTGAAGGGGTCAGATCGAGGGGGATAGTGACGTCGCGATGACGACGTCGGCGAGCGTGGCGTCGAAGTCGTACAGCGCAGTGTCCACGAGCAACGGATAGACTGCCGGAGTCGTGCTCGTGTAGAAGACGGATCCGTTCTTCGAATAGCTCACCGCTCCCTGCACGAGCGAGACGCGCAGCGTGTCGCCGCTCACAAAGGGAAGCTCCCTCTTGTAGACTCCCGCTTCTCGTACTTCGACCGTTCCTGCCTGTAACCGGAAGGCGAACATGATCTCGCCTCCGGTCGTTCCGCGGTTGCCCGAGCTCAAGCCGATCACGCGCAGCGTGTTGGTTTCCGACGCGGTGAACTCCAACCAGCCGTCACCCGAAGTGATCTGCTGCGCAGAAACCGCTCCTGCATCCTCGCAGCCGCCGCACCCGCCAGTCTTCTGCAACGTATTGCTCATGGCTGTCACGTTTTGAAGGTCTGTCCAGTGGACCGGCTGGAGCGATAGCGGGGAAGTCGGCGTTGGTGGAGGCGGCGGGGGTGGAGGTGGCGGCGGGGGTGGGGGCGGCTCGGGCGGTGAAGACGAAGCTCCGCCTGTGAGTCTCTCCTTCGGAATTCGCACGATGAACGCATCGAGGCGGTTCGTCCCCGCGTTGCCCGTCCAGATGTAGTACTCGCCGGTGATGTCGAGGTTTCCCTTCGGCAGCTTCGAGTAGTCGTCGTTTCCGCCGCCGGCGGCATCGAGGCTGGTGAGATTGGGCGCGACGACCAGGATGTCGAGCGATCCATCCAGCCGGTAGCAGAGGATTTCGTTCGCGCGCGACAAAGCCTTGCGGCTGGCATTGGCGCTGCACACGTACTGCTGTCCAATTGGCACGTCGGGTTGGGCGTTGCCGAACGCGACGTGACCGACATCGGTGTCCCAGGTCGTCGTCTGAAACACCAGCGTGCCTTGTCCCTGTACGGACGCCACCGGTTCTCCGCCCTGCAGATCGAGATTGAAGTCCCAGAGACGCACGGCGCCCGGCAGCGAGTTGTGATTGTCCGACGCGACCAGGTAGCCGAAACCCGTATCGGAATGTCCTCCGGCGCCGTTCCGATCGAGCAGGTCCCGCTCCGTACCGGTCTGCAGGTCGATCACGCGATCATCGACCTCGGACGACGGATCGATGCCGATCTTCTCCTTGATCACGAGCCAGCGACCGCTCTTGTCGATCTGGCATTCGTCGTAACGAAATCCCTTCTGGGGAAAGTACGAGAACTGATTCGTGTCTTCGCGGTACACGAGGCAGCCCAGATCGGCGTAGCTCGCTCCGTCTTTCAGCGTGGCCGAGTGCACCCGGTCGTCGTCGCTCGAGTGAAACTGCCAGATGTAGCGGTTTGTTCCGAAGAGGTCCGGCCGTGAGGCGACGTCGAAGACGGTGGTCAACGCGTGGCTGACGACGTCATAGCGCTGGAGCGTGGAGGTCGTCGGCACGTTGACATAGAGCGTCGTCGGCTGCCTGGCGCTGAAGTACCACCCCTCGCCCGTGGCCCAGCTGAGTGGGCTGTCGCCTGAAAAAAGTGGGCCCTCGTTGCGAACCTGACCCGTGCGCTTGTTGTAGCTGAAGAGCGTGGGTCCTCCGCCGCCTTGCCGGCGCTCGAGGCCCAGAAAAACCAACATCGTGTCGCTGCCGACGTGGTTGTTGATGTTGCTCCAGTAGGAATAGCCGACCGGGCGGACGCAATCCGTCCCACCGCAATCGCTGGCGTTCGTCACGCGCACTCCCTGAGTGAAGTAAGGCGATGGGAACCTGAAGGTTCCCCGATCGGGGAGGAACGTCTGAATCTCGCCTGCCGAGAGCTGCGCTCTGAGGCCGGCGCTGGTCGCCGAATCCATGAAGCCCTCTGACGCAGTCTGCGCATCGGCCGGTGCGACGGCGAAGCCAACGGCGACCAAACAAACGAGGGCGTTGATTCCGAAGATCTTGCGGGTTCCCAAAGACACTTCTCCAGCCGTCGCGCAGACGGGTATCGATCACGGCGTCGGCCGCGAAATTCGCGTTTGGATCGACGAGAGGGTCCCGGGAAGCCCTGCAGTGAGCGACGAACGAACGATGCGAGTCCCCAAACCTCGCCTCAGCTACGTCAGTAGGCTGATGCCGAGTGCGTCCACAACCGGTGGGAACACTAAGGTTTAGGGATTGCTGTTAATAATGGTGCGCGACAGCGGATGAGTCAAGCTCGACAGAAAAATAACAGAGCACGAGCGACGACCGGCAGGAAGCCGGTACAAGCTCGTTTCATTGAGATTCCCTCCTGGCGAATGCCTCGGCGACCTTCAGAGCGAACGGGTAAACGCCGCTGGCATCCGTCATGTTGGCTGCGGCGGCAATCGCGAGACCGAGATCCGGAAACGTCAGGAGCGAGACGCTGCCGCCCCAGGGACTGCCCCGGTGACTGACTATCCGCGTCGGCTTGCCGGCGAGCCGGACACTCCTGACCGTCCAGCCCAGCGCGTATGTCGTGGACTCTCCGGAGGCGAGGCGCGTCGGCGTCTCGAAGGCGGCGATCGTGTCAGCCTTCAACAGCCCCGATTTCCGCATTGCAGAACCGAGTCGGACGAGGTCCGTCGGCGTGGAAAGAAACGCACCAGCGCCTGCCAGGCAGGAGTAGTCCGGCGGCGACGCCTCCTGGACGCCGAGCCGCCTGCCGAAGAGCGACCGCGGAGACAACGACGTGACGCCTTCGAGGCCCTTTGTTTCCGAGACGACGGTGCGCTCCATGGAGAGTGGCTCGAACACCTGGCGGACCATGAAACGAGCAAATGGCTCCCCGGCCGCGCCCTCGACGACCGCGCTCACTAGAATCCAACCGTAGATCGAATAGCGGTGCTCGGTTTCCGGCTCGAACAGGAGCGGGTCGCCGGCAAACAGCGCTACTGCGTCGGCGAGGCTCGCGCAGTGTTCGACCGGCATGGCGTCGTTGTTGTCGCCGCGGATGCGGTGGACGCCCGCGACGTCGCCCATCAGCTGGCGCGTCGTGACCGTCCATTGCTTTTTCGAGTACGCCGGAACATAGCGTTGGACCGGCGCATCGAGATCGAGGCGGCCCCGGTCGTGCAGAAGGGCGGCGGCAAAGGCCGTCAGCGGTTTTGACAGGGCGCCGAGACGGACGCGCGTGAGCGGCGTGACCGGTGTGCGGCGATCGCTGTCCGCCCAGCCGAAACCTTCCGCCCAGACGATTTCGCCATCCACGGCGACGGCTACCGACAGGCCCGGCAGGTTGTCGCGTACGACCAATGCGCGCGCGAGCCGTTTGGATTTCTCCACCGGGCCCGGGTACCGGTCGGCATGCGCGGCGGCCGCCGTTGACGGCACCGCGGCGGCATCTTCGTGAACGGGTGTCGCGGACAGGAACCAGACCGCGCCGCCGCCCACGACCACCATGAGAAGGGAAAAGAGGGCGGCGAGCGCCGCCTCGGCACGCCAGCGTGTCGAGCTCACGTTCGAGACGCCACCGTGTATTCCACGCCGTAAACTTTGCTAAATAAAGTTATTTATGTCAAGTGTTTGTCGCAAGGTTCAGGTATTTCGTGGATGTGCGAGTGCATAGAGCACGCAGCTCGCCGCGAGACACGCGCCATAGCCGGACCCGACCAGCAACACTCCAGGACCGAACTGTGTTCCGAGCAACAACGCCATTGCCGTCGCGAGCAGTGTCGCAAGAACGAATGCGGTCAAGCCGAGACGTAGCAACGTCCGCACGCGCTGCGCTCTTCTCATCGCCTCCGCGATCGCTGCACCCAGCAGTGCCGCGAAGGCGACCCACAAGTAGCGAAGGTCGTCACCCGTCCGGATCGCGCGAACGAGCGCGAAGGCAAAGGGAACGGCGCCGAACAGAATCGAGAGCGACTGAGACACTGAATACTGGTACGACCGCTTCATCTCAGTCGTCCGTTGATCTGGCCGCTACTGCCCACCGGGCCGCTGGTCGACCTGGTAGTAATGGACCTGACCTTCCTTGCTCCGCGGCGTCATCGCCATGCGTATGCTTTTTCCGGTGTCGGGGCAGCTGGTGGCCCGGTGCCAACGTTCCTCATTGGCGTTGATCACGTCGCCCAGTTCGCCGCGGACCACTCCGACGCCGGAGATCAACGCACAGACATTGCCGTACACATTGACCCAGAGCTCCACCATGTTGGCGTGCCAGTGGCCCCAGTTGGTGACGGGCGGCAGCTCTGTGAGGCTGGTGCCGATGTTCAGATTCGAGGAGGTATGGCCGTCATACAGGAAGCGCTCGCCCGTGCGCTTTGAATCGCCGTACTCCGTAACATTGAAGAACGGCACGTTGAATGAGTCGTAGCCGCCGGTCGACGTGATCTTGGTCTTGATGTATTTGTAGCCGGGAATGGGTGTAGGCGTTTCGCTTTCCGGATAAGACGGCACCTGCCCGGCGGGCGTATTGCGGTAATAGACAACCGGCTCGGTGCCGACAGTCTCCATGCAGTAGGACAAGCGTGGCGCCACGTTGAACGCCCAGCCTTTCGACAAGACCTTGGGCTCGTGGCCGTCGATCGTCATCTTCACAGCGCCGCTGTAGACCCAGCCGAAGACGCGGTCGTCGGCGAAGAACAGGCACTTCGCCTTGTCGCCCGGAGCCATCTGGACGTAACGACCGTCGAAGTCGCGCGTCAGAACCACTCTCTCTTCCCACCGCGCCTGTCCCGCATGCGACTTGAGAATGTCGGCGATATGCCAGATCGGCTTGTTGACTCCGGTGTAGGGCGTCTCCGGTGTCTTCTGAGCCGCCCACACGATGCGTTCCGGGCCGTTTTCGCCGCCGGCCTGAGACCACCAGTTCGTCTGTGCCCCACGGGCGGGTGTCGCTGCCTGGGCAGCGGGGGGCGGGGTCTGGGCCAAGGCTGGCGCCGCGGCAAAAGCCATCGCCAGTGTGATCCACGTGTTGAGTGATTTAACGGGAGCCTCCTGCGCGACAGAATACTATTGCGCGTCGGCTCCATTCGAACGTATTCGATCATCCTCTCCTCCGACGTCGCGGTTGCCGAACCCGCATAGCCGACCCTTTTTGCTGGCGGTAGGTTGATTCAGCAGGTCTCGCGCAGAACGCGCACTGTCCGCGCCAGCATGTTCTGCTGCCGCGCAATCAAGAGCGAGTCGATGTCATCGAAGTGTTGGAAGGCAGGCGTGTGGAGCGTGGGTTGGCTGCTCGCTTGCCTCGCCGGCTCGTCCAGGGTATCAGCGCAGTCGACCGGCGAGTTGTGGGGCACTTTCACGATCGATTGGCTGCAGACCAGGCGCCTGACCTGGGAGATCGAGGCCGAGCCCAAGAAATCAATTACAGTGCCGGCGGGGACGTCCGGTTGGGCGAGCCTGGACCTGACGCCAGCTGTCCAGTACACGCTGGCGAAGTGGGTCGACGTACTTGGCGAATTCGATTGGGGCTACAAGCCGAACGGCGACGACGTGATCGAGACGAAATCGCGCGTCGGATTCTCCTTTCATATCCTGTCGCGACTGCTGGCTGAACGTGGTGCGCGACGCGGCGTCGAACGAGAGAAACAGCCGCTGCGTCGCCTGGTGCCCAACAATCTCCTGCGTTTCGAGTACCAGAACAAGGACCCCCTCAACGGCGGCACCTCTACGACGACGTGGCGGCTGCGGGATCGCCAGGAGATCTCATATCCGTTCAATCGCAAGAAGCTGACCGCGGACGGCGCCCTGTACGCTACCGGCGACGTTGAGCTGTTCGTGCTGCTCGGCGATGCTTCCCCCCCTCGCTTCAACCAATACCGCGTGCGCGCGGGCGTCGGCTATCGGTGCGACTTCCGCTGGCGCTTCGACGCGCTCTTCGTCCAGACGCGGCAGCGTTCGGGCGACAGCGGGTTCTCCACGTCCACCAACGCGTTCGACGCTCGCGTCAAGCGGGTGTTCTAAGGGACAACGAGCGCGAGCATCAAGGCGACGTACGCAAGCATACCCGCGACGTTCCTGAAGTAGTTCAGATGCATCATTCCTCCCTGCTCAAAGCGCTCTCGACGGCCGTCCGCCGGAGCATCGTCACAGTCCGTAACGCGTCAAAGGGAGCGGAATCCCGCAACGATCGTGCAGGGCGAGATCGCCGTAGAGGCTTCGAAGGCAATCGGGATAGCCGCATACTCGACCAGGAACGGGCTCGGTACGCGTGCCGTTTCGATCTTCATGGTTCGGAGACGCTTTTGCGGGCTGTGAGACTGACGTTCCGCTTCAGCCGCGGCGGCCCAGGATCGCATCGGCCGCCGTCGGCAGCAAGCGGATGTCAGGCTGCGCGTCCCCAATCGCGCCCAGTCGCATTTGCGGGACTCGAGCCCCTGACCGCGAAACAAGCTCCACGCCGCAAATGGCGCCGAGCCTGGCGAAGGTCTTCAGCGCGCTACGAGACGATGTGCGCTCGATCCGCTTCAGCGCACACCCGTCGTCGCGACCGCTCCCGGCGTCGGGAAGTGTTCGAAGACTTCCGCTACCTCCTTGAACACACGCTTGTCCCGCTTCGCCGGCTTCGACGTCTGATGGACACGTTTGGTCTCGATGCCGCGCCAGAGCAGCGCACCGGTCCTGGCATCTTCCATATCAACCGTCAGCGTGCCTTCAAGCCACGAATACATATCCCAGCCGCCCCAGCCGCCCCAGCCGCCGTAGTAAGGCCCATATCCAACCCCCGCATACGGACCCCAGCCATAGCCGTACGGGCCGTAGTAGTTGTATTCCACCTGGAAGCTTCGCCGCGAGACGATATAAACGTCAGGGTTTTCTGTGACGTGCCTCATCCCTCGACTCTCGAGTTGCGCGGCAATAGCAGCATTCGTGCGCTCGCGCACGAGCGGACTGTCGTAGGTAGTTGTTTTCGATGCGACCGGATCCATGGGCGGCGTGGCCTTGAATGCGAATGTTCTGATGCCCGCGAAGTTGACGCCGCGCCGGTAATCGTAGCTGTCCTGCGCCAGGGCGGCTGTGGTCACCAACGGAGCAACGGACACGGCCAAACCGATGAGTATCCGCGAGATCGTTCTCATGAAGACCTCCTCCTCTTAGCGATACATGTGAAAGTGCAAGGCTGCTGCCTGTCGCATGCCTGGAAACGCACTGACCCACGCGCCGCCGAAGGGCCGTCCTCACCAAATGCGGTGAGTCGCGCGAACCTCCGCGCGCGGGATATCTCCTGAGCTGCGAGCGAGTCCGATTTTGCTCTTGAGGAGGGCCGGTGAAGGCTGATGAGATCGTCCTGGTGAAGTCCGGACCCCACGATCAGTGAAAGCAGGCTCGACACAATGCACGGCTACGATCTCATTCTGACGCTGACGGGCAGCCTCGGCGTCGCGCTGATCCTCGGCTATCTGACACATCGGATTGGGTTGTCGCCGATCGTGGGCTACCTGCTGGCAGGCACGCTGGTCGGACCGCACACACCCGGCTTCGTCGCCGACGCGAGGCTGGCCGAGCAGCTCGCCGAAATCGGCGTCATCCTGCTGATGTTCGGTGTCGGCCTTCAGTTCCACGTCGAGGAACTCCTCGCCGTCCGCCGCGTCGCCATTCCCGGCGCGGTGGCGCAGAGCGTCGTGGCCACGGTCGTCGGTGCGCTGCTCGTGCGCGCGTTCGGATGGGATTGGCCGGCTGCACTCATCTTCGGAATGGCCCTCGCGGTCGCCAGCACGGTCGTTCTCGTGCGCGTCCTGACTGACAACAACGACCTGCACACCGAGGCAGGTCACATCGCGGTCGGTTGGCTGGTCGTCGAGGACCTCTTCACGGTGGTCGCGCTCGTCTTGATACCAGCACTGTTCGGGCCCGCGACGGCAAGTGGGTCTGTCTGGCCGGCGCTCTGGTGGACATTTCTGAAGGTTACCGCGCTGGTCGCGTTCACGACACTGGTCGGAACGCGCGTGATCCCTCGCGTGCTCGACTACGTGGCCGAAACACGGTCGCGAGAACTCTTTACATTGACCGTTCTCGTGATCGCCCTGGGCATCGCGGTGGGCTCGTCCCTGATCTTCAGCGTCTCGATGGCACTGGGCGCATTTCTCGCGGGCCTGGTGGTCGGGCGGTCCGAGTACAGCCTTCGGGCAGCGTCCGAGGCGCTGCCGATGCGGGACGCCTTCGCGGTCTTGTTCTTCGTCTCCGTCGGCATGTTGCTCGATCCGCGTACGCTCATCGCCTCGCCCGTCCTGATCGTCGGGACGCTCGCGATCGTTCTGGTCGCAAAGCCGGTCGTGGCCCTGGTGTTCGTCTGGGCCCTGAAGTATCCGTTCCGAACGGCGTTGACGTGCGCGATCGCCCTGGGTCAGATCGGCGAGTTTTCCTTCATCCTGGCATCGCTGGGGCGAGAGCTCGGCGTGCTCCCCGCTGAAGCCACCAATGTCCTCGCCGCCGCGTCCATTGCGTCAATCGTGATGAATCCGGTCGCGTACCGGACGATTCGGCCGATCGAGCGATGGGTCAACGCACGCCCACGCCTGTCGGCGGCGTTGAATCGTCGCTCGATTCAGGCGGATCTCCAGACGTCACGTCCGGAACACCCAGCGGATCCGGACTACCGTGCCATCGTGATCGGTTTTGGTCCGACGGGAAGAACGGTCGTGCACTTGTTGCGAAACAACGGGATCACGCCGACCGTGATTGAGCTGAACATGGATGCGGTGCGCGTGCTCCGTCAGGACAGCATCGACGCGATCTATGGCGACGCAACACGAGTTGAGACGCTTGAAGCGGCCAGGGTCGACAGGTCAGGGAGCCTCATTCTGGGCTCTGCCGGCATGGCGAACAGCACAGAAGTGATTCGTGCGGCCCGCCGCCTCAATCCACACATCCGAGTGCTGGCTCGGGCTTCGTACCTGCGCGACATTCCAGCCCTGAGGGAAGCGGGCGCAACCAGTGTCTACTCGGGCGAGGGCGAAGTCGCGCTCGCCTTCATCGAAGACATTCTCGACAATCTTGGCGCGACGGCCGAGCAGATTGACCGTGAACGCGCGCGCGCGCACCGCGAACTGGTTGGCGACGCGTGATGCGAGCGCTTCTGGCCGACGAGTCATCGACGAACCTTTACGAACGGTCGCGCCAGCACAGGTGAGCACGTATCCTCGGTTCGGACACTCAAGTCCGAGCACCTGCGTTAGCGATAGTCATGCAGCGCGACGAGCTTCGCTGCCCACGGACAGTAAGTCTTGACAACGTCGACAAACTCGTCGATGTGCAACTCGACGTAGTTGGGCGTGCCGTCGCAGACCTCGATCGCCGCAAACGCAAACTGGATGTCATTCGGATCCAGATGCCAGTGGTACGGCGCGTTGTGAGATCCCTGACCAGATCCACGTCGCAAGCGCGCGACTGGAATGGTCGCCGTCGACGTCCCACGGTGAAGAGCCATGACCTGATCAATCGCGGTCTGGTTCGTGATCCAGACGTTGAACGACTGGCCGACGACGTCGAAGGTGGCTAGCACGCCGCCGCGGAGCTCGGAGGGTACAGCCGGGCCCCCACGGCACGCAATCAGCAGCGTGATCGTTCCTATGTATGTCAGACGTCGCATTCTCCGCCGGTACCGCGAAACCAGCCTACACCGTGCTCGATCTGGACAACCCGCGCGTCGGGTTGGTTCGCCTCGACGCGGCGGAACGCGCTCAGCCGCACATCGTTCTCGGACCGGAGTGTTATCGTCGCTGCCATCGGATGTCGATGCCCTCTTTCACCCCGAGCGCGGCTCGCAACAGGGTCACGAGATGGTCGCTGGCTCTGCCATCGGCCACGACGTCGATCGTCGCAGTGTCAATGTAGTAGTCACGATCGTCGAGTGATTCCTCTTCCAAGGCGTCGACCAGGACCTGCAAATCGGCCTCTGTAATCGAGCCGATGAGCTGATCGGTGGCCTTATCGAAAAGATCAATCATGTCGTCGGACCTCGGAGCTGTGCCACCCAATGTGGCCAGCACCGATCGTAGCACCGCCGGTCGAACCTTTACGATGTTGCGATCCTCAACGGCAATCGGCGCGTTCGCCCGCATCACACTTCAGTAGGTGTGGACGGCGCAGAAGGCGACGATGTGGCAAGATGGTGGCGACTGGCGATTCTTCGGACGGTTCATCAATGCACCTATCAATGATTCTTTGGCTGGCGGGCGGCGCCTTCGTCGTCGGCGTGATCGCAATAGTCGCCGTCGTGCGACGCGACCGAACCGGTGATCTGGGATCGGTCAGCACGGCGTGGACGATCGAACACAACGCCAGCTATCACGGTAGCGATGGGTCGGCTAATCCGTGAAACCCGACGGCGTCGGTCTCTCCACTTGACGTGGTGCGATCAGTTCCTACACCGTACTGTCTTTTTGGCAAGACATGGACCGCGCCGACCGCACCTGCTACGCTCTCTGTACGGATGGCCAAGCCGCCAGACTCGTCACCACAGCAGAAAGGGTTTCTGAATCCGCGCGTCGTCCTGGCCGTTGCGTTCTGGATCACAACGACTTGCATCATCGTCGCAGTCGTCGCTTCGATCCTGGCCATCTGGCAGTTCACCGGGACCGACGCGTTGTGGCGCACCGTGGCAACCTGCGCGGTCATCGGCGCTGCCACCTTGGCATTTTCGTTTGTGAATGGGCTGTTCGTCTTGCGCGACGACTGACAAGCGCTTGAGACGAGGTTCACATTGGCTGCTGTTCAGGAGTGGCAGACAATCAGACAGGACAGCCCTTCGAGTTTCGAGCGGACGACGAACCGGCACGCAGCGCGTTTCTTCGGCTGGTCCGAAGCAGACCGGTTCGCAACCATCTGGTCCGAAGCGAATCGGGAGCCTACAACCTCGTTCCAAGCGAACCGGGAGGCTACCACTGGCTGATGAAGTGCCAACCGGGTGAGTCGTGGTGCTTCGTCAACCTGCACCCGATACCGGATAAACCGTGACGACACTTCTACGGGTCACGTCGGACGGCAGGTCGGATGAGAAATCGAACAGTGCTGTTATCGTGCCTTGTCATCGTTTTCTCACAACTCTTATAGCAACTACCCGGCAGAGTTGGGCAGGTTGCCAGAACTGGTTGAACGCATCGGCGGACCTCAGGTCTGGCTGCGTTGAGGACAGGAATCGCGCGAGGCGCTCGGGATCGAGCGTGAAGGCGTCGGGAAGAACCTTGAGCGCGACGTCGCGATTCAGCCTGGTATCGCGGCCGCGATACCCCTGGCCCATGGCACCCCGCCGATGGCTGAGATGATTTCATACGCCCCGGGCCGTGTCCCGGAGCGTAGGGTCATGTCAACGCTGCAGCCCGTCCCATGACCACCTGGGAATGACGAGGCCGTCGGGGACATCGTCTGCCGACTCGTGGTAGCGCGCCATGGTCGTCGTGGTGGCCCAGGCGAAGTAGTCGTGCAACACGCTGCGGAGTGGGTCGGCCGTGATCCCGACATCTTCCAGAGCCCGATCGAAACAAGCGATCGCCCGCTGGTCCATCTCCTCGTGCAAGCCGTTGCCGCTGTGTGTCCGAACAACCGACGTCTCGTCGCCGTAGGTTTCGGAGTAGGTGGTGGGTCCACCGAGCGCCTCCGCCCAGTACGCGGCGAGACGCTCGGTGTGTTGAGGATGGAATCCGTGGCTGAAGGCGTGGCCGACGATCTCGTCGGCCATCACCCGGGTGTGCCACGCCTCGGCCAGGCGGATAAGGCCTGCGCGTCCGCCCGCCGCCTCATAAACGCTTTGCACAGGGTGAGGATATCAGGGAACGCAGCAGGCATGAGCATCAAGCGAACTACGCACGGTAATCGCCAGGCGAAGCCGCACTACCGTAAACGGTTGTCGTGGAGAATGGAGATGCGCGCGGCCTAGAATGGGTGGCGTCCCATGCGCGTGAGCCTCGATACGCATATCGTAGATTGGCCGTTGGCGCGACCCGAAGAATACAGAACATTCATCGCTGCTCTCGAAGGCAAAGCACTAGAATCCCTGATCTCTGTCGAAGTCGAGTATGAGATCGATTCCGCACTGGAACCCCGACGTAGTGCGCTGGTGAATTTAATTCGCTCGTCGGCAACGGAACGCATACCCACGTATTACGCGATCTGGAGTGAAACTGCGATCCCGGAATTCCTAGGTGCGAGAACGCATCGAGGGACCATCACGCTCGCGACTCCTTCAACTCGGGCCGGACTGAGTTGACGGATGGGGAGGGATTATCGGCAATCCCACCCTCCCCAGAAGGCGGACGAAGCGTGGATCTGAGCGAAGCGGGTCGAGCGGCGGCTCGACCGCCATCTCAACCACGTGGGGCGCGCGCTCCTCGACCGCACGCTCGAGCCACGTCAGCGCGCGTTCATGGTCGCCGAGCGCAACGAACACATGCGCTACCGTGTTGGGCTCCAGAGTTGTGAGGAGTGCCACGCGCAGGTGCCACGCGTCTCACGTCTGATGTCGGTCGTGACACCAGTCAAAGTGTCTTCGCCGCTTCTCGTTCTTTGCGTGCGTGCTCTTTGTACACACGCACGGGGTGGGGCGGCCCTCTCGGACTTCTCGATGTAGGCGTCGCCGCGCGGATCTTTCCTCCGCATCGGTCACCTCTTACGGCTGCGCGCAGGTCTCGACGCGCGACCCAAAGTACTCGGGCGGGCCCGCCGCCAAAAACTGCACCGTCGGCGGCACGGTTGGCGCCAGCGTGATCGCGACTCTCACGTTGCCGCGTTCGCACGTCATCGTCCAGTCGCCACGCAGCGCGTTTTCGACCCGATCGAAACTCGTCGGCGGCGTGCACGCGCCGACGCGCGCGCGCAACTCCTCCAGCCCGGCCCGCCGTCGCTCTTTCGATTGATCGAGGAATAGATTCTCGGCGGCAATGCGATCGGCGAGGCCATCGTCCCACTTGATGACGAGCCGCGACACGGCGTCGCGGGCCTGCACGAGCTCCGGCGATGGTTGCACGGCGCGCGGCTCGAGGCCGCCGGTCTTCGCCAGCCGACCGAGGACGTCGCTCGTCACCGATCCCCAGCCCGTGTAGGTGAGGTTGCCGAACGCGATGATGCCGACGCCGTAGTCCGGCAGCCAGCGCATGATCGAGCCGAAGCCGGGCAGGCCGCCGCTATGGGCGACAATCGTGCGGAAGTCGCAGGTCTGCGTCACGCCGAGGCCGAAGGCGTAGCTGCTGGCCGCCAGACGCGGCGCCCCGGTCGCCGCGTCGCGCGTGACGCGCATGCCCGACGGCCGCCATGCCTGCTGCATCTCGCGCAGCGACGCGCGCCGGATCGGTCCTGTTTCGGCGCCGTCACGCGGCGGCCATGCCGACAAGAATGCGCCGACGTATCGGCTCAAGTCGCGGACTGACGTCAGCATGCCGCCCATCGCGCCGAACGATCCGTGCGGCAGGAGCGGCTCGTCTTTCCAGCGATCGCCCTCCCACCGGTACCCCAGCGCGATGCGGTTGGCCGGCACCTTCGACGGGTGCAGCGTCGTCGACGTCATGCCGAGCGGGCGCAGGATGTTGTCGGAGACGTACTCGTCGTACGGTCGTCCCGAGACGCGCGACACGATTCGTCCGAGGATCGCGAAACCGTAGTTCGAGTACTCGAAGGCGATGCCGGGCGCGTTCGAGAACGGAATCCCCCTGCGCAGCATCTGCAACATCTGCTCGTCGGTGTCGGCCAGCTGGCGGTCGCCCCACGGGTTGTCCTCGGGAAACCCTTCGGAGTGCGACAGCAGATGCCTGATCGTGATGCGCGGCGAGTCCGTCGTCGGGTACTTGAGATCCTTGAGCTCGGGCACGTACTTTTCGGCGGCGTCGTCCAGCGACAGCCTGCCTTCGTCGCGAAGCTTGAGGATGGACATTGCCGTGAAGCTCTTCGTCATCGAGGCGATGCGGAAAACGGTGTCGGCATCGACCGGCGCCTTCGCGGCGACGTCGCGAACCCCGAACGCTCCGGCGTGCGCCAGGTCGCCGTCGATGACGATGCCCCATGCGGCACCGGGGACGTGCGAGCGCTCGGCGAGCTCGCGGAACAGGCGATCGACGTCGGCGAAGCCGCTCTCGAGCTTCGCGCGGCGCTGCGGATCGGCAAACTGCGGGGCCGGCTCGACTGCCGCGCCAACAACCGCCACCAGGACGAGGAGCAGCAAGCAACACGTGCGCATAACGGGCACAAGCTAGCATCTCCGCGATGCCGCTCATCGACGAAGGAAAGAAGGCGCCGGCGTTCTCCCGGAACGATCAGGACGGCAATCCGAGGCCACGTCATTGGCCGTCGCAAACGGTGATGGATTTGTAGCTCGCTCAGTATGATCTCGGTGTCGCCTGTATTGAGAACGGCGACTACCCGAATGGGAAGGACATCGCGCGCGCTCGATTCTTCGCCTCGCCGGGTTTCGCCGAGTTCGTCTTCTCGACCGTCAAGGACGCATGGTCCGATGTCCGCGACTTCAGCGCCGCGCACGAACGGTCGTGACGATTACGAAACCTTGCGACGCTTCTTCGCGGTTTGCTCGACCAATCGGTAGAACGCTTCGGGCTTTTCGGAATGTGCGCCGAGCGGCGCGCCGCTAGCAGCGTGCTCTGATGGGTCGCAAGGACGGTCGGTTTACACCAGGCACCGCGAGATGGACCGGCAGGTGATGGGCGCGTCACAAGTCCAAAAAGCAGCCAGCCGCGGTAGGCGATGAGTGCCGCCCCGAGGATGCGGGCGATGAGCGCATGACGACGAACGTCAGTCGCTCGCTGTTCTGGTGCCCACGGACCCTCTAAGCCATACCCCGATGAGCGTCTTCACGCGCCGCACCACCACGAAAGAACCCACGCGCCGACCCACGCGAAATCGCTACCCACGCGCGTACCCACGCGAACTTGGAAGGGTTCTGAAGGGTTCTGCGGAACCTGCTCGAGTCGGAACGTACCGATTTCCTAGACAATCCGCAAATCTAAGCGCGCCCGGCAGGACTCGAACCTGCGACCCACGGCTTAGAAGAGCAGTGGCGCATCGCTGAAGCGGCTTTCCCTCCAGCGACTTGCGCGACTACCCACGCGAGCTACCCACGCGAAATGTTCCGGCGGTTGCGGCTGGCTCGCCGATGCTTGCGCGTGACTCGAAGGCCGAAAGACAATTCAGCATTCCACGCAATCGACCCTCGGCGGCATCGACAGGCTCTCCAAGCTCGCTGATGACTGCGCGCGACC
>Ga0075423_10003024_pt1 | contig 15394 bp, 12 predicted proteins | sample SoiMethybrSBSTD2_FD_80114 | JGI IMG/M metagenome (GOLD analysis project Ga0075423, IMG submission 80114) | Bulk soil microbial communities from a Populus tree surrounding site in Tennessee, USA - Soil MetaG P. TD hybrid SBSTD2 | ecosystem: Environmental > Terrestrial > Soil > Tree plantation...
CTGGCCGAGATCCGCAACCAGTTCGCCCTGCGCACCATCCTCTCCAAGGTGAACCTGCTGCTCCACGAGAGCACGGACCGCGGCAAGTTCGTGACCGCGTTCTACGGCGTGCTCGACTCCAAGAACCACATCTTCACGTTCTCGAACGCCGGGCACGACCCACCCATCCTGCGCCGCGCCGACGGCCGCGTGGAGCGGTTGTCGGAAGGGGGGCTCGCCCTCGGTGTGCTCCCGGACTCGCGCTACGAGGAGCGGCCGCTGGGCATCGGACCGGGCGACGTGATCCTCATGTTCACCGACGGCGTGAGCGAGGCGACCTCGGCCGAGGGGGAGGAGTTCGGACCCGACCGCGTGCTCGAGCTGGTCGAGGAGCGCCACGGCGACTCGGCCCGCGCCATCGTGGATGCCCTGGTGCGCCGGGTGACCGAGTTCACCGGGGGCGCCGAGCGCCTGCACGACGACCTCACGGTGGTGTGCGTGAAGCGCTTGTCCTAGGTCCGAGCCGGCGCCCGAAACTCCTTGCCGGAGCGTGGGTTTGTCCTTACGCTCCGTGGAAATCCAGCCGCGAGGAGCCGACTTGGACGGAAGTCAGATCGGACTGCTTCTCTTCTATCTCCCGATTCTCCTGTTCTCCGTGATCGTGCACGAGTGCTCGCACGGTCTGGTGGCGCTGTGGAACGGGGACCCGACGGCCAAGTACGCGGGACGGCTGACGTTGAACCCGATCCCGCATCTCGACCTCTACGGCAGCATCCTGTTTCCCGGGATCCTGATGCTCACCGGCTCGCGCTTCCTGTTCGCGTGGGCCAAGCCCGTGCCGGTGGACGATCGCAACCTGCGCGGCAAGCTGGCGTCGGTGATGGTGGCAGCGGCGGGGCCGGTCTCGAACCTGATCCTGGCCTACGTGTTCGCGCTCGTGCTCTCGGGGCTCTATCGGCTGAACGCGACCGGGCTCGACGCCGCGGTGCTGATCTGCGCCATGGGCGTGCGCGTGAACTGCCTGCTCGCGGTGTTCAACCTGCTGCCCATCCCGCCGCTCGACGGGCACTGGTTCCTGCTGCGCGTGCTGCCGCCGAACCTGGCGCGCTCGTACGCGCGCATCGGCTTCCTGGGGATCATCCTCATCATTCTGCTGTTCCTCATCCCGGGGGTGAGCGAGGTCCTGGTGCAGCGTCCGGTGCGATTCCTCTCGGCGCTCCTCTTGCGCGGCGCCGGCCTTCCGTCGGTGGGCCTCTCGTGAGCGCCCGGCCGGAGGCCGCGCCCCGCGTCGTGACGCCGGGGCCCAAGCGCGGCCGCGTCCTCTCGGGGATGCGGCCCACCGGGCGCATGCACCTGGGCAACTTCGTGGGCGCGCTCGAGAACTGGGTCGAGCTCCAGCGCGAGTTCGACTCGCTGTTCATGGTCGCCGACTGGCACGCGCTGACCACCGCCCCCGAGCGCACGGGCGAGATCAAGCAGCTCACGCACGACATGGTGCTCGACTGGCTGGCCGCCGGCATCGATCCCGAGACCAGCCCGGTGTTCGTCCAGTCTCATATCAAGGAGCACGCCGAGCTCCATCTCCTGTTCTCCATGCTCGTGACCAAAGCGCGGCTCGAGCGCAATCCCGCGCTCAAGGAGCAGGTGCGCGACCTGCACCTGGAGGAGAGCACGGTGAGCTACGGCCACCTCGGCTACCCGGTGCTGCAGGCGGCCGACATCCTCCTCTACAAGGCGAACGTCGTGCCGGTGGGGGAGGACCAGGTGCCGCATGTCGAGCTGACGCGCGAGATCGCGCGACGCTTCAACCACCTGTACGCCTCGCCGGAGAAGCCGGTGCTGCCGGAGCCCGAGCCGCGGCTCACCAAGTTCGCGCGCCTGCGCGGGCTCGACGGGGCGCGCATGTCGAAGTCGGCGGGCAACACGATCTGGATGAGCGACTCGCCCGAGGAGATCGCCGGGAAGGTGCGCGAGGCCTACACCGACCCCAAGAAGATCCGCCTGAACGATCCCGGCCGGCCCGAGGCCGATCCGTCCGACGGCCATCCCGGGTGCGTGGTCTGGGAGTACCACCGCAAGTTCAACGCCGCCGAGGCCGAGGACATCGCCGCGCGCTGCCGCGCCGGCCAGCTCGGCTGCGTCGCCGACAAGAAGCACCTGAGCGAGAGGATGGCCGCGTTCCTGGCGCCCATCCGCGAGCGCCGCGCCGAGATCGCGCGCGACCCGAACCGCGTGTGGGACGTCATCGCCGACGGCGACCGCCGCGCCCGCGCCGTGGCCCAGGCGACGATGGCCGAGGTGCGCGCCGCCATGGGGCTCGCCTGATCATGAGCACGCCTCCGGGACGCCCGTCGGTCGAGATCAAGCTCGAGAAGTTCGAGGGTCCGCTCGATCTCCTGCTGCACCTGATCTCGCGCGACGAGATCGACATCTACGACATCCCGATCAGCCACATCACGCAGCAGTTCCTGCGCTATCTCGAGATGATGCGGCTGCTCGACCTCGAGGTGTCGGGCGAGTTCCTGGTCATGGCGGCGTCGCTCATGCGCATCAAGGCGCGCCTGCTGCTGCCGCAGCCCACGCCGGGCGAGGAGGACGAGCCGGATCCGCGCGAGGAGCTGGTGCAGCGCCTGCTCGAGTACCGCCAGTACAAGGAGGCGGCCGAGGGGCTGCGCGAGCGCGAGGAGAAGCGGCGCGACCGCTTCGAGCGCGGCCAGGTGCCCGACGAGTCGGAGGCCGGCCCGCTGCCGCTCGCCTCGGTGAGCCTGTTCGCGCTCCTCGACGCGCTCGACCGCGTGCTGTCGCGCCTGCCCGAGCGCAACGTGCTCGAGATGACCGGCGAGGCCTACGACATCGAGGACAAGATGGGCCTGCTCCTGCAGCGCGCGCGGCGCGCCGGGCGGCTCTCGTTCACGCTGCTGCTCGAGGAGTGCCGGAGCCGCATCGAGGCCATCGTCACGCTGCTGGCGCTGCTCGAGCTGCTCAAGATGACGCGCCTGCGCGTCGAGCAGGACACGCCGTTCGGCGAGATCTGGGTCGAGCCCGCACCCGACCCGGGCTCGGAGCCGGAGGCCGCCGGGGCCGAGCCGGGCGAGACCCCCACCGAAGCCACGCGCTCGCGCGTGCGCCGCAAACGCCCCGCCGCCGGGGCGACCGAGGAGACGGGCGATGCCAACGGATGAGCTCCAGACGCTGCTCGAAGCGCTGCTCTTCGCCTCGGACAGCCCGCTGTCCCTGAGCCTGCTCGTCGAGACCACGGGGGCCGAGCCCATCGCCGTGGCCGCGGCCCTCGAAGCCCTGCGCGAGTCGCTCGACCGGGACGATCGCGGCGTGCAGCTCGAGGAGATGGGAGGGGGCTGGATCCTGGTGACGCGCGAGAAGCACGCGCCGTTCATCAAGAAGCTGCTCCAGGGCAAGCGCAAGTCGCGGCTGTCGCGCGCCTCGCTCGAGACCTTGGCCATCGTCGCCTACAAGCAGCCGGTGACGCGGCCCGAGATCGAGTCGATCCGCGGCGTCGACTCGGGCAGTGCCCTGGCCACGCTGCTCGAGCGCGAGATGATCACCATCCGCGGGCGCTCCGACGTGGTCGGCCGCCCGCTCCTCTACGGCACCACAGTCGAGTTCCTGTCGTACTTCGGGCTGCGCGACCTCAAGGATCTGCCGCGCCCCGAGGAGCTCAAGGCCATCCTGCAGGCGCGCGAGGCCGAGGTCGAGGCCGAGCCGCTGTTCCCCGAGATGGCGCTGCGGCCCGCCGCGGAGCCTCCGCCGGCCCCGAGCGAAGAGCCGGCCGAGACCGGCGGCGAGAGCCGATAGGGGTCTCGCCATCGGCGCCACCGTCCGCCTGAACAAGCTGCTCGCCGAGCGCGGCGTGGCGGCGCGCCGCAAGTGCGATCGCCTGATCCAGGAAGGTGAGGTGCGCGTCGACGGCGCGATCGTCATCGAGCCGGGCACGCGCGTCGATCCCGATCGCCAGCGCGTGAGCGTGGGCGGCCGCCCGCTGCCGCGCGCGCAGGCCCAGGCCTACTACGCCCTGCACAAGCCGGTGGGCGTGCTCACCACCATGTCCGACCCCGGCGGCCGTCCCACGGTGAAGAGCTACCTGCCCGAGAAGGGGCCGCGCCTGTTTCCCGTCGGGCGCCTCGACGGCGACACGAGCGGGCTCCTCCTCTTCACCTCGGACGGCGAGCTCGCGCACCGGCTCATGCACCCGCGCTACGAGATCCCCAAGACCTATCACCTCTCGCTCTCGGCGCCGCCCTCGCCGCGCGCCCTGGCGCAGCTCGGCCTGGGCGTGGAGTACGCGCCCGGCGAGACCAGCCGTCCGGCGCGCGTCGAGATCCTGCGCCGCGAGCCCGAGCGCACGCTCGTCGCCCTCACCATCGCCGAGGGGCGCAACCGCCAGGTGCGCCGCATGTGCGCCGCCCTCGGCCTGTCGCTCGAGGCCCTGGCCCGCGTGCGCGTGGGGCCGGTCGAGCTCGGCGATCTCGCGGCGGGAGCGCTCCGCCCCCTAGCCCGCGAGGAGGTCGCGGCGTTGCGAAACGCCGTCGCCACCGCCCGGGCCCCGGGCGAAGCGAAGCGCCGGCCGGTCACGCCGGGCGGCGTGCGGCGAACCCGTCGCAAGCCGGGGCCGCGCCGGCGGTAGCCCCGCGGGGCACGGCTGCGATTCCCTGGCTGCGGCTCTGTCCCGCTGATAGAATAGAAGCGGCGACCCGGTCGTCGCCTGGTTGTCGGCCCATCGGAAGCGGCCCGCTCTGCACCACGCGGAAGGAGCACTCCGATGGGCGGCCTTCGCAACGGCATCGCGCTCTCCCTGGGCGCGCTCGCGATCTGCGTCCTCCTCCCCGGCGAACGTCCGTCCGACGATCCGCGCTTCGTGAGCCCGGTGGCACCCGTGCACGCCTTCTGGCGCGCCATCCAGCTGGGCGCCCACGGAGACGCGCTCGAGTGCTTCGTCGGCGTCGGCCGGCAGGTGGGGAACGCGCAGGTCGTCGATCTGCCGCCGCTCGACTCGATCGAGCTCGAGAAGATGACGGTGACGCCGTCGGGCGACGGGCAGGCGATCGTGCGCTACCAGGTGCGCTACCGCGTGCAGGGCGGCGACGAGCACGCCTTCGCCACCGCCGACGAGGTCATGCTGGTGAACGGCGAGTGGCGCATCCTGCGCCCGGTTCCCGGCGAACGGCGCGACCTGCCGACGCGCGCCGTGCCCAAGCCTCGCCCGCACGTGGCGCCGGGGCCCGAATACGTCTGAGCGCGGGGCCGCGGACGTTGACCGGTCGCGAAGCGGCTTGCTACGCTCGCGGCGACTCGCCCTCCCGACCTCCGGGTCGGACCTGGTCCCCAGGAGTGCATGCATGCGGCTTTTCCGAGGTGCCGTGGCCTTCGGTTCCTTGTCCTTCCCTTCCGCCCTTCGCCTCGCCGCCGCCCTGGCTCTCGTCGCCGTCCTGACGCCCTCGCACGCCCGCGCCGACAAGTACGCCGGGGAGTTCCTGCACGTCCCCGCCGGCGCGCGCGCCGTGGGCATGGGCGGGGCGTTCGTGGCCTTCGTCGACGACGCGTCGGCGGCCTATTGGAACCCGGCCGGCCTCTCGCTCCTCACCAAGCGCGAGATCCTCTACCAGCACGCCGAGCAGTTCGGCTCGGCGGTCAACTATGACTACGGCTCGTTCGTCTTCCCGCTGTCGCACGAGGGGGACCGCCGCCAGGCGGTGGCGGTGTCCCTGGTGCGCCTCGGGGTCGACGACATCCCGGTGACGCCCGACCCCGAGGGCTTGCGCGCGGGCATCGACTTCGAGGACGACGACGGCGATCCCTCGACCAGCCTCCCGACCGAGAACAACGGCAAGTGGGATCCGGGCGAGCGCCTGTTCCTCGACTCCTCGAGCTTCCGCTTCGCCAGCGCCAACGACTGGGCGCTCGTCGGCTCGTACGCGCGCCCGTTCGGCTCGCGGCTCACCGCCGGCGCCTCGCTCAAAGTCATCTACCGCACGCTGCCCGCGACCACGGGCGACATCCACGCCTGGGGGACCGGCCTCGACGCCGGGCTCACCTACGCGGCCACGAGCCATCTTCGCCTCGCCGCCGTGGGGCGCGACTTCACCACCACGTACATCGCCTGGGACGGCGGCGCGCGCGAGCATGTGGACCCGAGCTTCGCGCTCGGCGGGAGCTACGACATCGGCCTCTCGCCGATGCACGCCCTGACGCTGGCGCTCGACGTGCCGTTCGACTTCGACGGCCACCAGGTGGACCAGTACTTCGGCGTCGGCGTGTCGCGCGACTCCACCGGCAACGCCATCGGCAAGGGCGGCCTCTCGGGCACGTTCCACGTCGGCGCCGAGTACCGCTATCGCGGCCTGCTGGCGCTGCGCACCGGGATGATGGGACGCGACCTGACGTTCGGCGCCGGCGTGCGCCACGAGAAGCTGGGCGTCGACTACGCGGCAGTGTTCAGCCGCTTCTTCGGCTCCGACGTCTCGGGCTTCGCGGGCGATGGCAACCTGGACGTGACGCACCGCATCTCCGGCTCATATCGTTTCTAGATAACGTCGCGCGGCCCGTCCCCGGCCCGCGGGAGGGATCCGGATGCGCGGCACCATGGCGGTGTTCCTGGCCGGCGGCCGGGGCGAGGGACTCGGCGTCCTCACCGAGCATCGCGCGCCCGCGGCCGTGCCCTTCGGCGGCAAGTACCGCCTCGTCGACTTCTCTCTCTCCAACTGCCATCACTCCGAGATCCTCCAGGTGGCGCTGCTCACGCAGCACGCCCCGACCTCGCTCAACGAGCACGTGGGGGCCGGGCGCTCGTGGGATCTCGACCGCGCGCAGGGCGGCGTGCGCATCCTGCAGCCCTTCGCCTCGCGCGTGCGCGCGCGCTGGACCGAGGGCCCGGCCGACGCGCTCCTGCGCAGCCTGAACGAGTTCGACGAGGCCGGCATCGAGCGCCTGCTCGTGGGCTCGGCCGAGCACGTCTACCTGCTCGACTACTCCGACCTCGTGGCCTCGCACCAGGCCTCCGGCTGCCCGCTCACCGTCACCGTGCTCGCCGTCACGCCCGGGCGCCCGCGCCGGGCGCGGCGCGTCGAGATCGAGGGCGAGCGCGTCGTGCGCCTGGCCTCGACCAAGGAGAGCGTGGACCGCGGCCACGTGGCCATCGGCCTGTTCGTCTTCGAGATGGACTTCCTGCGCGCCGCCGCCGCCGACGCCGCGCCGCGCACGCTGTTCGAGTGGGTGGCCGCCGCCGCCGGGGCCGGCGTGCCCGTGCACGCCTTCGAGCACGACGGCTACTGGGAGGATCCCGACGACCTCGCGACCTACTACCGGACGAGCATGTCGCTCTTGGCGCCGAACTCGCCGCTGTCGCTCGCCGATCCGCTGTGGACGGTGGAGACGCACGGCGAGGAGCGGCCGCCGGCGCGCTTCCTGCCCGGCTCGCGCGTGCGCGAGAGCCTGGTGGCGGGAGGGGCGATGGTGGCGGGGGAGGTGGAGCGCAGCATCCTCTTCGGCGGCGTGATCGTGGAGCCCGGCGCGCGGGTCCGCGACTCGATCCTCTTCCAGGACGTGCGCGTCGGCGCCGGCGCGCGGCTCGACGGCGTGATCGCCGACAAGCAGGTGCAGATCGGCGACGGCGCCGTGCTCGGCGAGGGCCCGCCGATCGCCGCGGCGAGTGCCGACGTCTCCGCCCTGTGCGTGATCGGCAAGGAGGCGCGCCTGCCGGCCGGCCATCGCTTGAAGCGCGGCGGCGTGGTGCCGGTGGCGCCGCGCGCCCTGGCGGGCATCGGATGAGCGGCCAGGCGTTCGCCTTCCTGCTCGCCGGCGGCGTGGGCACGCGGCTCTGCCTGCTGTCGGAGAAGCGCGCCAAGCCCGCCGTGCCGTTCGGCGGCAAGTACCGCATCATCGACTTCACGCTCTCCAACTGCGTGAACTCGGGCATCTTCGACGTCGGCATCCTCACCCAGTACCGGCCCACGTCGCTCAACCAGCACATCGGCTCGGGCCGCGCCTGGGATCTCGACCGCTCGCGCGGCGGCGTGCGCCTGCTCGCGCCCTATCGCGGCTCGCAGGAGAACGACTGGTATCGCGGCACCGCCGACGCCGTGTACCAGAACATGGTGCACATCCGGAACCGCCGGGCCGAGGACCTGCTCATCCTCTCGGGCGACCACATCTACAAGATGGACTACAACCCGATGCTCGAGTTCCATCGCGACCGCCGCGCCGCGGTGACCATCGCCGCCACCGTGGTGCCGGTCGAGGACACGAACCAGTACGGCATCCTCGAGCTCGACTCGCGCGGGCGCGTGCTGTCGTTCATCGAGAAGCCCAAGGAGGCGCGCTCGCAGCTCGCCTCCATGGGCGTCTACGTGTTCCGCCGCGACGTGCTGTGGCAGGCGCTCGAGGAGGACGCGGCGGTCGAGTCGTCGAACCACGACTTCGGCCGCGACGTGATCCCGCGGCTCCTCGCCAAGGGTGCCGACGTCTACGGCTTCCCGTTCCCGCAGTACTGGCAGGACGTGGGCACGATCGACGCGTTCTACGCCGCCAACCTGGATCTGCTCTCCGACCGGCCGACCATCGACTTCTCCGACGCCGACTGGGTGATCCACACCGCCATCCTCGACCTGCCGGCGGTGCGTCTCGGGCAGGACGCCGCGGTCGAGCGCTCGCTGGTGGCCAACGGCGCGCGCGTCGAGGGGCGCGTCGTGCGCTCGGTCATCTTTCCCGGCGTGGTGGTGGAGAAGAACGCCGAGGTCGTCGACTCGATCCTCATGAACGACACGCGCGTCCTGCCCGGCGGCCGCGTCGAGCGCGCCATCCTCGACAAGCAGGTGTGGGTGGGGCAGGGGGCGCGCGTCGAAGGCGGCATCGGGGGGCGCCCGAACACCGTGTGCGCGGAGCATCTGCACGGCGGGCTCGTGCTCGTGGGCAAGGGGGCGACGCTGCCCGAGGGCGTGCGCGTCGGCCCCAACGCGCGCGTCGACCCGGACGTGGTGCCCGAGGACTTCGACGGCGACGTGGGACCGGGCGAGGTGGTGTGGAACCCGCGCGCCACGGGAGCGGCGCAGAGCCACGGACATCCGCCGGCCGGGGCGCGGCCGGCGCGGATCAGCTCTGGACGGGAACCTTGATCGAGGCGCCGGCGCGGATGGCCTCGCGCGGGCGCAGATTGTTGAGGGCGCGCAGCGTGCGCACGCTGGTGCCGTGGCGATTGGCGATCACGGCCAGCGTGTCGCCGCGCCGGATCTTCACCGTGCGCACGCCGGCGTAGACGGCGCCGCCGCCCGTGTGGCTCCGCGAGCTCCTCGCCTTGACGCTCGAGCGCGAGGCGATGGCCGACGGATCGGGATTGGGGACGCGCAGCGACTGGCCGCGATGGAGCCGCGACTTCGTGCGTAGCCCGTTGGCGCGAGCCAGCTCGGAGGCCGAAACGCCGTAGCGCCTGGCGACGCGCGCCAGCGTCTCGCCGCGGCGCACCTTGTGGCGCACGTACGCGGGATCGGGCGGCGTCGACACCGTGGGCAGGGACAGCGTGCCGTCCCCGAGGCCGGCGATGAGCGTGTCGGCCGAGCCCTGCGGGACGCGGATCGTCACCATGCCACTGGGATCGTTGGGCGCGGCGAAGCGCAGGAACTGCGGGTTGAGCCTCCGCAGATCCTCGGGCGTGGTCTTGCACGCCGAGGCGACGGCGTTGAGGTCGACCGGGCCGGGGATGCGCACGGTCTCGAACGCCAGCGGCTCGGCGCGCGGCACCTCGTCGAATCCGTACTGCTCCGGATTGCGCGCGATGTGCAGGCAAGCGAGGAACTTGGGCACGTAGTCGCGCGTCTCGCGCGGCAGCGACAGCTGCCAGAAGTCCTTCGTGCCCTGGCGCGCGATGGCGCGCACCACGGTGCCCTCGCCGGCGTTGTACGACGCCAGGGCGAGCGGCCACGAATCGAACACCGAGTACAGGTGCTTCAGGTAGTGGGCGGCGGCCTGCGTGGCGCGCTCGGGATCCTTGCGCTCGTCGACCCACGAGTTGACCTTGAGGCCGAAGATCTTCGCCGTGCCGCGGATGAACTGCCACGGGCCGACGGCGCGCGAGCGCGACAGCGCCTGCGGGTTGAATCCGCTCTCCACGAACACGAGGTGCACGAGGTCCGTGGGCAGACCCTCGCCCTTGAGGATCGTCTTCATCCAGTCCATGTAGAGACCGGAGCGCGTGAGCCACATCTCGAACGTGCCGCGGCCGCGGCCGGTGTAGAAGTCGATCCACTTCTGCACGCGCGGATTCGACTCGGTCTCGATCGCCGGCGCTTCCTCGGCGGCGGAGATCGTCGCGCCGTCGACCGGGCCCAGGCCGGAGCCCGTGGGACCGGGCGCTTCGGTGGGGGCCGGAGGATCGACGCGCTGCGCCTCGGGCGAAGGCGGGCCGACGAGGTAGAGCTGCGAGCGCTCGTTCTCGACGGCGCGCGTGCACGCCAGGCGGAGGCTGGCCACACGGCGCAGCATGTCGCCGGCGGTGGTGCGCACGCTGCGATCGTCGGCGTGCGTGATCACCCAGTTCAGCGTCCCAATGGCGTCGTCGAGGATGGCGAGCGCGTGCGCGTACTCGTGCTTCCGGTAGAGATCCTGGGCCTCGTCGTAGTTGCTGCGCGCGTCGAGGTAGCTCTGCGCTTCGCCGCGCTTCTCGGGATCGAGCTTGGCTTCGTCGCCGGCAGGAACGGCGGCGCCGGCAGGAGCGACGGCGGCGGGAGCGGGAGGCGGATCGGTCGGGGAGTCAGCGGCTCCGCGGGCGGCGGAAAGGGCCGTGACGGCGAGGGCGAAGACGAGCGCCCGGCCGAACAGACCGATTCCGTAGAGGCTCGGAGTCCTAGGCATCCCACATCCTCCATGGGTCCCGGAGTTCCGCGCGGCCGGCGGAGGAAGCGCCCGACCCCTCGACGGGGCTCAAGCGGTTCCAGGGAAAGCAGTTCGCTGGACCCTACCGGCTCGGCGTGCAACTTGCAACCGACAAGCGCGCGTGGGCGGTTGGAAAGCGACCGTTCGATCGCTCCTGCGCCCGTTTTCTCGGACACAGGAACAGTCGAGCAAGGAGCAGGCCAGCCCCGAGCGAATCTTCGAATTTCGTGTCCAAGCGATTGACCACGGGAGACTTGTGTCCATGGATGTGAGCACGGCTCGCGCCCCGCAATCCGACGCCGGGAGACTACCCGCTGGCGCTCCGGCCTCGCTCCGGGGCACCTGGCGCAGCGCTGGGTCTCCCGGCGCGAATGTGAGCGCCGTCCGGCTCGATCCGTTGCACCTTGCCCACTCCGGACTTCCCGAGGGCTGGAGCCTCGAGGACGCCACCGTCTTCTTCTCGGAATCCGCCGTCCACGCCGTGGAGCTTCCGGAGGGCGCCATGCGCCCGCCCGTCGGCTCGCTTCCCTCCGAGCTCGAGAGCTGGATGGAGGTGGTTCGCTACGCGCATCGCGAGCTGTGGGCGGGAGTGCCGTCTCTCGGCACCACGCTCGTCCTGTCGACGGCGGACGCCCTCTGGGTGTACGCGCGCGGCGCGCACCGCGTGCGCGTGGCCTGCGAGAGCGGGGACGTCGCCCCGCGCGAGATTCCGCTCGGCGACGGCCGCGGCCGCTTGTGGAGTCTCGACCCGGCGGCGCGCTGGGTGGTCGAGACGCGCGTCGAGGCCGAGAAGGAAGTGACGTGGACGGCGCGCTGGGTGCCGGCGCCTTCGCTGGTTCCGGCCGCCTCGGGCGCGAGCCCGGCCGTCGCGGCGCCACCCTCGCGTCCCTCGCCCCTCGCGCGCCCGCTCGCCGTGGTGCGCCGTCGCTGGCGCCGCGATCCCTGGATGCGCCGTGGTGTGGGGGCCGCCGGGGCCATCGCCGCGCTCGCCCTCGCGCTGGCGCTCCTGCCGCGCGCCTCCGTGACCACCGCCACGCAGTGGATCGGGGACGTCGCCTGGGGGCGCTATCGCGTGCGCGTGACCACCGTGCCCGAGGGCACCAAGCTCCTCGTCGATGGGCACGACACCGGTCGCCTCGCGCCGGCGTGGCTCGTGCTGTCCGAGGGCGAGCACAAGGTGGAAGTCACCCTGGGCGAGTACGGCACCACGAGCTTCACCGTGAAGGGCGCGCGTGGCGGCCGCGCCAAGCGCTCAGCATCGTTGCTCGGCCGCCTGGCGCTCGGCTGTGCCGATCCGTCGATCGTGCTCTACGCGCGCGTCGAGGGCCGCGCGCTCGGCCGCCTGCCCGCGTCGCTCGACTCGGTGCCCGCCGGACGGCGGCACGTGAGCTTCCAGGGCCGCGACGTCACGCCCTGGGTCGAGGAGGTGAGCGTGGTCGCGGGACAGACGACGCAGTTCATGGCGCGGCCCGAGCGTGTGCCCGAGAGCGGCGTCGTCGTGGCGCGCGCCTATCGCGTCGGCCCGCAGGGACTCAAGGACCAGCCGGGCGCCGTGCTGTTCCTCGACGGCAAGCGCTCGGTGGTGACGCCGGGCAAGATCACGGTGTCGCGCGGCCTGCACACGGCGCGCCTGGTCTACGACAAGGAGGCGAGCCCGGTGCAGCTCCTGCGCGTCGAGGGCGGCGGCGAGCTCTACGCCACCGCCGAGTTCGGCCGCAGCCCCGAGCCCACGGTGGCCGATCAGCTCGCCGGCGCGCCGTCGATCGCCGCCCCGCCGCGCGTGCGCGCCTCGCTCACGAGCACGATGCCCATCCGGGTCTCGGAGATGCGGCTCTCGGTGCGGCGCTGGGGGCGCGAGTTCCAGCGCGTGTCGATGACGCTGCGCCAGGGCGCCGACGGGCCGGTGGGGGAGGCGGAGCTGCCTCTCGCCGGCATGACGGCGGGCATGGCGCTCGACTACTTCGTCATCATCAAGTCGGACGACGGCGAGGAGTTCGTGAGCGAGATGCGCACCGTCAAAGTGACGCCCTGATCCCGACACCGGGTGTCGAAACCCGCCGCGCTCCGCACGCGAGCGGCGGGCGCTTCCTCTTCCTCTAGAGAGCCTTCGTCCCGGCACGCGGCTTGCCGCGCGGCGCCGGTGTGTCGTTCCTCGCCGCTCTCGCCCTCGCCGCATCCCTCGTCCTCGCCGCGGCGCGGGCGTGGTCTCCGCCGCACGCCATCCTGGTTGCCTGCGCCGGGCTCGGCGTGGCCGGCGGCGTCGCGGCCGTGCTCCGGCGCCGGCGCGCCGCCTGGCTGGCCGCCGCGTGCGCCCTGGCGGCGGCGCGCGGCGGGTTCGATGCCGAGCGCGCCCGGCCGCCCGACCCCGGCCCCGACTTCGCGCAGGAGCGTCCGCTGCGCCTGCGCGCCCGCGTCCTCTCCACGCCTCTGGCCACGCGCCGCGGCGCGCGCGCCCTCGTGCGCGTGACCGCCAGCGATCCACGCTTGCCCGACGGGCTCGTCGTCTCGCTGTGGTGCGATTCGGCCGCCGGCGCACCCCGGCTCGGAGCCGAGATCGTGGCCCAGACCCTGGCGCGCCGGCCGCGACCGCTCACCACGCCCGGCGGCTTCGACGAGCCCGCCTGGCTCGCGGCGCGCGGGGCTTCGCTCCTGGCGCGCGTGCCCGGGGCAGCATGGGAGGAAGTGCGGCCGCCGCCGCCCTCGCCGGGCCGATTCCTCGAGGCGGCGCGGCGGCGCTGGTCCGATCGCCTGGGCGCGCGCGTGCCGGGGGAGGGCGGAGAGTTCCTGCGCGGCCTGCTTCTCGGCGAGCGCTCGCGCGTCTCGCCCGAGACCGTGGACGAGCTGCGCCGCGCCGGGGCGCTCCACCTGCTCGCGCTCTCGGGACAGCACGTGCTCCTCGTGGCCGCTCACCTGCACGGTCTGGCGCGCCTGTGCGGAGCGCGGGCCCGCGGGGCCTCGGCCGCGGCTCTCCTCGGCGTGTGGATGTACGCGCTCCTCACCGGCTCGTCGCCTTCGGTCGTGCGCGCCGGGGCCTCGGTCACCTGGTCGGCGTGGGGGCGAGGGCTCGGCCGCCGCGTGTCGGGGGCTGACGGACTCGCGTGGGGGACGGCGATTCCGGTGTTCGTCGCGCCTTCGCTCGCCGTCGACGCCGGCTTCCAGCTCTCGTGCCTGGCGAGCGCCGGCCTGTGGGCGGCGGCGCGCGTGCGGCGCGCCTACGCGAGCTGGCGGGAAGAGCGCGGCGACGCCCCGCGTCCGGGGCTCGAAGCCGCCGTCTTCGCCGTGCTGGCGACCGGGCTCGCGCAGGCCGCCGTCCTGCCGCTCCTCGCCGTGCGCTTCGGCGCCGTGAGCGCCGTCGGGCTGGCGAGCAATCTCGTGCTCGTGCCGGCGTGCGACGTGCTGCTCTCGCTCGGGCTCCCGCTCCTCGTCGCCGACGGTCTGGCGCCGACGCCGGTCCCGCTGTGGCGCGTGCTCGCCGCCGTGGCCGCGTTCCTGCTTCGCGCCGGCGAGGGGTTCGCGTCGTGGCCGGGCGCGTGGATGGCGTGCTCGCTGTCCGCCGCCGCGGCCCTCGCCATGGCGATCGCGGCCGCGCTCCCGTTCGGGTTCTTCGCCACCGGGCGCCTCGGGCTCGCCTGGGCGGCGCTCGGTCTGTGGCTCGGCCTCGCGGTCTCGGCCTTCGCCCCGCTCGCGCCCCAGCGGCGCGCCGCCGTCGCCTACTGGCTCCTCGACGTGGGACAGGGCGACGCCCAGGTGCTCGAGCTCGGTGACGGGGCGACCTGGCTCGTCGACGTCGGCGACGCGCGCGAGGGCTTCGACGCCGGGCGCTCGGTGGTCGCTCCCTTCCTGCGGGCGCGCGGCGTGCGCACGATCGAGCGCGCCATTCTCACGCACGAGGATCGCGACCACGTCGGTGGGCTCGCCGCCGTGGCGCGCGACTTCCGGCTCGCCAGCGCCGCCTCGGGTGCCGAGGCCGAGAGCGTGCTGCGCGCGCGCCTGCCCCGGCTGCGCTGGACCGCGCCGCTCGCCGCAGGCGACACGCTGCTCGCGCGCGACGGCGTCACGGTCCGCGTGCTGTGGCCGCCGCGCGGCACGACCGGCCTGGCCTCCAACGAGCGCTCGGTCGTGATCGAGGTCGAGGCCGGCGCCGACCGCTTGGTGCTCACCGGCGACGCCGACTCCACGTCGGAGGCGGGCTGGCTCCCGGCGGCGGCCGTACCGCTCACCGCGCTCAAGCTCGGGCACCATGGATCGCGCCGCTCGACCGCCGGCGCCACGCTCGATGCACTGCACCCGGCCGTCGCCCTCGTCTCCTGCGGCGCCGGCAATCGCTTCGGCCATCCGCACGAAGAGACCCTGGCGCGGCTGCGCGCGCGCGGCGCCACTTGGCGCCGCACCGATCTCGAGGGCACGATCCGGCTCGAGCTCGGCGCGCGCCGCTCGCCCCGGCCCCGGTCGCGCGCGCTCGCGCCCACACCGCGCTTCTAGCACGGTTTGTCGCCGTGGCGCTTTGTGTTAGCTTGCGCTCGACCATGGCGCAGCC